>Ga0315548_1000039_pt1 | contig 100926 bp, 90 predicted proteins | sample SalMarSW160110MG_2_FD_202540 | JGI IMG/M metagenome (GOLD analysis project Ga0315548, IMG submission 202540) | Salt marsh sediment microbial communities from the Plum Island Ecosystem LTER, Massachusetts, United States - Salt Marsh Sediment SW1601-110 ... | reverse complement strand
GGTTTTCCTCCTTTTGGTTCTATTATACCAAAAGGAGGTTTTTTTTTAATGCCTTTTCCTCGAAAAAATGCAATCTGAACCCTTACAAATACTCGATTATTGACTTTTGACACAGAAATTTTGGGGGTAGGCAGTAGGCTTCCTTGCCTAATTATTAAATATTCTGAAAAATATAAATTATGATATATTATTGAGAGATAGCAGATTGATTTTCCAAAGTTTGTTTGTTGAGATTGACCAATAAACCTATTCCCGCAAAGAAAATAAATGAGTATAGAGATTTTGAATATATAGGTGTTAGAAAAGATTCCGAGAAGTAATCTACGAATAGTATGATGTAGCCTACGTGTAAGCCTTTTAGAAAAGGATTGTTGTCGTCTTTGGGAAAAGAAATTAGAAGAATTCGGAATAAAGATAGTAATAACAGGCCAAAAGTAATTGTGCCAGGAATACCGTACTCACCCAGTATCATTGCCCAAAAAGTATCCGTCTTAAATTTATCTGGTATCATTATCTTGTATTTTTGGTAGATTTTGCTCTTAATAACAATTGATACATAGCTTGCGTAAGTGCCTGGACCTTCTCCTGATAACGGTTTGTTTTTAATTATTTTGAAAGCTCCATAATATAAAATATACCTGGGGTGTATGTTGGTACCATATTCTTCCTGTGTGCCTGAGATTAAATTTGAGAATCTTCCGTAAAAAATTATAAAGGTGAGTATGATTATTCCGAGAGAATAATAAGCATATTTTTTGGAAATTCTAAATTTTCTGTAAAATAACATTACGAAAAGTATTCCTAAGGTTATTCCAACCATACTTCTCCTTACTGTCGATGCGAGTAGTCCAAACGCGAATATATAAGTAATATAGAGCCATTTGTTATTTTTAGTACCAAGTTTCAAACCAAAGGATAAGGCGATTCCAGCACCCATTAGAGACCCAAATGTTCCGTGATGCCCAAATATTGAAGATGCTAGTTTAATACCAAAGCGCTCATCCCCACTAAGTGTAAAAATTTGCACTCCAAAATATTGAAGAATTCCAATAATTGCTGTAATTACAAGAGTGTATAAGATTATTTTAAAAAATAAAACAACTTTATGCTCATCTAAAGAGAGATTTTTCGATATCCAATACATGAAAAATCCCTTTAAAGCTAAGAAGATTGAGACTGATGACCATAAGACCGAGTTGTGATTTAAGAAAGTGGATAAAATGCCGATAAAGCAGAAAATAATAGCGATCGACTCCAAATTGGTTTTTTGAAATTTCCAGGTATTACCTTTATAATTGTGTAATAATAAATAACCAATGAAGAATGCCCATATAACTTCGTCTGTTCTGTTTATTAAATTAGTGATTTTTTCAGGACTGCCTAGAAGGATTAAATTTTTTACTATAGCAGTTTGAAATATAAGGGAAATGCCGGTAATAAGGAATGCTTCTTTAGGATTCAATATTACAAGTAACAATAACGTAAATCCGCCTAGAATGATTAGAGTGTATGATGGTTCGATTGCAGAGATTACGCCAAGCGAGGTAAGTAAAATAGCAAAGACGAAGATAGTTTTTCTCTCAACCTCGACTTCAAATATAGTTGAGAGTTTGTTTAGAAAACTCATGCTATATTTACAGTTTTTTCCTTAAAGTATAGAAAGAGAAGCCCAAAAATTAAACCTGACAATCCGGCAATTGCCATATTTATTTTGATTTTTGGGAAAGATTTCTCCTCGGGTATAAAAGGTGGACTTAAGACTTTGACTATGGGTTGGATAGTAGTCAACTTTAATGTTCGGTTTAGTTTCTCCAGATTCTCAATATAAAATTCGACCATTTCTTTGCTCATTTCCGGTGAGTAAGACCATACATGTATCTTTATCGTACCTTCGTCAGCTAGTAATTCTATTGAACTCATTTCATCTCTCAAAAATTTAATTGCATCTCTTCTTTTTTTTACTCTTAGCGCTTTCATGAGGTTGAAGTTATCAACCACGTCTTCTAACATTTTATCACTCTTAAGAAGAGCTATTAGCGCCTGAGAACTTATTGTGGTTTTAGTCAAGCCACTTGTAGAGAATCCTCCGAAAGGCGTTTGAATAACTCCCCCTCCTGCTGCGACTTCCGGAGCCAAAACTGAAGCGCTTGCTGTATAACGTTTGGGTATGAACAAGCTAACTATTAAGGCTATTACAGCAGGGATAAGTACGCAAAACATTAAAAAGAACTTTTTACTCCATAATTTATGACATATTTCTATTAGGTCTAATTCTCCATTATTGGCCAATTGAACCTCCTTTTAAATCCAGTTAAAAATGCTTATTCGCAAAATTTTTTAAACCCTTGATTTTAAAAGCTTTGAAGAAGTTGCCAGATGAAGATTTGCTTTTTATATCTTTAAAACATAAAGTAATTATATTTCAATACTCCTTCAAGTCAATGGTTCGAAAATCGGAAAAATTACTAATTAATCTAGTATTATTTTATCTGTTTTTTATTCAGGACAAAATGGAACTATATAGGGATTTGTTCGTCTATCCTTATAAAAAAGAATAAAAAGGAGGTTAATATAATCTGGAAGAAGCAGCAGTTCCTGCTTTTATTTTTTGATATACTATTTGCAGGAATTTCTATTATTTTAACATATCAAGTTATCCCCGAAGAAATAATTGGATTTGTTAGTAATATTTATCTGGAATCAGTTATTTTCTCTTTGCTTGTTATTGGGATATTCGCATATCTCGATTTATATAATTATCTTGTTTTTTTGAATCGTTTCAGGTATATTTACAGGACCACAAAAGGAATAGCGTATATATTTGTTTTTTATCTGTTCTGGTTTTTGGCTTCTTCTTCTTTTAATACCCAGAATGAATTTTCGTTATTCGTACTTTTTGGTATTTTTTCTTTCTTAATATATTTTTCAAGAATTGTACTTATTCCTATTTTTTCTTTGCTGTTGCCGAAGAAGAATGTTGTTATTTTTGCGCCTGAGGGTAATTATAAATATATTGAGAATTGGATAAAAGACCACACGGTTTCAGGTCTTAATATAAAGAAGATTTCAGAAAATAAAGAAGAGATAGAAGAGTATGTGAAAAAAGGTCTTACTGTTGTACTTTCTACATTTACGGATGATTGGCAGGATTTAATGGATTATCTTTTTTATTTTAAGGATAAAGTTCCTGTGGTTTTGTTTGCTCCGCTTTTGACCGGTATTGATGATGTAGATTACTGGGCTTATTTAGAGAATGTACCTGTTGTTTATTTTAGATGGAGTGATCGTTCAAAGATTTATATTTTTTCGAAAAAAACAATAGATTTTTTGGGCGCAATTTTTTCTATACTTATTTTTTCTCCTTTTATGTTAATAGCGGTAATAGGAATTAAGCTAACTTCTAAAGGACCAGTGTTTTTTATATCCGATAGGGTAGGAAAGAAGGGTAAGATTTTCAAGATGTTTAAATTTCGTTCTATGCTTATCTCTTCAGATGATGCACCCCATAAAGAATTTGTTAAAGAATGTATAAACGGAAAAAAGGGATATAAATTTAAATTGACCAATGATTCAAGAGTGACTTCCTGGGGAAAAATATTGAGGAAAACAAGTATTGATGAAGTACCGCAATTTTTTAATGTTTTAAAAGGTGAACTTTCATTGGTAGGTCCAAGACCTCCTATGGAATATGAGGTTAAACAATACTCGGATTGGCATAAGCATCGGCTTTCGGTGGAGCAGGGTATTACAGGTGTTTGGCAGGTTTTTGGGAGAGCAAGATTGACGTTTGCTCAATCCTGTTTTCTTGACATATATTACGCTGAAAACAGAAATCTATGTTTAGATTTGCATCTTTTGAGTCAGACCCCACACGCTATCGTTTTCGGTAAAGGAGCATATTAGGGTTTTTATGATTGTGAAAAATTCTCGTAAGACTCGTAGGAATAAAGAGTTAGATTTGCATGGTTCACTTTTTTATTGGTTTTCGGAACAACTTAATTATTCAACTTAGAAATAAACTACAGAAGGTGCAAATGCTGATACCCTTGACTTTATGATGAAATATATTATTGTTGACTCGCGATGGTTGGATTAATTTTTTTGTTTGCTTTTCCTTATGGGGAAGTAATAGTGGATATAGATGTAGAAGGGCTCAAGGAAGTTGATACCTCTCTGGTTGTCCGTTCTTCCGGTTTTAGAATAGGGGATATTTTAAGCCGGGAAATGGGAATAGAGGCAATAAAAAGTCTTTATAAAACCGGTTTCTTTAGTGATGTGGAACTTAATGCAAGAAGAAAAAGCGGAGGAATCAGGGTGGTGATTGAAGTAACTGAAAATCCTCGCCTCAAGTCGTTGGAGTTCGAAGGTAATAAGAAATTGAGTGATGGTGATATCTCATCTCTTGTCGATTTGTCGCCTCCTGCTATACTTTCGGAATATAAGTTGCATCGAATAAAAGAAAAGATATATGATTTATATAAGGAGAAAGGATTTTCTTCTACGGAAATTTCCATTTCAGAGGAAGAAGAGGAAGACGGAGTAAAAGTGACTTTTCTCATTAAGGAGGGAGAACAATATAAAGTTAAAAAGACTAATTTTATCGGTAATAAAGGAGTTTCCGATAAGACTCTTTCTAAAGTTCTTTCCAACAAAACGAAAAGCTGGTGGACTTTCTGGAGGAATAATAATTTGAAGTTGGATTCTCTGGAAGCTGATGTGCCAAAGGTAGAAGCTTTGTATAGAAAACATGGTTATCTGGGCGCTGAGGTAGATACTTTTTATGTAGAGTACAAGGAGAATAAAGCTATAATAAATTATGTTGTGGACGAAGGAAGACTTTATTACTTTGGTGATACTCATCTTGAGGGAACTGAAGACCTCGGGTTTGTTTCGGGCAAATTAAAATGGAAAAAAGGAGAATTATTTAACGAAGAAAAGATTCAAAAAACAATAGAAGACCTTTCTGTTTTTTATTCAAACTATGGTTACCTGCACGCGACGATTCTTCCCAGTTACAATATGGTAAAAGATTCTATAGTGGAAATTGAGCTTTACGTAGATAAAGGAGACCCTGTTTATGTAAGGTTTGTTGAAATAAAAGGTAATAATAAAACTTATGATAAAGTAATCAGGAGAAATACAGTTATTTATCCCGGAGAGCTTTTCCGAAGAGACAGGATAATGCACAGTTACCGGAATATTTTTAGACTTGGTTATTTCGCTAACATGAAAATAGATATGGACTTTCCCTATCCTGATTCAATAGATCTTTTTCTGGAAGTAGAAGAAAAATATACCGGACAAATCGGAGGATCTATAGCTTATTCCGGAACTTACGGGTTCACTGGCGGCTTTAATGTATCCATGCCTAATGTATTTGGGACTGGCCAGACCATTAGTTTTTCTTTCGAAAAGACTCTTACATCCTATGAAGGTCGTTCTCTTCAGAATATTTCCCTGTCCTGGAGTCAGCCGTGGCTTTTTGACACGCCGACTTCTCTCGGTTTTAGTCTTTATAATACGTACTACGAGAGGAGTTATTATGGGGTAAAACAAGTAGGTGGTGCTGTTTCTGTTGGTAGAATATTAAATAAGGAAAGGAATCTTAGTTCGTCTTTTACCTATCGTTTGGAAAGGGAAGATGTTGACGCAACCGGAGATTACGCGGACTTTGATTCCGGGCTCAATTGGGAGAGTTCTTTATATGAAAATCTGCTTTACGATTCCAGAGATTCCAGGGTAGCTCCCAGGGTAGGTAGTTATTACTCTTTGGGAGGAAAGTACGCCGGAGGTATTTTGGGTGGCGATAGAAGATATTATAAACTGGACTTTGAGGTAAGAAAAGTTCAATCTATTCTCGCGGAAGATTTTGTTATTATGAATAGAACAAGAGTAGGTTACGCATATGCTCCGGCAGGAAAAGAAGTTCCCTTGCTTGAGAGGTATTTACTTGGTGGTGTGGGAAGTTGGGGACTGCGTGGCTACGATGATGAGACGATTATACCGAGTTTAGCACGAGAATACGTTGGGGGTAAGTTTGCTATACTTAATAATCTTGAACTCAGGTTGAATTTTGGAGATAAAGGATACGGGATGGTATTTTTAGATGCCGGTAATTGTTTTGAGGATCTAAGGGAAGCTAACATGCTTGATCTGTTTTATGGCGTAGGAGTCGGTTTTAGGGCGGAGATACCCATGCTTGGTATTCTTGGGATAGATTTTGGATATAACTTAAATTTAATTGAAGGTGAAAGACGATGGAAACCTCATTTCCAGATAGGTACAACGTTTTGAGAAAGTATTCATTAATTGGATTTCTTATAACACTTGTTTTTATAGCTGCCACAATTGGGTGTGAGCCCAGGAAAGAATATAGTGTTGAACCCGTTCCGGTTTTTAGTGAAGTTGTACAGATCGATTCGAGTTATACCACGGTTCGAGTTATTCCTACCGGAAATTCGAGTCTTTTATTTTGCGGTAAAAAAGATATTTTTGATTCTTATTCGATAATGAAATTCGATACAATTCCGGAAAATTTTGATAGTCTATTCTTGCGTTTTGTATCTGATACTATTACCTGTGAGCTAACTTTATTTGCTTTAGAGCGGGAGTGGAGTGAGGATTCTGTATATGAATGGGATGATATTGGTTCTCTTTTCGATACGTTAAATCCTATAAAAGTTGCTACAATATATCCTCTACCTGTTGATTCTCCGGCTGTAGATACCAATTCTCTGATTTTCTTAGGAGATTATATTTCCCTGGATGAATCGACAATTGATGCCATTGGAAATTTCGGTTTAGCCGTTCATTCTAACCGCTTTTATTCCTTTAGTGCCGAAGCAACAAGGTTAAAAATAGAATCGAGTGATACTTTGGCTCCCTCTATGATTCGCTGTACTGAAGACGCTTATCTGGTTAAAAACCCATTTCGGGATTCGATATTCAGCGATTCTCTTTTAGTGGGCAGAGGACTTTCTATTAGAACTCATATTCTTATTCCTCGGGATTCGTTACCTTTGTATCTAAATACGGTAGCAGGCGCAGAATTATCTCTTGATGTGGAAGATGCTTTTTCTTTCGATTGTCAGACTGTACCAAATAATTCATCCTTTATTTTTTACCCGTATTATTCTGAGGTAAAAGATACGATTAAGTTTGAATTGGGTTTATTTTTTCAAGGGGTTGCTGTTGATAGTATGTTACATATTCAAGTTAGGGCAATAAATGAAACTGGGGGTATCGGTGTTGAAAAGCTTGGAGATGGTGTTATTAAATTTGTCTGGGTGGAGTTTCCGAGATGATGGTACTGTTTAATATTTTTCTTCTTATATCTTTAAATCCCAATCTTTCCAGTGGTTTACCCGGAGAATGGGTTGGGGGCAACGGTTTTTCCGAGTTCCCCGCTTTGGTAGGGAATGTTCATGTGAATCCGGCGCTTGCGGATACGGGGAACTGTCTTTCGGTTAATTTCCGACTTTTTTCCGACGATTACACAAAAACAGCAGGAGAATTTTCTTCTGCTTCTTTTAATATTCCTGTTTTTTTAGGCTTTACGATGGGAGGAATTTTTAGTATCCTGTATGATTGTAACATGGAAGCCTATTCTTTCTTTTCTGATAGTAGTTACACTTATGATAATTATTTTAGTAGAAAAGGTGGACTGTATCGTCTTGGCGGCTACGTGGCAAAATCTTTGGGAGCTCTTTCTTTAGGAATGGATGTTAATCTTTTGAACGGAAAAAGCGATGATATTTGGTTGATTCATTTTGAAAATTATTATGATGTTTATAATACGGCGAGCACCTATTTTAGGGGTTATTCGGTTGGGATGGGATTTAGTCTCAATATAGCAAATTTTAGTTTGGGAGGTTATTTCTGCCCATATCAGGAGGTGGAAAAGCAATTAGAGGATGAAGAGGGAGAAGAATTTGAGCTTGATTCTCCTCTACGGTTTGGGCTTAATTACTACTTTGATGAGAGCAAAAGTGTAATGTTTTCTATTGATAGAAGGGAAGCATTAATTGGGTTGAATTATGCATTTTTTAGGTTAGGATACGGTAGAATGTATTCTATGGGTAGCGGTTTTGAGGTGAATGCCGATAGATTTTTAGGAGGTGTATCATTCGATATTAGTGATTTACCTTTATCTCTAATGTTCGAGAATAGAAGATATTCAGGTAATTTTGCCGATAATGAGTTTATAGTAAATATAGGAATTTCTATATCAGGAAAAGGGAGGAAGAATGAGGATAAGTTTTAGGTTTCTGTTTGTCTTTCTTGCTTTGTCGCTTTTTGCCGAACAAAAGATTGGTTATATCGATTCTCAAGAGATATTGGCAAAGTATGGGAAAGCACAGGAGATTAGAAATGAGTTTCAGAGTAAAGTTAATGAATGGAAAAAAGAAGTTAACAGTCGCCAACAAGAGCTTGAAAAACTTCAAAAAAGCTTAGAAACTCAGTCATTTATGTTAACTGAGGAAGCAAAAATGCGTAAGATACAGGAAATACAACAAAAGAAAGCGGAGCTTGAAAATTTCATCAACGAGGTTTATAAGAAAGATGGTAAAGCGGAAACTTTAAATAAAGAATTGATGCAGCCGCTTCTTCAGGAGATAGATACAATTGTGTCTGAAATTGCCGAGGAAGAGGAATATACTTTTATTCTGGACGCGTCTACAGGTGTAGTTATATATGCTGATGATATGTATGATATAACGGACAGAATTATAGAAAGATTGAACAGAAAGTATCTGCCGTCTGCCGAGGGTGGAGAAATAGAATATTACGTTTTCGATTTTAAAGAAGAAGACTCGGAGTCTAAGTCCAGGACTCTTGGGTCGATTATTAAAAATCTTATATCTGTCGCTGTAACAGAATTGAAAGATCCTTTTGAGAGAATCAAATCGGAAGATTTGGTTAGCGCTAAAAGCAGCCTGGCAATAGAGGATGAAGAGGAAGTAAGTGAGAATATTTCACTTGCGGTTCAGTTTCTTAATATGTCGGGAGTGGGTTTTGTTGTAATCGGGCGGGTTTGGGTCGAAACCGGTAATATTTTCTTTGAGTATTCTATTGTTGATAGGGAAGAAGAAAAGGCTGTTGTGACCGAAAAAGTCGATGTTGGTGTTGAAGAAAACCTTCAAGCTAAAATAGCGGAAGAAGTAATACCTGAGATAGCTAAGTTATACAAGTGAAGATAAGGGGAATTGCTGAGCTTTTAAAAAGAGATGTTAATGGCGACCCTGACTTTGAGGTGGGTAGAATTTCAGAGATAAAGGATGCCCAAAAAGGGGATCTTGTATTTTTCTTCAAAGAGAGTAAAATAAATGAGGCAAAAGGATTGAAATATCTCGCTGCTATTGTTCCTGAAAGTGTAGAAGAGTGTTCCGCAAGGTCGTGGATTAAAGTAGAAGATGTTAAAGCTTCGATGGTAAAAATACTGGACTATTTTTATCCTCCGTCTATACAAATGCCCCAGAACTATTTTATGAAAGCAGATGATTTTTCTCATGTTAAAAAGGGAAAAGATGTCAAGATAGGGGTAAATGTTTTTATTGGAAACGATTGCATTCTGGGAGATGGTGTAAGTATTTTTCCGTTTTCTTATATTGGAAACGAGGTGGAAATAGGCGATAGTAGTATAATTTATCCTCATTCAGTTATTTTAGATAAGACTAAGATTGGTCGGGACGTTAGAATTTACCCTGGTGCCGTAATAGGTTCTGATGGTTTTGGGTATCATAGAATTAAAGGTGAACTAAAGAGGATACCACATATCGGTAGAGTTGTAATAGGAGATAGGGTAGAGATAGGAGCTCTTACCATGATCGATAGGGGGACGATAGGGGATACAATTATTGGAGATGGCACGAAAATAGATAACTCTGCTCATATAGCTCATAACGTTAAAATCGGGAAGAATGTGATTATTCTTGCTCAGGTGGGTATTTCCGGCAGTTGCGAATTGGGAGATAACGCAATAATTGCCGGTCAGGTAGGTATTGCTGATCATGTTAAGATTGGTAAGAATGCAAAGGTTATTGCTAAATCTGGTGTTGCCAAAGACGTTAAAGAAGGAGAATCGGTTTTTGGATATCCCGCTGATAAACGATCAAGCTTTATGAAAAGAGATTTTTATTCCAGAAGGCTCCCCGAACTTTTTAAAAGGGTAAAAGCTCTTGAAAAGTCCAAGCGAGTTCTTAACTATTTAGACTCTAAACACAAATGAGCTATGATAACCGATATACGCCATTCGCTTTTCTCCGCACTTAGCAATTTTTTATCCCTTGCTGATTTTGTGTTTTCGATTGTTTCGTGACTTTTTTTCTTTTTATTTTTTTATTTTCTAATTCTGATTTAGATCCTTCATCAACTGTTTACTATTCGGGTGATAAAATTTCTTTTAAAGTGGATTCATCACTTGTTCGGATATACGGAAATGCCGGGGCAAAATACGGTAAACTTAAAATCTCGGCAGATACCATTTTATACAATTTAGATAAAAAATTCCTGATTGCCAAAGGTCATGTTTTGTTTAATGACGGGAATAACGATATAAAAGCCTCGAAGATGACCTATGATGTAGATCGCGAATTCGGAGATGCCTTTAACGCTAGAACAGAGGCGGAAAACGGATGGTTTTTCGGGAAAAAGATTAGATACTTTAAAGGCAATATTTTAAGAATAAGGGACGGTTATTATACAACTTGCGAGAATGACCCGCCTCATTTCTGGTTTTATTCGCCGAGAATGCGAATCGATATCGATGAAAGTTTAGTAGCCGAACCGGTTCTGCTTTTGGTTCAGGATATACCTGTTTTTTTTGTTCCCTTTTACTTGCAATCGATAAAGAAAAAAAGGTCTTCAGGGTTACTTAGACCTGAGTTCGGGACTTCTTCCTATGGCGGTAATTATATAAGAAAATTAGGGTGGTATCAGACACTTGGAGAACATGCCGATATTGCTTCCTATCTGAATTATTATACTGAGAGGGGTGTTCGTTTTGATATTAACCAGGTGCGTTGGAATTTAATGCCTTATAGTAGAGGTAATATTACCGGTAATTACATTAAAGAGAGAGGAGGTGGAGGAGAAAGATGGGCGCTTACGATTGATACGAAATCGAACTTGCCGGGAAGAATAAATTTAAACGTGGATACAGAAATAAGGTCTGATCCCGATTATCTGATAGATTATGAACCCGGAGAAGTTGACCGTCTGCTACAAAGAGAAATCAATTATAATCTTAATTGGAGCGGTGAAATACTGGGAAGTAGAACTGATATTGTCATGGATCACCGTGAGAATTTAACCACAGATCAATTGCATGAAAGATGGCCGTCTGTAAATATGACTTTTCCGCATTTGGTGATGGGCGGTATTAATATTAGAAGTTTCTATAAATTCACAAGGGACGAAAACGAGCACTGGGCTTCAGGTTTTTCTGGAAACTCAAACTTAAATTTCAATTTTAGTGTTTTTAACATTGGTTTAGCTGTTAACGGACAGAGCGATTATTATGAAAACGAAGATGTGCTGATTAATCATTGGAAAACGGTAACAACAATAAAGACAAACTTATACGGACTTTCATTCTTTGGAATACCTCCTGTAACTAAATTCAGGCATGTTATCACTCCTTCGGTTTCTTTCTCTTATGCTCCGGATCCCGGTCCTTACAATGTTTCAAATGTTTCCGGTTTTTCTGTGCCTGGCGGGGTAAGATCTTTAAATATTGCTCTGGATAATTTATTTCAATGCAAAATTGGTGAAAAGAAATATGATTTTGCTTCCTTGAAGTTTTCAAGTAATTATCAATATAAGGAATATAAATTTTCTCCTGTTTATATTTACGGTAGATTCTGGGTGGGGGATATTTTACAACAGGATTATTCCACTTCCTACGATTCAGATTCCCACGAATTTGGTGATAAGAGAGTTAATACGGACCTTAAATATAAAACTCATTTCGGAGGAAATCCTTTAGATGTATATTTCAGGCATTCGATCAATTTTACTCAAGATGAGCGAATCCAGCAGGCTGATTTTGGTATGAATTTAAATCCGACCCCTAAATGGGAATTAAGATTAGCGACACATTATGACTTTGAAAGGGGTAAGGTTACAAGTACTAGCCTAAATCTTGTTAGAGATTTACATTGCTGGGAGTTGACATTGTCTATCAATAGTTTTGGTGAGGTATGGGATTATAGTTTAAGATTAGGTCTTAAAGATATTCCGGAATTGAAAATTGAGAGGGAGACTTTGGGCGGATTTATGCCGTGAGGGATAGATTTACCACAGAGCACACAGAGAAGAAAACAAACACACAGAGAACGCAGAGAAAAACAACAAAAATTTAATATTGTTTAAATACCACACCCCTCCCGAAAGAGAAACAACAAATCTCACGAATAGCACAAATAAAATTTTGCTTGTTTGAACTAAAATCTAAAATTCAATACTAGAACATAATTAAGCCACAAAGAACAAATTAGAAAAATTGAAAAATGGGAAAATAGGAAAATGGTAACAAAAAACTTTGAAACAAACTAAATCTGAACCCAAGTTTGGATTGAAAGTAGGTTTTTAACAACTCGGGGCTGCAGTTATGTTACACATTAATTGATAAGTTTTATTTTTGTTAGTATAGATTGTTATGTATTAACGGTTTTTATCTATGGATTGTATGAAGCTTTTTATAGTGTAGTAAGCGGGATAAGGGTGATCGTTGGTGTCAATCACTGACCAAAAATTATGCTTTCGTTGTCTGTAGTATGCGATAGGGATATAAGCTGTCTTTTTTGGCTTGCTTCCGAAGCTGATCAGTGGGGGGTAATAGTGTTTATTGATGTTATTTTCGGCGCAGAAAAAGAAAATTTTAATATTTTCTAATGGAGTATTTGTTATCATTTCTAATAGTTTTATGTACGATGTATCTTGTTTGTACGGATTATGCTTTTTGGTCTCTTTAGCCCAGTAGTCGAATATCTTTAAGGTGTCACCAATGGCTAATGCTGTATCCATTAAGTTTGGGTTTTCTTTTTTGTATATAAGATTTCCACCATTGTATATTATTGTATCTTTTTTCCACCAATCGTTTCTATTTTCAAGTATAACCGTATCTCCAATACTTAGAAAGGTATCAATGAGTGTTGAGCATGGTTTTGAGGATGCCCATTTCGTTAAAACAGTGTCCCAAAAGATTTCTCCGCTGGCAGAAGAATAGGTTACAAAAGGTGATAAAGTACAGAATTTATCTGTGCCTCTTTCCGCTTTAAAAGAACTGGAATTCATAAAGCCGGCTTCGGTTATCCAGATAGGTTTATCTTCGCCAACAATTTGTCTTAATATCTCTATTTTTCTCTTAAAACTCTGTGCACCTAAGTAAAGATGTTGAGAGATTACGTCTATATTGTCTAAGCCTATTGAATTGATAAGAAAAGTTAAAGCTTTTTCCCAACTGTCTAAGATTAGGAATATTTTAACAGAATTAGCCTTAGTATCGTAATATTCCCACTTGAAATTACCTCTGGGTGTATTCATATCAAAAGCTACAATTTTAGCAGTCGGATCCGCGGCTTTGAGAGCCACTCTGGTAGATTCGAACATTTCGACGTATTGGTCTGGAGTGCCAAGGAAATCATCGAGATTAGGTTCGTTACAAAATTGCCAGTATTTAATTGGTATAATTAAACCTGGCATATCATCAATTCCATCTCCGTCATATCTTTCAACGAGTCTGTCTATATAGATTTTATATTCGTCCCAATAATCGGGGTTAGGAAGATAATAGTGACTCTTGTCATTACTTAGAGAATATACGTTAGGGTGTCTAGCCCAAGTAGCAGTAAATCCTATCTCCGGTAGCAAATGCAAACCCCTTTCTCCGGTCCATTTTACCAGGGAGTCTTCGGTCTCAAAATCCCAATTAGTTAGATTATTAGGTTGGATTTGGTACCATCTAAAAGCATTTTGTGCCCTCCACCATTTTATACCAGCCTCTGCAGATAAGTCCATTGTTTTTTTGTATTTTTCCTTATATTTTGTGTCTTTTTCAAAAGAATATTGTCCTTGGAATAGTCCATGGTTTATTCCGAAAGGCGAGTTTTCACCGCTGCTGTAAAGCAAAAGGCCAAAAGAAAAGATGGTAAATATAATAAAATTTTTCATGGTATCTATAAAAATTAGTTTAAGAGAAAAATAACTCTTGTCAAGATTTAATTAATGACAAAGAATACAAAGATAATCTGCTATCGGCTGAGGCTGTGCCAAAACCCCCCTTTTCGCAAGTTGCAGAAAACTAAGTTCCTGTTTTTCAAAGGCTTATTTTTTAGAAATCCGTTAAATTTGGACTTTTGGCACAGCCTCGGCTATCCGCTAAACCCATCTCACTACCCAAAAACTATTAAACCACAGAGAGTGCAGAGATTTTTTTCTTCTATTTAACAATGATTTAAAAATAATGTTTTAAAAAATCAGCCGGGTTTAAAATTTTTATTTTTCGGAATTCGGTAATATCCAGTAGGTGAGTATCCCCAGAGATAATAAAATCAGCGTCTGCCGCAACCGCGCATTCGAGGAATTTGTTATCCTCAAGATCTTTCTTGATTATATTATATTTCATTTCAGGACTTACAAAATTCGCTATCGAATCGAGAGAAGAAACTATATAATGCAAAGTCTCATCGGGAATACCGAATTTTTCACGTTTTAAAACGCCCTCAAATTCGCTGATAATTTCTTTGGTGATATATAATTCTATTTTACCTTCGATTACAAGTTCGAGGCATTTTCTGGGATGACCACCAAATAAGATGGCGGAGATTAAAACATTAGTGTCAAAAACAACGTTGAACAAATTACTACTCTTTTTTGAGGTTACTCTTTCTATAGGCTTCTATTTCTTTCTTTAAATCCTCTTCGGAGAAACCCTTCTCTACTTTTAGAATATCTCCGTAAGAAAAGATATTCCTCCATCGCTCCTTTCTCTCGATGTAAATTCTCGCCGCTTCACGTACCAGTTCGGAACGGGAACGAGATTCCTCTTTAGCTATGTCATCAATTCTCTTCAGTAAATCCTTTTTAAATGAAATATTTACAGCTTGACTCTTCAATTTCACCTCCTATATACATTTTATGTATTAATATTATATATAATATTTGTATGATGTCAAGGGTTGATTGGCTGCTAAGATACGAAGACGCAAAGACTTTTTTGCTTTTTCGGAGGTGGTCAGAGTCTATATTTTCTTTTAAAGATCGAGAAGGATTTTTAGTCGATCTTCTACTTTACTTAGTGTATTATTAAAGACTTCTCCGATTGGTTTCTCTAACCTTATTTTTGATATAGAACGGATGTCTTCGCACTTTATGTAACTTTCATTATTGAGATTTCCCTCAGGTGGATTTACTCTGACGTGAAAGGGTATTCCTCTATATTTGCTTGTAATGGGTAAAACTACGACAAGATCAGCTGGTCCATGATTGAAGGCATCTACTGAAATAACCAGAGCGGGTCTTATCCCCGCCTGTTCATGTCCCCTTGTGGGATTTAAATTGACAAGCCAAATTTCTCCTCTTGATGGACTCTTCACAGCTATTTCTCCAATCCGTCAGAGAGAGTATTATCCCATAGCTTCCTTTCCTCAAGTTCATCCTTCCACTCATCAGGTTTTTCCTTTAGACGAGCATAGGCTTTGTTTGTTTCTGATAGCAACACTTCTTTCCTGTATTTCTCTACTGCCCTGTTTAAAACCTCAGTCATACTGACTCCTAATTTTTCGGATAGACCTTTCACTACTTTTCTTTCTTCTTCACTTATTCTTACTGTTACGCTCTTCATGATAACCTCCTATACATATTTATATACAAAAATATATACAATATTGTGTATAAGTCAAGTGCCGGTTTAGCTACGAATCAAATTCTCGCACAAAGCACACAAAGTTTTTTCTTTATTCTAACTTCCAACTTCCAACTCCTAACTTCCTTATTAGCTACAAATAGCACGAATAATTTATTATGTGTTCTTGTTAGGAGGAATAATGAAAACTCTGGCCGAGAAATTTTTAATAGATGAAAAAGGAAAAAAAGTAGGTGTATTACTTAGCTTTACCGAGTATAAGAAACTTCTCGATGAACTGGAAGAGCTTGAATCGCTTTATGCCTATGATAGGGCGAAAGCTTCGAAAGAAGAAGTAATTCCTTTCGAACAAGCTATAAAGGAAATAGAAGAAAACAGGGAATGAATTATTCCCTCCTGAGAATTATTTTCACATAAAGCACGCAAAGGACTTAAAGTTACACCGCGTAATTTTTTATTTTGTTTATTTCCCCCCGTTCAAATTACACAGATTTGTCCCGGATGAAAATAGGGCGGAATATAGGCTTTTTCACATGTAGAAAAAATAGGTTTTATGATGTCGTTATTACGATTTTTAGGCTTGACTTTTTAAATATTTTTATTACTATTGTACTAAATCAATATAGTAAATTGAAAGTTGAGGTTTCAATATGCAAGGTAAATATTTAGATAGAAAATTGCATAAAGATATTGTAGATTATTTAGGAGCTTTTCCTGTTGTGGCGATTCTTGGGGCGAGGCAGGTAGGAAAATCTACTCTCGCGAAGATGATTTCGTTAGAGTTTAACAATTATCTTTATCTTGATTTAGAAAAGCCTTCGGATTTTAGGAAGCTTTCCGAGCCGGAGATTTTTTTTGAAGCTCACAGTGATAAACTTATTTGTCTTGATGAGATTCAACGAATTCCTGATCTTTTTTCTGTTTTGAGGGGTGTGGTTGACCGGAATGACCGGAACGGGCAATTTTTAATTCTTGGTTCGGCTTCGCGCGATTTGATAAGGCAAAGTTCCGAAACGCTCGCGGGCAGAATAATTTATTTGGAACTTACTCCGTTTCTTTTTTCGGAAGTCGAGAGCGTTGATGGTAAAAAGGGAGAGTTGCTTCGTAAATACTGGCTAAGAGGTGGTTTTCCCAGAAGTTTTCTTGCTGAAGATGAGAAATTTTCTTTTGTGTGGAGAGAGAATTTTATTAGTACATTTCTTGAAAGAGATATCCCTCAGCTCAATTTTAGTATACCTGCGGAAACTCTCCATAGATTGTGGAAAATGTGCGCTCATAATCATGGGCAGCTTTTAAATTCTTCTAAATTAGGAGAGGCAATCGGCGTGAGTCATACGACGATCAGGTCATATATAGATATTCTATCGCAAACTTTTATGCTCAGGGTTTTGTTTCCGCTGGAAGCTAATGTGAAAAAACGACTTATTAAGTCGCCTAAAGTATATATAAGGGATTGCGGAATTCTTCATGCTTTGCTTGAAATAGAAACTTTTGATGATTTGTTGGGGCATCCGGTTTATGGTTTATCGTGGGAAGGTATGGCGATGGAGAATATTATAACCGAGTTATCGGATTGGAATTTCGCGTTTTATAGGACATCAGCCGGGGCTGAAATGGATCTTGTAATGATGAAAGGGAGAAAGTGGGTTGGAGTAGAGTTTAAGGCTTCGGTTTCTCCTCAGGTTTCCAGAGGATTTTGGAACGCGATTGACGATCTTAAATTAGGAGAAGTATGGATAATTTCTCCGGTTGAAGAACAGTATGCGATAAAAGAGGGAGTAAAGGTATCTCCGTTAGGTCATTTTATTTCCGCGATAAAGAAAAGGGTGTAGGACGAAAACTCCCAAATTAATTTCACGCAGAAACACAGACGACACGGAAAAAATGTTTTATTTAACCACGAAATATACGAAAAACACTAAACTTTTTATTACATTTTTTATAAAACCCAACTCATCCCAAAGATAGGAACAACAAATAACACGAATAGCACAAATGAATTGGGACGTAGATAAACGCAGATATGCAGGATTTTTTGATTGTCGTTTTTCGTAAAGCCTTATGCCGAAGACCGAAATTGTAATCTTGCCCGAAAGTAAACCGGCTCAGAATCCTAAAAAGGAATCCTGAGCCGATTTTTAACTGCTAATTACCTTCTCTTTTTTTTGTTTTTTTTGACTCAGGACTCGCGGGCGTGTTGCCCAAAACCAATAGAATAAAATAACACAGTTCACATTGTCATTGCGAACTCTTCTTCACGCCTTTCCACCGTGACGCAATCTCCACGTATAGCTTGCAATTAAGCCCTTTAATTTTATCACAAGAGATTACTTCGCGAAAGTCGAGCAAGAGGACAAATTCGCAAAGACATTACTTTGGATAGCGAAAAGCCTTTCGGCAACACGCCCTCGCGACTCACGACTCCTGACTCTTTTCATTTAAGTAATATCATCTTACGTTTTTTCTCAAAATCACCTGCTTTGAAAGTGTAGAAGTATATTCCCCGGGGAGCTTGTGTTCCCACGCTTGTTTTGCCATCCCAGCTAACCTGTTTATATCCTGCGGATTGTTTGGCATTAACCAGTGTTTGTATTCTCTGCCCGATTAAGTTATAAATATCGAGTTGTACAGCTACATCTTTCGGTAATCCGTATTTGATTATTGTGCTTGTCGCAAAGGGGTTGGGATAGTTCTGGGAACAGCTGAATACTTTCGGGATACTGTCCGTTGGTTCATCTTTTTTAGGAGTTTTTATTTTTTTTGGTTTAGATCTTTTCATTGAACTCATACCCCCACCTCCGCCTCCATATAGTGGATTAGTCGCCGCATAAAAATATCCGCCTTCTTCGACTCTAAATCCAGGTTTTAGACTGATTTTATTTCCTGCTTCCATTGCGACTTTACCTCCGTTTGAACCATTGCCTTTTATCCTGAAATCATTTGCTGATATGGAATCCATTGCCTGGTAGGTTTTAGTTTCGTTTGTGTCGATCATTGTCATTGGTATGATTTGGTTACCAGGTTTTAGTATGTGATTTTGTATTGTGTAGTAAGCGGGATAAGGATCATCATTGGGGTCTATCACTGAGGTGACATCAGGTAGACGCGATCTCAAGTATTCGGGAGGTTTGTAAACTGTATATTCTATATTACCGAATCTTATTATTGGTGGATAGTATCTTTTATGTATGGTATTATCAGCGCAGAAAAAGAACACTTTGAGATTATTTAAGAAATCCGGGGTATTTATGACACTATCTAATAGTCCCTCGTATCTTGTAGCCTGACTATCTGGGTTATGTGCTCGTCCTATTTCTTCAGCCCAGCAGTCGAATACTGTTAAGGTATCGTCAATCGCTAAAGCTGTAACTGTGTCTTTATACATAAGAGGTCCGCCGTTGTATATTATTATATCATGCGCATTCTGCTTTCTATTATAAAGAACTACTGTATCTTCAATTTTTAAAAAAGTATCGATTCTTATTATATCTGGCTCCTTCCAAGCCCACATTGCCCAAACAGTATCCCAAAAAACTTCTCCACTATCACAGGAGTAAGTAACGCAACTTGTATTAGTCTTAATATAATCTTTTCTGCCTCTTTCTGCTCTGACAGGATCGGCATTCTGAATGCCGGTCTCAGTAATCCATATAGGTTTGCCTTTTCCGCCGGTATTTGCTTTTAATATTGAATCTAATTCTCTTGTGTATTTCATAAAATTAGGTGTATTATTGTATATATGATGAGAGACAACATCTATACTGTCTAAACCAATGGATTCGATAAGATCTTTTACGGCCTCTTCCCAGTTAACATATTCTTTTGTATCAAATTTACCCTTAAATTCAAGTATAGTATCACCAACTGGCTCCTCGTAATTTGTTGTATCGTAGTACTTCCACTCAAAAGTTCCTTCATCACTTGTCATACATAGACCAACAATTTTGGCTGTGGAATCCGCAGATTTTAATGCCGTCCATGTATAATCATACATTTCGACATACTGATCGGGAGTACCCAGGAAATAGCCTCCATAAGGTTCATTTGAGAATTGCCAGTATTTTATTGGTGTAAGATTTTCTAAGCCTGGCATATCATTTATCCCATCTCCATCATATCTTTCGACAAGTGTGTCTACATAATCTTGATAATCGTCCCAATGATCAGGATCAGGAGGATAACGATATCTATTTTCCCAGCTTAAAGGCTCCGCTTCGGGATGACTGGCCCAGCCTGCTGTGTAACCTATTGAAGGAAGTAAATGTAAGCCCCTCTCTCCACACCATTTTACAAGGGAATCTTCAGTCTCAAAATCCCATTTATCTTCATCCCAGTTATCTGGTTGAACATTACACCATCTGAAAGCGTATTGCGCTCTCCACCATTTTATCCCGGCCTGAGCGCACAAATTCATCGTTGTTTTGTACTTTTGTTGATATTCTCCATTTTTAGTGAGAGTGTCGTGGTATTCGTAGACAGTACGATTCATTCCAAAAGGAAATAGTTCATCGCCACTGAAAAGCGAAAGACTAAAAGAAAAGATTATAAGTATAATAAAATTTTTCATAATTCCTCACTTGGATATATAAAGATTACCATCTTTTAATTTTCTAACGCGGATATCCTTTTTTCCAAACTTCCATTAGCTTTCCTTAGCTCCTCGTTTTCTTTCTTTAAACCAATAACATAGAGTGTCAATTCTTCAATCTTTTCCAGAAGTTTTGCCTGCATTTCACCAACTTTTATCCCGCTTTTGAGTACTACTTCTTCTTTTGGGATACCCGGCAGACTTTTGTTGCTTTTGATATGTTTTTCGAGTTTATCAAGAGGCATTAATTTATAATTGTCCGCGAATACAAAATCAGACCAGTTACTTTCTACGGTTATTTCCTTTGTTCTTATGTGACCGTTAACGGCAAGTTTGTAATTACCGGGATTAATCGTCCCGATGCCAACATTGCCAGAAATCTTTTGGACAAATAAACCCTTTTCTCCGTCGTTATCATTCCCTCGAATCAAAACTCCTTGTGCTCCAGCAATAATTCCATACTTATTATCTGTGTTCCTTAAATAAAGTTTCGGATAACAATCTGAGTCTTCAGTATTAATAATTAAACGTGCATCGGCATCTGTTCGGTAAATTTGTACATCTCCGCCTTCTACTTCTAATTTTTCATCAGGATCATCCGTTCCGATTCCGACATTGCCTGTTATTACAGAATTTCCTTGGACGTGTAATTGTTCCGTAGGATCATCCGTCCCGATACCGACACGACCTGACGGGTCCACAGTAATGGCAAGTCGGTCGAATCCTCCTCCAATCCCATAAAATTTTAGACCACCATAACCAGCCTGATATCCTTGTATTGATGCGCTTCCAAAGTACATTCTATTATTAAGAGGAATTTTTATATCGCCGTTCACTTCCAGTTTCTTTTCGGGATCCGTCGTCCCGATGCCGACTTTGCCTGTTATTATAGAATTTCCCGCAACGTGTAATTGTTCCGTAGGATCATCCGTTCCGATACCTACATTGCCGGAAAAATAACCTTTTCCAACGAAATAACCACCATATCCATTTGAATTTTCACTTTTTCCAAAAAGAGCCATGCCGTTACTTGTTTTTACTCTTCCATATACGCCAATTGAATTATCTTCATAGTAAGAATCGGTTTTAGTGTTATAACCGTAAATGGCAGATCGATTCTCCTCCTCCGTTGGTCCAGCTGCGCTCCATTGTACATGCAATTTGCTGTTTGGATTCGTTACTCCGACACCGACCTTATCCGAACTTGTTGTTAATCTTACTTTAGAACCATCGTCAGTCCAGCCGTTCTCTCCATAACTGACCATACTAACCAACAACAATACGAGTACTACAACACTTAATTTTTTCATACTTTTCCTCCTTTTTTGTTTTGAGTATTAATTTAACCTAACAACAATAGTCTTTTTTTAGTATAAGAAAAATAGAGTATAATGTCAATATAAAAATTTTTGTTATATAAAAAGCCGATATTTGTGGATGGTAGTTTACTCAAGGTTGTGAATAATTTAGTCATAAGTCATTGGAGGCTGTGCCAAAACCCTCTTTTTCGCAATTTGCAGAAAACTAAGTTCTTGTTTTTCAAAGGCTTATTTTTTAGAAATCCGTTAAATTTGGACTTTTGGCACAGCCTCATTGGTCGCTAGTCACTGGTCAAAAACAACAAAAGAATCCGTGTTTATCCGTGTAAATCCATGGCAATATAATAGATTCTTCGAATCCAAGTTGAATTGTTGAATAGGAAAATAGTTGAATTATTTCCCATTTCCCATTTTTCAATTTTTCTAATTCGTTTGTGGGGGTGGGTTTTAAACAGTAAAAATATCCTGTTAATCTGTGTTCATCTGCGTCCCAATTCATTTGTGCTATTCGTGAGATTTGTTGTTCCTATCTTTGGGATGGGTTGGGTTTTTAAAAAACATAATAAAAAGTTTAGTGTATTTAGTGGTTAAATAGATTGGTTTTTTCGCTCTGTGGTTAAACAATGGTAGTAGTTTGAATATAGTATTCTTGACATTGTAATATATTTAGTTATTTTGTAATTAAATGGATAAACATTTAGATTACTTAAATAAAAAGGAAAAAGAAACAGTAAACTCTTTCATTGAAGATTTGAGGAGAGAATTAGGAGATTATATAATTAAAGTGCGGCTTTTTGGGTCTAAAGTCCGGGGTGATTTTGAGGAGTATTCGGATATAGATATATTTATCCTCGTCAAAGACAAAAAAGATATACGGGATAAAATAAGTGATATAGCTGCTGAATATTTCTTTAGATACGAGATTCCTATCTCGCCTGTGGTTTATAGTTTATCAGAATATCAGAAGAATAAGGAATTGGGTTCGTTTTTCTTTGAAGAGATAGAAAAAGAAGGAATTCTTTTGTGAGTCGAAAAGCCTTAGCTGATTATAGAATCGAAAGAGCGAAGGAAATATTGGTAGAAGCAAAAGATACTCTTAAACAGAAGCACTATAAACTTTCTGTTAACAGAAGTTACTACGCAATGTTTACTGCAGCAAAAGCTTTACTTGCATTAAAAGAAAAAGATTCCTCAAAACGTTCCGGGGTCATTTCTTTATTTAGCAGGTATATCATTAAAAACGATTTATTTCCTAAAAAACTTAGTAAATATTTGCCAAAAGCCAAAGATTTAAGAGAAGACGCTGATTACGTTGATTTTATAAATATTACTAAAGATGACGCGATTTTGCAGTTGGAAAGAGCTGCAGAATTTATTGAAGAAGCTGAAAGAACTCTTTCGAAAATGATTAATAAGCCGGAAAAGTAAAGTAATAGGTCGGTCGAAGGATCGCCGATGGCTTAAGGCAGGCAAAAAAGAAAAAATTCGTGCTATTCGTGTAATTCCATTTGAAGTAAATAAAATATCAAAAAGTAAAAAGCAAAATGACAGATAAAAATTTAAAATAATACCTTGCCCTACCGCACATAACTAAAAAATATTTGTGTGATTTGTGCTATTTGTTGTTCCTGTCTTTGAGATGGGTTGGGTTTAGCGGAAAGCGGAGGCTGTGCCAAAACCCCCTTTTTTGCAAATCGCAGAAAATTAAGTTATTGCTTTTCAAAAACTTATTTTTTGCAAATTCGTTAATTTTGGACTTTTGTCACAGCCTCAGCGGTCAGCGGATAGCCGATTATCTTTGTGTTTTTTGTTTGGGGTGTTAGTAAACCTTCCCAATCCGTTTCCAACGGACTTTTCTGAAGAATGAAATTATAGGAACTTCGGATTTCCATGACCAGTAAATTAATAGAGGAGTTCCGGATATGTTGTCGATTGATACCGGTCCCCAGAATCTCGAATCATCGGATTCATCTCTGTTATCGCCCATAGCGAAAATATATCCCTCTGGGACGACTATGGGCCCAAAATTATCCCTTACATAGGGATAATTCATTAATTTTCTTTCTTCCCATAAATTTTGAAGTTGTGCATTTTCTATAGTAAGAGGGGGATATTCTTTTGGATCCCTGTGAGAGATATAATCCGCGTTTATGTCTTCGCCGTTTATGAAAAGAGTTTTGTGTTCTATGTAAACCGTATCTCCTTCTACGGCGGCACATCTTTTTACGAAATTCGTGTTTTTAAATATGCCGTCACCGCCCAGGGGATAGCGGAATACAATAATTTCGCCTTTTTTTGGGTTATTTATTCTGAGTAAATATTTGTCTGTAAAGGGTAGTTTTATACCGTACTTGAGTCTATTTACGATTAAAAAATCGCCGATAAGAATAGTATCTTTCATCGAGCCGGTAGGCACATTGAAGGTTTGAACCACAAAACCGCGTAGAAAAAGAATTATGCCTATTGCTATAATCCAGGATTTAACTTCTTTCCATATTTTTTGTTTGTCTGTCATTTTAGCCACTTCCCGTGACATTTTTTAAACTTCTTTCCGCTTCCGCATGGGCATTTGTCATTTCTTCCTATATCTTTTATATTTTTACCCTCTTTTTGCAATTTGGCAACCTCCTCCCTGAATTTTTTATCCAGTTTAGGTTTTCCTATTGTCGGTATTTCTATTTTCGGCGTTATGATTTTCTTATTTTCAGTTTGTTTTGGTGCCTGTTCTACACCTTTAAATTGTTCTTTCACTTCTTCTCCCCGGATTTCTTCGGGTGCCTTTACGGCTTCCGGAATGAAACGATAGAGCAATCTGACAGCATTCTTTCCGATATTATAAAGAAGTTCTTCAAACATACCATAAGATTCTCTTTTGTATTCTACAAGCGGGTCTTTTTGAGCGAAACTTCTTAAGTTGATGCCTTCTCTAAGGGCGTCTAACTCGTATAAGTGATTTCGCCATTCGTCATCTATTATTCTTAATATTATCATTCTCTCGAACTGTCTCATGTTTTCTTGCCCGACAATTTCTTCTTTTGATTCGTATCTCGATTTTGCTATTTTTCTTATATTTTCCTCAAATTCGTTTCTTTTAATTTCCTCTATTTTGCTTTTTTCTTTATCGAGATCTATAAGGAAAAATTCGATTAAATCAGACCGGAGTCCATCGATATCCCATTCCTCGGAATACCTGCCGATAAGATAGGAATCAAATATTACATCGAGCGTATCGTCGGTCCAATCCATAACTCTGTCTTTTAAGTTCTCTCCGTCTAAAATACTATTTCTGATGTCGTAAATAACTTCCCTTTGTTTGTTCATTACGTCGTCGTATTCCAGCAGTCTTTTTCGAATGTCAAAGTTCATTCGTTCGACCCGTCTCTGAGCATTTTCTATGGCTCGCGAGATTAAAGGATGCTTAACGGAATCTCCGTCCTCGATACCCATCCTGTCCATCGCGCCGGCTATTCTTTCCGTTGCGAAAACCCTCATCAAATCATCTTCCAGTGATATATAAAAGCGGGATGCGCCGGGATCTCCCTGACGTCCCGATCTTCCTCTTAGCTGGTTATCTATTCTTCTTGCTTCGTGCCTCGCCGTTCCTATAACCTGAAATCCGCAGGGTACATCATCTTTGCATTTTTCAATATCTGTTTTTTCGCATTCTTTCTGATTTTTGTCTTTTATTATACAACATTCTTTACACTTAATTATTTCTCTTGCCGGTTTTATGTCTGTACCTCTACCGGCCATGTTGGTTGCGATTGTAACTTGCCCTTTTTCTCCTGCATGGGATATGATTTTTGATTCCTTTTCGTGCTGTTTCGCGTTTAGAACCTGGTGAGGGATACCTTCGCTGTTAAGCATTCTGGATATCAGTTCGGATATATCGACGGAGACTGTACCCACGAGAACGGGTAAGCCATTGTTATGCAGTTCCTTAATTCTTTTAATTATCGCGTTGTATTTTTCTCTTTTTGTTCTGTATATTAAATCGTCATAGTCGATTCTTCTCACCGGTTTATTGGTTGGTATCTGAATGACATCTAAGTCATATATTTGAGCGAATTCTTCCGCTTCTGTGGCGGCTGTTCCTGTCATTCCGGCAAGTTTATCGTACATTTTAAAATAATTTTGAAGGGTTATTGTCGCGAAAGTCTGGGTCTCTCTTTCGACTTCCACATCTTCTTTTGCTTCTAATGCCTGATGCAGACCGTCTGAATATCTTCTTCCGGGCATCAGGCGTCCGGTAAATTCATCCACTATCACAACCCTGCCCTGCCTTACTATATATTCGACATCTTTCTCAAAAAGTGTGTAAGCTTTTATAAGTTGATTCGCCGCGTGTATTCTTTCTGACTTTTCCGCGTAGTCTCTTTCAATTGCTTCTTTTTGCACCATTTTTTCTCTGCTCGATAGAGAGTTGTCTTTTTCGATTTTATCCAGAGCGATTGAGAGATCGGGAAGCTGGAAGAAATTTGCGGATTCTCTCTTTATAATTATTTCCTGTCCCATTTCGGAAATATTTGTTGAATTTTCTCTTTCATCTATCGCAAAATATAGCTTTTCGTCTATTTCATGCAGTTTTTTTTCTTTCATGAAGCGGGATTCTGTTTCCTGCAGGAGATACTCTACTTCTCCGCTTTGCAGTAATTTCAACAGCTGTTTGTTTTTTGGGTTTCCTCTTTTGGCTATGAGTAGTTTTTCTCCAGCCTCTTCTCTTTTGCCCTCGTCCAGTAAATTTTTTCCTTCTGCAACGGTTCTATTTACCAGAAGAGTCTGTTTATTTACCAAATTTTGCACGGCGGGTTTAAGCTCACCGTACTGTTTTGTGACTGAATGTTGAACCGGTCCGGATATGATGAGAGGGGTTCGCGCTTCGTCTATAAGCACGGAATCTACTTCGTCTACTATAGCATAATTATGTCCTCTCTGAACCCTGTGTTCGGGGATAACCGCCATGTTGTCGCGTAGATAATCGAATCCGAATTCGTTGTTTGTCCCGTAAGTTATATCACAGTTGTATTCTTTTATTCGTTCCTCCGGATTCATATCTGATATTATTACACCTACTGAAAGACCGAGACTTTCGTATATCGGTCCCATCCATTCTTTATCTCTTCTAGCGAGGTAGTCATTTACCGTAACAAGATGGGCTCCTTTTCCGGAAAGGGCGTTGAGATATAAAGGCATTGTAGCTACGAGAGTTTTTCCTTCACCCGTTTTCATTTCGGCAATATTTCCCTGATGCATAGCGATGGCGCCTACTATTTGTACATCGTAAGGCACCATTTCCCATTCCCATTCCAGGTCGGTTACGCTCCATCTTTTACCCAATAGAAGTTCGCATGTCCTTTTTACCAGGGCAAAACTTTCCACCATTAAATCGTCGAGAATTTCGCCTTCTTTCAACCTTGCTTTGAATTCTTCGGTAATTTTTGGCAGGTCGTTCTCCTGGATTTTCTGGTACTCTTTGAATTTGCTGTTTATTTCATCTATGAGAGGATGAAGCCTATTCAAAACTCTTTCATTATGAGATGGGATAATTTTTTTCAAGACTCTAAACACGAATTAAGTCACCTCTTTCTCTGCCTGTTGATATATAACCTATCTTTACTTCCAGAGAATCCTCAATAAACTTTATAAAGCTTTTTGTTTCTTCGGGTAAAGAATTATAATCTTTGGCTAATTTCGTATTGCTCCAGCCCGGAAAGCTTTTGTAAATTGGTTTAGCTTTCTCTAATTTCCAAACTTCAGATGGAAACCATTCAAGTTTTTCTCCATCGATTTCGTATGCGGTTGCGATCTTGACCTCGGGTAGGTTATCTAATACGTCGATTTTGGTAATAGCTATTTCGGTTGTTCCTGTTATCCAACAGGCGAATTTTGATGCGACAAGGTCCAACCAGCCGCAGTTTCTCGGTCTTCCCGTGGTTGCCCCAAATTCTTGACCGTCTTTTCGAATAAGTTCTTCTGTTTCTTTTTTCATCCTGCTGGGAAAGGGGCCTTTACCCACCCTTGTGGTATATGCTTTTGTAACCCCGATGATATTGGAAATCAAGTTTGGAGGTATACCGCTTCCTGTTAGGATTCCTCCGGGTGTGGGGTTGGAGGAGGTAACGTAAGGGTAGGTTCCGAAGTCGATATCTAAAAGTACTCCCTGTGCACCTTCGAATAGTATTTTTCTATTATCTTTTAGGAGTTTACGAAGAAGTTCTACCGTATCAGTTATTATTTCTCCGTAATTTTTCCTGAAGGATTCTAAAGTTCTGAGGTATTCAGGCGGTAGATTGAATTTAGATAAATAATCCGGAGAGAAAATATCTCCCATCCTGATTCCTTTCCTTAGTATTTTATTGGCATAAGCCGGTCCTATCGCTCTTCCAGTCGTACCGATCACTTCTTTCATTTCTTTTTCTTCTTCGAAATAAGAGGGAAGTATTAAATGACATCTTTTGCTTATTTTTAGATTGTTTTTTAATTCTATTCCCCTCCGTTTTAATTCTTCAATTTCTTTCATTAATTGAACAATATCAATTACCACTCCGTTTCCTATTATTGATATTTTGTCCTGATGAAAGATACCTGATGGGATAAGATGCAGAGATAATTTTTCATCTTTGTAGAACACTGTATGTCCGGCATTCGCGCCGCCTTGATATCGGCAAACCGCATCGAACGAACCGCAGAGGTTGTCAATTAGTTTTCCTTTCCCTTCGTCACCCCATTGAAGCCCTATCAGGGCAGCATTTCCGTATTTGATCTTACCCGCCATCAGAAACTTTCCCTGTATAATATCTGGATTTGTCTTCCAACATCTCCTGAAAAGAGGTTCTTTAGATCGAATTGAATACCCAGGTTTCCGGATTGTAGTTTGTAGGCAAGATTGAATCGGTTTTTATCCTCGTCGTTAACCCCCATTATGTATTCTAAGTGAAATGTGTTGGCTTCGTCTACATTTATAAACGCATTTCCAAAAAGATCTGCGCCTTGATCTTCTTCATAGTTATAATTAACTCCTCCGGAGACCATTAAACCGGGCAATAGTCGAGTTCCTATGGTTGCAAACATGTATTTTTTAGCGTAATTCTCGATAGGTTCGTCGTTGTATCCAAAAACGCTTTCTATCATGCCGTTGCTGAATAGCCGTATTCGCAGATCTATAGCAGGTCTACTCTCCCACTCCGTATCTCCATATCCCACAATATTTGTTCCTCCAAAGCTTGTGCCCAAAATAATGCCGTTCCATATTCCGACACAAATTTTGGCTCTCAATTTATCGATAGGTTCTTCTTTTATATGGATAATAACTTCTCCGTGATAAAGAAGAACGGGTAATGGATTATCAATTCCTGTTATCGGTTCTTGATAAGTAGAGATGACAGATAAAATCAAAAGAATCATTTAACCTCCTTTATATAGTAAAACGAATGCTCCCTTCACCGATTATATTGTTAATTTTTTGTATCATCTGCTCATCCGGTTTTATTCTTATATCCTTAGACCTTAGACGTATTTCTTCATAGTCGTTTCTGCATAGTATCGTAAGAGGTATCTTTCCCGAATGTTCGTTGAAGACTTTTTTCACACCGGTTATGTCTTCTTCGCTTAACCCCGCAAGGTCCAGGATAAGATACGCGCTCTTGAGATGATTTTCTATTTTATCTAAAGGCATTATTTTTTCCGCGCTCACTTGAACCTGATTACTGATTGAATCACCCTTAATCCTTCCTTTTATTACTACTGAGCCGAGAGAATCTAATTTGCTTCCAAATTCTTCGAATAGTTTAGGGAACACCAGTACTTGGAATGAACCGTTTTCGTCTTCTACATTTAATTTCGCCCATCTGCGATTCTTTTTTGATGTTCTTTTATCGACCTTGGTTATAGTTCCTCCGGTAATGATTAACTTATTAACAGGTAAATCTTTTAATTTTTGAGACGGAGTGAATAGTGCTTCAGAAAGTTTTTCATATTGAGATAAAGGATGACTGGAGAAAAAGAAGCCGTAAGCTTCCTGTTCGTATCTCAATTTTTCCTCTTCGTCGAATGGTGTTGTCGGAATTAATTCTTTCTTCCTCTCACCAAACAGTGTTTCCATTTTTCTTTTTCCCTTTGTCTTTGCGTAATCAATTGCGTTTTGCAAAGAAGATAGCAATGAATGTCTGTTTATCTCAAGAGAGTCAAGTGCTCCTGCTTTAATAAGATTTTCCATGACTTTTTTATTGACTAATCTTCCCCCTGCTCTTTCTACAAAGTCAAAGAAATCTTTAAATTTTTTCTTTTCCCTTTCTTTTATAATTTCCAGTACAGCGTTTTTACCCACGTTTTTTATACCTCCAAGACCATAACGGATTGTGTTCTTCTCAGGAGTAAATTTATAATCAGAAATATTTATGTCCGGAGGTTTTATTTCTATTCCATGTTTTCTGGCATCTTTTATAAATTTTCTTATATCTTCTACTTCTGCACCTATGTTGCTTGTAAGAGAAGCTGCATAAAACTCGGTAGGGTAGTGGGCTTTTAGATATGCGGTTTGATAGGCTATTTCAGCATAGGATACCGAGTGTGCCTTGTTAAAGCCGTACTTTGCGAAGGAGCTCATTCTCTCAAATATATCTTCTGCCTGGTTTTTCGGGATTTTATTTTTAACACAACCTTCGATAAACTTTTCTCCCATTGATTGCATTACATCCATTTTTTTCTTGCCCATTGCTTTTCTTAGGATATCCGCTTCTCCCAGGGAAAACCCTGCGAGTATATTTGCTATTTTCATTACTTGTTCCTGATAGAGCATTATTCCGTAAGTTTCCTCTAACACGCCCTTTAACTTTGGATGTGGGTACTCAGGATCTATTTTTCCTTTTTTTCTTAGTGCAAATTCATCCTGATCGATGTTTTGAAGAGGTCCCGGTCTATATAATGCGACCGACGCGACCAGATCAGAGAAGTCACTTGGCTCTATTTTCCTGAGCATTTTTTGCATGCCTTCCGATTCAAGCTGAAATACTCCGGTTGTATCTCCTCTTCTTATAAGTTCATAAGTTTTTTTATCGTTTTTATCCAAATCATAAATGTCCAGTTTATGTTGAATATTCTTAAGGGTTTCCTGTATAACAGTAAGAGTCTTAAGTCCCAGAATGTCTACTTTTAAGAGTCCCAGTTTTTCTAATGTTTCCATGGCGAATTGTGTAGTTATGATTTTTTCTTCCCCTGTTGTACTTACAAAGAGAGGTACAAAATCGGTAATATCACCGGGAGCGATTACCACTCCTGCTGCATGGGTGGATGTTTGCCTTATCAATCCTTCGAGTTTTTTAGCAAGTTCTATAAGTTCTTTTAAATCCGCTCTACTTTGAATTTTTGCTTTTAATTCGCTGGAAGCGTTTATTGCTTCTTCGACAGATTGTTCTCTTTCTATTTCTTTGGCTATTTCATCGCAGTCGGCATAAGGAATTTCGAGTACTCTCCCTACGTCTCTTACTACGGATCTAGCTTTTAAAATACTGAAAGTGACGATTTGAGCAACATTTCTCTCTCCGTATTTTTTCTTAATATGTTGAACGACTTCGTCACGTCTTACATCTGAAAAGTCTATATCAACGTCCGCCATCGAGACTCTTTGCGGGTTTAAAAAGCGTTCAAAAATAAGGCCGTGCTTTAATGGATTTACGTTAGTTATTCCTAAACTATAGAGAACGAGGCTACTTGTGGCTGAGCCTCTTCCCGGTCCCACAGGTATTCCTTTTTCTTTGGCGAAGTCCACGATGTCCTTAATTATTAGAAAATATCCCGCCAGTCCCAGTTCCTTGATTACTGAGAGTTCGTATTTAAGGCGGTCTTCTTCGCCCGGAGTAACTCTTTTTAATCTTTTTTCCAGACCTTCTCTCGCGAGGTGTTCCAGATATTCCCCTAGCCCTTTAAAACCTTTAGGTATTTCTATCGAAGGTAATAGTGTTTTGTCTGTTTCGAATGGAACGGGTATACATTTTTCTGAGAAAACTTGTGTGTTTTCAATCGCTTCTGGTATATCTTTGAACAATTCTTTCATTTCTTCAGGTGACCGGAGATAAAAATTATCCGTGGGCAATTTTAAAGCATTTTCTTCGCTAATTGTTTTCTTTGTTTGAAGTAAAAGCAGAATTTCATGGCTTTTGGCGTCTTCTTTCTTTAAGTAATGGACATCGTTAGTCGCTATAATCGGTATATCGAATTTTTTGGAAAACTCTATTAGTTTTTCGTTTACTTCGACTTCCCTTTCAAGACCGACGCGCATTATTTCGATATAAAAATCTTCTTTAAACTCTTTTTTAAAGAAACTTAATAGTTCTTCTGCTTCTTCTAATTTACCCTCGGCGACAAATGCCGGTATAATTCCGTTTCTGCAAGCGCTTCCAACTATTATTCCTTCTTTATACTTTAATAGGATTTCCTTATCCAGTCTTGGTTTTCTGTAAAAGCCTTCCATGAATGCCAAAGAGGATAGTTTTATCAGGTTACGGTATCCTTTGGAGTTTTTCGCCCACATAGTTATATGATAGTTTTCGGATTTCTTTTTTCTATCTTCCGTTGAAAAGTATCCTTCTATTCCGATAATTGGTTTTATTTGGTTTTTTACCGCTTCCTGGTAAAATTCGAATGCTCCGAAAAGATTACCGTGATCGGTAAGCGCAATTGAATTCATCCCTAAATTTTTTACCTGTGATATTAAATCCGGAATTTTTATTCCACCGTCTAATATCGAGTAATGACTATGAACATGAAGATGTGTAAAACTCATGCTTTTTGTACCTTAACTTTGCTAATTCTTTGTCTGGTTGCTTTAAGTATGGTGAATTTTAGATGTCCGATAACCACAGATTCGTTTTCTTCCGGGATACGTTTTAGGTTTGCGAAAATAAGTCCTCCCACTGTTCTTATATCTGAATCCGCATATTCTCCCGGTAAGATTTCTTCAAGCTGATCAAGCTCGAATATTCCTGGTACAATCACTGAACCATCCTCTAATTTTTTATAATTTGTTTTTTCTTTATCTAATTCATCTTGTAATTCACCCACTATTTCTTCGATTAGATCCTCAGTGGTAAGCAAACCCGCGACTCCGCCAAATTCATCCATAACAATTGCAATAGAGATATGTTTTTTTTGAAACTCTCTAAGTGTGGAGAGTACATTTTTTGTGTATGGTATGAAATAGGGCAATCGCATTAAGTCTCCCGCCAGCATTCTTTTATCCTCTCCCCATAACTTCAGTACTTCAGTCATATAAATGATTCCGACTATGTTGTCTCGAGAACCATCATATACCGGTATTTTGGCATGTCTTTTTCTCCTGTAATGATCTATCAGGGTTTCAATATTTTTGTCTATAGATATACATTCAATATCGGTTCGGGGAACCATTACGTCTTCTGCAACCGTTGTATCCAGTCTGAATATTGCGGTTACTAATTCTTCTTCGTCTTCGGTGATCACTCCTTCGTCTTCGACCTCGGCGATCAATTCTTTTAATTTTTTTTCACTTCTAATCGGAGATTTTTTAAACCACTTAAGCACTAGTATTTTCTCGTTTTTGGGAGTATGACTCCTCCTGATGTTATTATTTTAAAACCATCCTGGATTGAAATTTTTGTTTCGATAATTTCAGATGCAGGGTAAATTAGATAGTATCCTGAAGTGGGGTTGGGAGATGTGGGCAGAAATACGTTAAAATAATCTTTCCCGTCTATCTCCCATTTATTTTCGTTTGTCAGAAAACCAAGAGTGTATGTATTCTCCCATGGATATTTTATAATGACTACTTTACTGAATGCCGAATGGTCTATCATTATAGCATTTACAAGCTGTCTGATAGCATTATAAAGACCTTTTACGAAGGGCAGTTTTGTCATTATTTTATCGAATGTATTTAAAAACCATCTTCCAATAAAACCTGAGGTTAGAAATCCTATTATATAAATACCGATTATTACGGCAATAAAGCCCAGCAATGAGGATAGTGGTTTAGATATATTCGAAAATAACGAAATCCGGATGAAATATTTACCGAAGAAACCGCCTATTTTTTCTATTAGAAACCATAGAACTGCCACGGTTAAAGCTATTGGGAGAATAGCAACCAGTCCGGTTATAAAATGTCTTTTAATTTTATTTTTGAAAGCCATATTCGTTTATTAGAATAATAAAAGTTTTATTTCAATAGTCAAGTATTTAATGGGGATTAATAATTATTTTGTAAGAACACTGAAAGCAGCAACAGCCAGTCCCACTTTGTATAGAACATCGACTGTAAATGCTAAACCTTCCCAGCCGGATCTTCCGATTCTGACTTTTTCCGGAACGATAATTGTATCGCCGGGTTTTATTTTAACCGAGCCTCCCATTTTACCTGAAGCACTTCTGATATTGCTTTTTTCGATTTTACCTGAAGCTCTTCTGATATATATTTCCTTTATATTTGCTGTTGGTTTTGGTCCTCCTGCAATTTCCAGATAATCATTTAAGTGTAATCCTTCTTCGTAAGCTATTCCTGTTGCATTGTAAACTTCTCCTATTATTTGAACGGTTCCTGTTGATCTGGGTACCTCTAATATGTCTCCACTCTCAAGAGTTATATTTAGTTGGTTTGGATCATGTAGGTTTATTATAACCCTGCCTGAATCCTGAATCTTTTTTAGGCTTTCTAACTGTTGTTCCTGCATGCTGATATACTGCATCTGCGCGAGTTTGTTTTCTTCGGATGAGATGCCTCCCATAACTGCTCTTTGTTCACTGATAAGTCGGAGACGTGTTTCTCTTATTAAATTCTCCAGAGCTTCTGTCTCTAGTTTTGCAACTGATTTCTTTGTGAATATAGCTCCTTCAAGATAAGCATTCTCTGTGAGGCCGCTGGCTCTATCAATTATTTCCTTGAGGGTTGTTCCAATTTGGATTGGATATGTCCCAGGATATTTAAATTCTCCCTTCAGAATAACATGTCCTAATTCACTATAGTAAGGTTTTCTTTTTACTGATATATAGTCGAGAGGTTCGAGTTTAGTCTGTAAGTCGCCTGGATCGGCGAGATTTATTTTTTCTAAGAAAATTCCTTTCTCGGGATTGAGTCTGAAGAGCTCTGCTTCATTTCTGGCGGAAACTCGTTTTCGTGCGGTGAATACCAGGTCTCCTACTGTCATTTTAGGATAAAGAATATATTGACCGGGTTTTTCCACTTCACCGTAAATAGTAACATAAAATTTTTCTTCAATTTCCTTTTCTGTGAAAACTCTTAATTTATCCCATTCTTCAAGTTTAATATTTTCTGTAAGGTTACCTTCAAGTAATTTCTCTAAATTAAATTCAATTATTTCTGGGAATTCTGTACCGCTAAAACGCAGGATCTCTGCTCTCTCCATGTAAGTTCCTTTTCTCACTCCTCCGGCTTCTTCTAAGAGATCGAGTACGGTCATGCCGTCTTTTAGCTGATAAGTTCCCTCGTTATTCACGTTCCCTTTTATTTCAACATAATTATAGAGATAGGGGGATATTTCGGTTGCAGTAACAAGGTCTCCGTTTTCAATTTTTGTGTTTTTAGAAAGTCTGTTAAAGGTGTTCTGATCCTCAAATTCTATATTCTCAATAATTTTTTTGTTTTCCGGAGATATTCTTTCGATCCGAATTCTCCTTTTCTCGGCGGTAGGAAGAAATCCGCCTGCCATTTCTATTAATTCTGAAAGTCGTTCCGTACTGTCCAGTTCATATATGCCGGGTCTGTTTACTGCTCCGTTTATTCCTACTACTTTTCCAATTGGCGGTACTAGTATCATGTCACCGGGAGAAAATTGAATGATTGGTAAAGGTTTTGTTTTGATAAAGAGTTTATATAAATCGATGGTTTTTGTAGTTCCGTTACTGGAAATATATTCTATTTTTCTAAGACTTCCGGATTTTTTTATGCCATTTGATTCGAAGAAAGCTGCTACGGGATTGGAGAGAACTGTAAAATTATAAACCCCGGGACTTGTAACTTCACCCAAGACAAATATGTTAACACTTTTTAAGTAGCCTAAACTTACAGTAACCTCTATATTGGAGAACTCTTTTTGAAATGCTTCACTGATTGTTTTTTTGCTTTCTTTGTATGTCTTTCCCCAGAGTTTTATACTTCCTATATATGGGAGAACTATTGAACCATCACGGTTTATATTTAATGTCCATGCGTTATTTATTTCTCCGGAAATGTCTATATATAGTTCATCTCCCGGTCCTAAGATATAATCATCTGCTATCGGAGCGAAAATTTGTGCCCTTTTTAATTGAGTTTGGAACATGTCATATCCGAATTGTTTTAATGTTACGGAAAGAGAATCAAGGTGTTTATTTACCTGTGATAATTTCTTTCTTAACTTGAAAAATGTTGTATCTGCCGCTATCAGATATTGATCCTGCAGGTTTTTATCTTTTAAGTATTGACTCCTCAATTCAATTTTCAAAGATTCTGCCTTCATCTGTTCTACGAGAGAGTCTTTTAAGATTTCAAGTTTCATCCTCCGGGGGGTAATCATATATTTTTTATTGAACATTTTCTCTATTGTTGAAAGCGATTCGGCAACCTCTATAGTTTGTCCTTCTGCAGTGGTATCTAATAACTCCGATGGTAAAACTTGGGGTGCTGTTCTGCTGCCTTCCCGTATTTGCCACAGTATGCCTCTGTCTATTTCTTCACTGAGACAGGTAAAAGATAAAACTATTAAAATAAATACCAATATTATTCTTTCTTTCAGCATATTTTCTCCATTTTTTGATATTTTGATACTACGAAGAGTTTTAGATTTGTCAAGGGCTGATAGGTAGTATGTATTTGGTATTTATGAGTTTTAGATTTTCCTAAGTTCTGTGTTGCTGAGTGCCGATACCATTGGAAATCAAATATTAAAATTTAAAAAGCAAAATGACGAGAAAATCTGTTGGTCTGTGGGTCGGTTAGTCCGTTGGTCCGTTTAAAAAACACACCAACACACCCACGCACTAACACACTAACAAAATTTAATATTTTTATATTTTAGCGGCTTTGCCGCGCATTGACATATTTTATATTCTCATTATAATACAATTATGAATTCTATTCTGGGGAAAATCGAAGATTCTATCATATCCAGAGTTATGAAAGCGGCGGAAGAAAGTAAAGCAATTAATTTTGCCGAAAATCCTATTGAACTCTTTACTCCTGAGTTTATTATCGAAAGTGCTAAAGAAGCTATAGACGGTGGATTTAACGGATATATAACCAGTGCAGGAAGAAAGCCTTTAAGGAAATTGACTTCTGAAATTATATCCAGAGAAACCGGTGTAACTTTCGACCCCGAGGAAGAAATTACAATAACTTCAGGGGCTAGTGAGGCTTTTGTATCCTCCATGTTGAGTCTTGTCGAGGGCGAGAATGGAGTTGTTATACCAGAGCCTTTTTATGAAAATTATTTACCGATAACTGAGTTGAGTCGGGGTAAGCCTATTTTTTTATCTCTCGCGGAGCCCGATTATTCTTTTCATTTTACCGATTTTAAGAAATTGCCTACTTTTAAGGTTTTTATTCTTAATAATCCACATAACCCTACAGGAAAAGTCTTTAATTCAGAAGAAATTAAAGCTATTGGAAACACTGTTCTCGAAAGGGAAGGATATTTGATTGTGGATGAAACTTATAAGCATCTTTTGTATGAAGGTGAATATATATCGCCATTACAGATTGGAGGCCTTATAGATCGTACAATTATTATTGGTAGTTTTTCGACTATTTTTTCCGTGCGGGGTTGGAGATTGGGTTATGTTGCTGCAAAAGCTCCAATTATGAAAGAAATAAGAAAAGTTCACTATTATAGTTCTATTTCTGCGCCGGTACCTTTTCAGTGGGCATTTGAAAATTTCGATATTCAATCGAATTTTATAGAAAACATGAAGGAAAAATATAAGGAAAAGAGAGATTTTTTGTGTAGGGCACTCGAAAAAGCAGGATTTAGTTTCTATAACCCTGAAGGAGGATGTTACGTATTTGTTAATTTTGAGGATGTTTGGGACGGCAATGATTGGGGTTTTTATAAATATTTGCTGAAAAATAAAAATATTGCAATTGTTCCGGGATCGGCTTTTTATTCCGGTAAAAGTAAAGGAAAGAAGAAAGTAAGATTTACTTTTTCTCAGTCAGATTTCAATCTTAAGGAACTCGCCTCGATACTTTCGGCAGGAATTACCTGACATTAGGTTTTAGTTAAAAGAACAATAAATAAAAAACTTTGTGTCCTTTGTGAGCTTTGTGTGAATGATTTAGTCATTAGTCATCGGTCACTAGTCACAGGTCAAAAAAAATTATTTGTGCTATTCGTGCAATTTGTTGTTTCTCTTTGTTTTTGTGAGGGGTAGGGTATAAACAATAAAAATTCTTTGTTGTTTCTCTGTGATCTCTGTGTGTTTTTTTGTTTCTCTGTGTGCTCTGTGGTTAGAATCGTTTTTTTACGATTCGTATTCCCACATGGAATAGAAGGATTTTAATCTTCTCCTGTTGGGGCTTTTTCGTAATTTGTTCAGTGCGTTTTCTTCAATTTGCCTTATTCTTTCTCTTGTTACTTTAAACATCAGTCCTATCTCTTCCAGAGTTTTAGTTTCGCCGTCCAACAGTCCGTAACGAAGCTCCAGCACTTTTTTTTCTCTGGGAGATAAAGAACTATCCAGAACTTCTAAAAGACTTTCGCTTAACAGTTTTAACATAGCCTGTTTTGCCGGAGATGGTGTTTTTTCTTTGGCAATGATATCTCCATAAAGTAAATCTCCTTCATCGGCAACAGGTTCGTCCAGTGATCTTGTCGAATCGCCTAATGTTTGGGCAAATCTTATTCGTTCTTTTGAGATCCCTATGTATTGGGCTATTTCCTCAAGAGTTGGTTTAGTACCATTTCTCTGAAGTAAATCTCTTTTTGATTTCGTTATTTTATTAATAAGTGTCAATGTATGAGTAGGAATTGAAAACGAATCGGACTGTTCTGCGAGAGTCTTTATTATAGCCTGTTTGATCCACCATATCCCATATGTTGAGAATTTGTAACCTTTTGTATGGTCAAATTTTTCGACAGCTTTTATTAATCCGGCGTTGCCTTCCTGGACAATATCCATAAAACTCACACCGCTTCTTTTAAATTTTTTAGCAATAGAAAAGACCAGCCTAATATTTCCCTCAATTAGTTCTCTTTTCGCCTGGCAGAAGAAATTTTCCCATTTTCGGATATTCCTGTAAATATGGTTTACTTCTTTCCAGTCAGAATGAATTTTAAGCTGGAAATTCTTGATTTCCTTAATTATTTCTTTTAACTGCCTTTTTAAATTTTTTCTTTCTTTTGTAGAGCTTGCATTTTCAAATTCTTCTCTTAAACTTCTTGCATAAGCTACTTTCTTTTTGAATTCGTCGTGAATTTCTTCCTGTAATTGCATGAGTTTTTTGAGGTAAGGAGTCTGTATTCTGAGTTTTAATATAGATTTTATTATATTTTTTTCGTGTCGTTTGTACTTAAATTCATAGATTCTTTTTCCCTTTTTAAGATAAGCGTTCTTATAGTGCATTAGTTTAGATTTCCATTTTTCTATACGTTTCATTAATTTAAATAAGTTTTTTTTATCTTTATGACCTTTATAACCCTCATCCCATTTGTGTGTATCTAAGTATAAAAACTGCTTTATGAGAAAAGGCGATCTTTCTATTTCATCTTTATAAGATAGAAACTTATCTATTATGGGTAGAGATCTAAATAAGTATCTCGAAATCATGGTACGACCTTTTTCTAATTTCTTACCTATTTCGAATTCTTCTTCTTTTGTGAGCAAGGAAGTGCCGTCGATATCGCGAAGATAAAGTTTTATGGGTTGATCTAATGCGGCAGGTGATATTTTAACCGAACTTATATTGTAATCTATATATTTTTCTTCATTATCGTCTTCTTCAAATGTTTCTTCAAGATTTCCTCCTATTTCGGATAAAATTTCATTTAATTTCTCCTCTGATATATCTAACTTTTCTTTTAGTTCATCGAGATAGATGTTTCCGTCTTTATCCATGAGATTAAGGATTTCCGACCAGACGAGAGCTTTATCTTCCAATGACTTCTCCTTTTTTGAGGCGTTTTCGTTCTTCTTTAAGTTCGTCGATCTCTTTACATAATAATGTATCACTTTTTTCTTTTTCTTTACCAGCGTCGATTTTTTGTAATTCTATCACTTTTTCTTCTATTAATTGATTTAAATGATAAATTTTTAAACTTATTGCTCTTCCAACTGCCGAATTTGGAGGGGTTTCGCTTTTTTTAATCAGATAATCTACGAAAGGTGGAGGGAGAGAGTTTATTATGTCTTTAATTTTCAAGTCCGACCCTTCTTTTAGCAATCTAAAATATTTTTTAAGATGAGGATTTTTGACATAATTTTCATCCAGCACGGAGAAAACAATATCTTTTTCTTCCGGATGTTTTAATATTGCATATATAAATGATAATTCATGTTCTTCTCTTTCCTCAATGTTTGTTTTTTTCTGAGAAATTATCGTTGTTTTTTTTGTCTCGGATCTTTCCAGCGATTTTCTGCTTATTGCAAGTTTTTTTGCTATGAAGTCTTCGTATATTTCTCTTTTTGAAGGTTCGTTTATTGCTCCAAGTACTGAAGTAATTTCGTCGACAGCTTTTGTAAGTTCCATAGGCGAGGAAAGTTTATATTTGTTCCGTATTCTGTCGAGTAGCCAATCGATAAAATCACTTGATTCTTTTAGTAATCTCTCAAAATTTTCTTTGCCTTCTTTGGATATTATCTCATCGGGATCTTTCCCTTTTCCGCTTTCTGCAATCTTTACGTTGATTTGTTTATCGAGAAGCATGCCTAAGGATCTGAGTGTTGCCGCCTGTCCAGCAGTATCTTTATCGAAGAAGAGAGTGACTTCTTTGGCATATCGTGAGATTAATTCCGATTGGTCCAGCGTTAAAGAGGTGCCAAGACAAGCTACAACGTTCTTTAGTCCCGTTTGATAAAGAGATAAGAAATCAAAATATCCCTCTACAAGTATAACTTTCTCTAATTTTCTTATTTCTTCTTTGGTATGCCATAAACTGTAGAAATTCTTCCCTTTCTTATGTATCGGTGTATCCGGTGAATTCAGATATTTTGGTCCTTTTTTACTTAATCTTCTTCCTCCAAAACCAATAATCCTGCCCGAAGGAGAAAATAGAGGAAATAAAAGACGGAGGAAGAATGTGTCTTTTAAACTTCCGTTACTTTTTTTTATCAGGCCGCTTTTTATTAAATCCTGGATTTTAAATTCTTTCTTCGCGCTGGGGAGAAAATTGCTTCTATACGGCGCGAAACCTAACTTGAATTCTTCTATGGTATCTTCCTTAAGAGCTCTTTTTTTTAAATAGTCGAGTACTTTGGGTGATTTCAGAAGTTCCTTATGGTAAAAATCTACGGCAAAATCGTGTATTGAATATAGGATTTCATTTTCCCCTTCAAATTTACCAATTTGTATGCCGGCTCTTTCGGCTAAGATACGGACAGCTTCCGTAAAAGGAACTTTCTCGAATTCCATAACAAAGGTAATCACATCACCACTTTTGCCGCAACCGAAACAATGAAATATATTTAAAGCCGGGGAAACATGAAATGAAGGAGTGTTATCTTTATGAAAAGGACAATTGGTTACGTAGTTTTTACCTGCTTTCTTCAAAGGAAGATAATCTCCAATGAGGTGAGCTATTTCTATTTTTTCCTTGATTTGGTTTATAACCCCATCAGAAACAAGCATAACTATAAATTCTAAGTTTTTTTTCGACTTTCGCAAGCCCCATTATAGCGAAAAAACCGCTAAAGTGAAAAAATAAAAAATCAAAATGCAAAGTTAAAAATCAAAGTTTGAAAATAAAGTAAAAACAAAAATAAAAATCTTTGTGTTATTTTGGTAAATTTGTGTTTAGATCTAGGAATTTCGCTATTTTAGCGCATTTCACGTTTATTATTTTAATATGGTGGGGAATTAGCCCTATTTTTAAATTTCTAAGTTAACATCTTTTTTAAAAAAAATAAAATAACTGTATTTAAGTTTACCGCTTCTTAAACTTTTGATCTGTTATATCTTACAAAAGAGCATGTCAAGGAGTTTTTAAAGCAAAAAAACCTATTTAACCCCTTGACAAAATCTACAATTTGATTATAATTGTGGGTAACAGTGGTGGAAAGTGGGGAATTGGATTTTAAGGTTAAGGAGGAAAGAATGTATTTTATAGGAAATGACATATACTCTGTTGATCACAAAGGCAGGGTGTTTATTCCTGCGAAGTTCAGAGCGGTTTTGACAGAGAAGGATGAGGGAAGTTTCTATATAGCCAGAGGATTTGAAACTTCTCTTTTGCTTTTTCCTCTTTCGGGGTGGAATGAATTTGTTGGTGAGCTTTCAGGTCAAAGATATTCCCAGAAGAGCATAAGAGATGCAATAAGGGCTTTTTCCTATGCTACGGAACGTCTTTCTATGGATTCCCAGGGTCGTGTTGTTATTCCCAAGGAGCTTCGTGCCTATTCGAGAATCGAGGATGAGATTTTCTTTCTTGGGGCTATTAATAAAATTGAATTATGGTCTCCTTCGGTTTATGAAGAATACTCTAAGGGGAGTAAGAGTATAGATGAATTGTATTCAAAGCTTGGTATGTGATGAGCTTATAATGCCAGATTCGACGATTCATCTTCCCGTAATGGTAGATAAAGTGATTGATTATCTTATATGTAATAAAAAAGGCGTTTATATCGATGCTACCCTTGGGTGCGGTGGTCATTCTCTTGCGGTCCTTTCGAATTCGGATGCTTTTGTAATCGCCTTTGATCTTGACGGAAAGCAAATTGAGATTGCCAGTCAGAGATTGTACGAGTTCGGAGAGCGTTCTGTGCTGATACGCGGCAATTATAAAGATATGGGGAAATTTTTTGATGGTAAAGTTGACGGAGTTCTTTTTGATTTTGGTTTATCGTCCTATCAATTGGATGATCCTGAAAGAGGTTTTTCTTATAGGAGGAAAGGTCCTCTTGATATGAGGTTTGGAGAAAAAGGTATTACCGTGGCAGATATGTTAAGGAAAAACAGTGAAGAGGAAATTGCTGATATTCTTTATTATTACGGAGGGGAGAGGGCTTCGAGAAGAATTGCAAAAAAAATTAAAAAAGAAAAACCCGAGACTACAGAAGAACTTGCTCTTTTGGTAAGAAAAACTGTTCCCAGAAACAAAGCTCACAAGCACCTCGGTAAAGTTTTCCAGGCGTTAAGGATAGCTGTTAATAAAGAGTTTCAAAATATTGAAGAAGGAATATCGGCTGCTTCAAGGGTTTTGAAGGAAAAGGGCAGGTTGGTGTTGATAACTTATCATAAAGATGAAGAGAGATTGGTTTGTAAGAAAGCAAGAGAAGAGGGCCTGAAAGCACTTCTAAAGAAACCGGTTAAGCCTACCAGAGATGAATTCGAGCGGAATCCCCGGTGTAGAAGTGCACATTTAAGGGTGTTTGAAAAGTGAGAACCGTTAAAATATTATTAATGATTTTTCTCTTTATTTCTCCTTTTATTTTACACGTTTGGAAAAAAAATATGGTCAATGCACTTAATATAAAAATATCAAATTTGACTACCGAAGTTCAAAATCTCGAGAGAAATGTATCGATACTTTTTTCTAAATGGAGAAGAGAAACGAGTTACGGTATTATCGAGGAGAAAGCCGGAAAAATTCTTAACATGAGATATCCAAATAAAAACGAGATGTTTAAAATAGAAGATTTTAATTTTTTAAGGTAAAATTAATGAAGAATAAATTCTTTAAAGGTAAGGCAAGATTATTAATTCTTCTATTCGTTTGTCTCTGGTTTTTAGTGTTTTGCAGGCTTTTTTATCTTCAAGTTATTAAATCCGAAGAAATAAGTAAACAAACTAAAGAAGAGCAGCTACGTTTACTTCCTATTGAATTGAGAAGAGGGAATATTTTTGATAGGGAAGGTAGAGTTCTTGCTACGGATTTAAAAATGTTTACACTTTATGCTAAAAAGAGTCAAATTAAAGATCCTAAAATTATTGCAAGGAAGCTTTCGGATTGTAATCTGGGAAGCGAAGAGAGGTTGTTGAAACTGCTTTCCGATGATGCTGAATTTATAAAAATCGCAAGGGGAATTTCGGATTCTATAGTTAGTGAAATAAACATTCCCGGCGTTTATGCTGTAAAGGAATGGTTCAGGTATTATCCCTCGGATCTTTTGGGTAGAACTCTTTTAGGTTCTCTTGACTGGAGAAGAAAGGGTATATTAGGCGTTGAGAGACAATACGATGAGATCCTTAAGGGGCAAGATGGATGGGCATACTTCCTGGAAGTACCTCGGCGTTCGGGTATCAACCTTCTTAAGAGATCTGAAAACGATTATAAAGACGCCTCCGAAGGATGTGATGTTTATTTGACGATCGACTTCGATATCCAATCGATTATAAATGACGAGTTAAAGATTTTAAGGGAGAGGACGGGAGCTGCTCAAGTTATGGGTATTTGTGTTTCCGTTAAGACAGGAGAAGTTCTGGCGATGGTTAATTATCCGGAATTTGATCCAAACATGGGTTGGAGACTTAATGCTTGCACCTCCTGGGAATTTGAACCTGGTTCTATTTTCAAATTAATTCCTGCTTTTGCTTATATAAAAGAAGGTTTTTCTATTTCTGATACACTGGTAGATTCTACAACCATTGAATTTGGTGGAAAATTGTTCAGAGATGTACATGCTCATTCGGCATATACTTTTAGAGAATCTATGATTAATTCCTCGAATGTTGGGTTTATCGCAGTTGGTGAAAAAATCGGGAAAAAAGAATTTTATAAGGCAGCCAGGCTTTTTGGTATCGGTTGCGAGAGTGGCATCGATTTACCGGGTGAGTATTCAGGGAAGTTGCCCCATCTTCCCCGAGCAAGAGATATAAGGCTTGCTACTGTTTCTTTTGGACAGGGAGTTTCTGTAACTCCATTGCAAATGCTGATGGCTTATCAGGTTGTTGCAAACGACGGGATTCTTCTTAGGCCAAGGGTGATGAAAAGTGTTGTCAGAAATGGTAGGATTGTAAGGGAAAGTAGGAGAGAAGTCATCCGTAGAATAGGAAATCCGGAAATTTGTGACATTTTACTTGATATTTTAAATGACGTAACAAAGGAGGGTACAGCTGTTTCCGCTTCTTTTCCTTTTATTTCTATAGCGGGAAAGACCGGAACCGCATGGAAAATTAAGGATGGCAGTTATGTTAAGGGTAGGTACGTTGCCTCTTTCATAGGTCTTTTCCCGTATCCCAACCCTGAGTTTGTTTTAGGTATTTTTGTCGATGATGTTGGTTGGCCTTATTATTATGCATCGGAAACGGCCTGTCCGGCTTTCAGGAAAATAGTGAGTAGAATTGTAACCCATAGAGGTTATAGAAGTAAGTTTTTATAAATTATGAAAATTGATGAATTGTTAGAAGGCGTTGAAATAACAAAAAGAACAGATACCGTAAATGAAATTACCGGTATCACTGATGATTCTCGTGAAGTTAAAAAAGGTTATCTTTTTGCCGCAGAGAGAGGTGAGGTTTTTGACGGGCACGATTTTTGTAAAGAAGCTCTGGATAAAGGAGCTTCGGTTCTTTTGACAGAAAAGGAATTATCAGATGATATTCCTTATATTCTTGTACCCAATACCAGGAAGGCTTTTTCAAGGATTGCTTCAAATTATTATGAAAATCCATCCGGTAAGCTAAGAGTTATAGGTGTTACCGGAACTAATGGCAAAACTACCACTTCTTACCTCCTTTCTTCCCTTTTCCCGAATTCTGTTTGTTTTAGTACAGTTAAGTATATGGGCCTTAGCAGAAATATTAAAGCCATAAACACGACTCCTTCCCCTATTTTACTCCATAGGGAATTTGCCGGAGCCTATAAAAGAGGCTTGGATACCGCTATCCTTGAAGTCTCTTCTATAGGACTCGATCAGAATAGAGTTTCAGATATCGATTTTGATTATGCTGTGTTTACGAATATTACAAGAGATCATTTAGACTACCATAAGAATTTTGAAAATTATATGGAAGCTAAAGCGAAATTTTTTGAAAACTTAGGGGAGGATAAAATAGCGGTAATAAACGCTGACAATTCGAATGCTCCATACTTTATTAAAAGGGCAAATTCGAGAGTTGTGACTTTTGGCTTTAAAAGGGGAAATATCATAGGTGATATACTGCAGAATTCGGGAAAAGGTTTTATTTTAAAAATTGAAGGGATGGGCAGGAACTTGGAAGTTTTTAGTCCGCTTGTTGGTAGTTTTAACGCATGGAATGTTCTTGCCGCTGTAGCTGTCGGCATACTTGAGAATTTAAGTGATTCCGAGATCAAAGAGCGTATAAAAACCGCGATACTCCCGCCGGGAAGATTGGAGAAAATTGAGTCTCCGGAAGGAATTTCGGTTTTTGTCGATTACGCCCACACTCCCGATGCTTTATTTGCTGTTATTTCTTCACTTAAAGAATATAATCCTGCCAGAGTAATCACCGTTTTCGGGGCGGGAGGGCACAGGGATAAAGGCAAGAGAGGAATGATGGGTTCTGTAGTCTCGGCGCTTTCGGACATAGTTATTGTTACTTCGGATAATCCCAGAGACGAAGACCCCGATGATATAATAGACGATATATTCGAAGGTATCTCGGATAAAAAAGCAATTAGATTAAAAGATAGAAAGAAAGCAATTTTTAAAGCTCTTTCGATTGCAGGGGAAGGAGATTTTGTCTTGATTGCCGGTAAGGGACACGAAGATTACCAGGAAATAAAAGGTAAAAGAATTCCTTTTTCTGATAAGAAATGCGTAAAGGAGTTTTATAGCTATGAAAGAAATAGAGCTTGAAAAGATTGTTGAAGTATTACATGGCAAATATTTAGGTAGCAAAGAGTTAATAGGTAAAACTTTAAGCGGGGTGTCGGTGGATACAAGGACTATTCAAGAAAATGAGTTATTTTTTGCGCTTGAAGGAGAAAATTTTGATGGCCATGATTTTGTAGATGAAGCTATTTTTAAATCTGGTTTGCCTGTTGTTGTCTCTCGGAAGGTAAAGAATGGTGAGGTTATCTTAATTGAAGATACTCTTAGGGGGTTGGGAGATTTGGCTTCCTATTATAAGAAGGCAACGAATGTTTTTGCTATTGCTGTTACAGGTTCATACGGAAAAACCACGACGAAAAATTTTATCGGATCTATTTTTAGTGCAAGTTATCCTACCTTGGTGAGCTTTAAAAATTATAATAATCTTATCGGTGTTCCTCTAAATTTGTTTAAATTAGGGAATGAGAAAATCGCGGTTCTGGAATTTGGGACCAATCAATTTGGGGAAATAAAGAGGTTGTCGGAAATTGTGGAACCTGATATTGGTTTGATTACTGGCATCGGGGAGGCTCACCTGCAAGCTTTTAAGGATAAAGAGGGGGTATTAAGGGAAAAAACCGATATTATGGTAGGGCTTAAAGGTCCTTTGTTTGTTAACGGCGATGACCCTCTGCTTCGTAATATAAAAAAAGGTAAAACTATTAGAGTGGGATTTTTGGATGATAACGATTTTACTTTTAAAATATTACAGGAATCAGTCGATGGTACTGTTTTTTCCACAAAGGGGATGAGTTTTTGGATAAGATTGCCGACTGTTGGAATGTTGCGGTGTGCTATGCTTGCTGTTTCTGTTGCTCTTCATTACGGAATTTCACGTGAGGATATCCAGAAAGGTCTCAAGAGAATTGGAAAAGCTTCTCACAGGATGGAATTTAAGAGAACGCATAAGCTTAATATTGTGGATGATACTTATAATAGCAATCCGGATTCTCTTTTGAATGCTGTTTCTTTTCTTTCTCTTATGCCTGGGAGAAAGGTTGTTGTTCTGGGTCCTATGTTGGAATTAGGAGAAAATAGTTATTCGATTCATAAAGAGACCGGTAAAAAACTTAAATACAGAATTAATGAGTTGATTGCCATTGGCGAAGAAGCTAAAGGTTTTGTTGATGGTTTTAGTGGGGGTTATTTAGTTTCTAATAAAAAAGAAGCTCTTACGAAGCTTCACGAAATACTTGAGAAGGGAGATACAATATTGTTTAAATCTTCGAGAGCGTTAAAGCTTGAGACTCTTATTGAGAAATTACAGGAGGAGAATTGTTTTATTTACTCTACCCCCTAAAAGAAAATTTTATTATTTTTAATTTATTGCGCTATATAACATTTCGTTCTGCTTATGCTGCAATTACTTCTCTTTTGATTTCATTGATATTGGGAAGAAGGTTTATCCTTTTCCTTAAGAGTAGAAATCTTACCGAATCTATTTCTAAATGGATAAAGGATACCCACGGAAAAAAAGGTGGTACTCCTACTATGGGAGGATTTTTGATTATAGTTTCTCTCCTTGTCTCTGTTTTGCTCTGGGCTGACATAAGAAATCCTTTTATTCTTTATCTAATTGGAATTACTGTATGGATGGGGATTTTTGGAGTATTCGATGATTACATAAAGGGTAAAAGAGGAGACGGGTTTAATGTTTTAACTAAAATTTTAATACAAATTATTCCTGCTGTCTTTATAGGTATTATGATTGTGCTCTTTCCTCTTAAGAGCGGTTATGAGACGTTGACAATAGCTCCCTTTTTTAAAAATGTATTCATTAATCTGGGTTATTTTTACATACCTTTCATTATTTTAGTAATAATAGGATCTACTAATGCAGTTAATATTACAGATGGTATGGATGGTCTTGCGATTGGACTCGCCGGTATTATAAGTGTGGCTTTTGCTGTTATTGCTTACGTTACAGGTAATATAAAATTTGCGGAATATCTTAATCTGCTTTACATCCCCGGAAGTGGGGAGGTAACGGTCTTCTGTGCCGCATTTGTTGGGTCATCCATAGGTTTCTTATGGTTTAATTCACACCCGGCTGAGATTTTCATGGGTGATACAGGATCGCTTGCTATTGGCGGAATATTGGGTTTAATCGCGATTCTCCTAAAGCATGAGTTTTTATTATTGGTAATTGGAGGTGTCTTTGTTATGGAAACATTGTCCGTAATTCTTCAAGTTGCTTCGTTTAAATGTACGGGCAGGCGAATTTTTAAGATGGCTCCTATACACCATCATTTTCAGCTCGTGGGTTGGCAGGAATCGAAGGTTGTAATTCGATTCTGGATTTGGGGTATAATGTTTGCTTTGCTTGGACTCAGCACGCTTAAAATAAGGTAGAGGGATAATAGATGATTGGAGTTATTGGGTTTGGACGAAGCGGAAAGGCAGTTTCGAAATTAATCGAGAGTTTAGGCGAGAAGCCTTTTGTGAGTGATTTAAGTCAGAATAGTACTACTATACCGTATGCATGCGAATCGGGAAAACATTCAGAAAAATTGCTCGAAATGGATCTGTTGGTTGTTTCTCCCGGTGTACCATTGGATATTCCTGTGCTTCTGAAAGCAAGAGAAAAAGGAATCCCTGTTATAGGGGAAGTAGAATTTGCTTCAAGATATATAAAGGGTAAAATTGTTGCGATTACGGGTACTAATGGTAAAACTACCACGGCTGCGATGACTCATCATATACTTAAAGGGTCTTTAGGTGAGAAGGTTCTTCTCGGAGGAAATATTTATCCGGGAACACCCTTGAGCAGTCTTGTCGCGGAAAGCAAAGATGATTTTATAACAGTTATAGAAGTTTCTTCATATCAGTTAGAAAGAATCCAAAACTTCCATCCCTGGATTTCCGCAATTGTTAACATTTCTCCTGATCATCTGGATAGACATGCAGATTTTAAAGAATATTTAAGTGCCAAATTGAATATTTTAAAAAACCAGGATTCTCATGATTATTCAATACTCAACAGAGATGATCCCAATCTGTCTTCTCTTAATTTATCTTCAAAAAGTTTATATTTTTCTCTTAAGAATAAAAGTGATATCTATTTCAATGGTTCTGTTTTTGTTAAAGATATAAAGGACAGGGAAATTTTCAGTAAAGATGATTTATTCATGCCGGGAGAAGCATTTATAGAGGATGGAATGATTGCAGCTCTTATTGCTAGTATAATAGGTATGGACCGGGAAAGTATTCGTGAAAGAATTCGCTTGTTTCCCGGAGTCGAACACAGGATGGAAACGGTCTTAAAGAGAAGCGATATGTGGATTATTAATAATTCGATGTGTACAAATCCTATTGCTTTTTTAAAGTCTCTTGAATGTTTTTCCGATTCTTGTGTGATTGTCGGCGGACGTATGAAAGTTGAAAATTTTGATCCTATAGTTGACGCGGTCAAAAAGTTTTCCAGGTTTGCTGTTCTTATTGGGGAGTCAAGTGAGCCGATTGCCGATAGTTTAAAGAAGATCGGATTTAGGGATTGGGTGTTTGCTTTTTCGATGGAGGATGCAGTTAAAAAAGCTTTAAGTTCGAAATGTAATAGAATAATTCTTTCTCCGGGAGCCTCCAGTTTTGACTGGTATAGAGATTTTAGAGAAAGAGGAGATATTTTTAAAAAAGTGGTGAGTGAAATTTATGGTTAAACAGAAGAGAATAAGAATAGGATTGGTAGAGGTCATTCCTCTGTTGCTTGGGGCTTTTGGGATCGTAATGGTTTTTTCGGCGAGTTCTGGTATCTCTGTTTACAAAACCGTCGTGCCGATTTCTTTTGTTAAGCAGTTGGTTCTATTTGTCTTAGGTGTTGGTATATTTTTTCTAACTTCGAAAATAAAGGTAAAATTTTGGGAAGAATTTAATTTGTTTTTTATTATATTAGCGGGTCTTCTACTTGTATTTACATATTTTTATGGTCTGGAAATCAACGGGGCAAGAAGATGGTTGGCTCTTAGGATATTTAATATGAGATTTTCTTTTCAGCCCTCTATTTTTGCCCAGGTTGCCCTTGTTGTTTTCTTTGCGAAAAAGAGAGATTTCGGAATTTCAATTTTTGTTATTTCCGTTATTATGGGATTGATTATTATTCAGCCCGATATTTCAATGGCATTTCTTACTTTGGTTATCGGTACAATAATGATGTTTTTGAATAGCACTGATAATGGTAAAGTGGCAGTTTTCTTTGTAATAATGCTTCTCTTCGGGGTGCTTTTTATATCGCGTGAGGGGTACGCAATTAGTAGGATCAATAATCACATTAATAGTGAGTCTGTTAATGTTACTGTTCAGGCGATTTCCCACGGTGGTTTTTCAGGTCTGGGCCTCGGTAGCGGAATGGAGAAGTTTTTTTATATACCTTTACCAGATTCGGATTTTATCTTTTCAATAATTGGTGAGGAATTGGGGTTCACGGGATGTCTTCTGATTGTTGGCTTGTTTGTTATTTATTTGATAAGCGCTATAAAGTCGAGTCTAAGAGCCCCTAATGAATATTCTTCCCTGTTAGGATTGGGTTTGGTTTCGTTTATAGGAGTTTACGCTTTGTTGCATATTTACGTATCCCTGGGAATTGTGCCGGTTACCGGAGTACCGTTGCCATTTATATCCAGTGGGGGTACTGCTTTAATGATGGCTTACATGGCAGGAGGTGTTATTGTCTCAATCGAAAAAAAGCATAATAGTATCGGGCGGGGGAACAGGAGGACACATTTATCCGGCGCTCGCAGTCGCTCTCGAAATAGAAAGTAGAGGATTCGGGGTGATTTATATAGGAAGCAGTTCCGGACTAGAGAAAGAGTTCGTTAAAATGAAAAATATGTTTCTTTTACCAACAGTGGGATGGGTAGGTAAAAATTTAAAAGATAAAATTATTTTTATTTTCCGTTTTATTCCCGGCTTTTTCTTTTCGGCTTGGTTGATAATCAGGAGAAAAGTTTGCGCCGTTTTTCATACGGGTGCTTTTGCATCACTACCTGTTGGTCTGGCAGCTGTTCTTTTAAGAGTGCCTGTTTTTACTCTTGTTCTTGACTCAAAGCCCGGCAAGGCTGTTAATTTTCTTTCCCGATTTTCGAAGGAAGTATTTTTGCCCTACGAGGAAACTTTTCCCTCTTTGAAGGGAAAGAAAAAAGTTGTAACAGGTATTCCCGTAAGAAAAAATATCACGCGGGAAAAATATGGAGAAGCTGTCAATTATTTTTCTCTGATGCCCGGGAGGAAGACTTTACTTGTAATAGGGGGAAGCCGGGGAGCAAAGTTTCTAGCCGACCTTTCAGAAAAATTAATTCCATTGATGGGAAAAGACTGGCAGTTTATTATTCAGAGAGGAGCTTTTGAAATAGTCGCGAAAAACCAGTGGGTTAGACAGTTTTCATTTATAGATAGAATGGATCTCGCTTATTCCTTAAGCGATGTAATTATTTCACGAGCGGGAGCGCTAGCCACTGCAGAGATTGAAAATCTAGGTATTCCGGCGATTTTGATTCCTTATCCATACGCTTTTAAAGATCATCAATTTTTTAACGCAAAAAGACTTGCGCTTAAGAGAAATAATATAATAATAAAGAGAGAAAAAGAAATAGAAGTGGAAAATTTTCCGAAATTAATTGAGGCGCTTTACGGTGAAAAAATAAGCGTTGATGAAAATACCTCGGCAGGGAAGATAAGTGAGAGGATTTTAAGATATGTTCGGAAAGTTTAAAAAAGTGCATTTCGTCGGTATAGGTGGTATCGGTATGAGTGGTATTGCCGAGCTGCTCTGGAATATGGGTTTTGAAGTTACGGGTAGTGATATCAAAGAATCTGAAAATACCAGTAGACTTAAAAAATTAGGAATAAAGATCGGAGTACCGCATAGTAAAGATAATGTTGGTGATGCGGATGTTGTGGTCTATACCTCGGCTTTATCTAAGGATAATGTGGAATTACAATATGCTAGGAAAGCAAATATCCCGATAAGCAGAAGGGCTGAGATGTTGGCTGAATTAATGAGGATTAAGTTTTCCATAGCGGTTGCGGGAACTCACGGTAAGTCTACGACTACTTCTCTTGTAGCATCGATTTTAAGAGAGAAGAAGCTTGATCCTACTATAATTGTTGGTGGAATACTCAGGAGTACCGGGAATAATTCCAGATTGGGGGAAAGTGAATACCTTGTGGCTGAAGCGGATGAGAGTGATCGTTCTTTTCTGAAACTTTTTCCTACAGTGGCAGTTATTACAAATATAGATCTCGAACACCTTGATGTGTATAAAGACCTCGATGATATAAAAGATACTTTTAAAAGATTTGCGAATTCTGTTCCATTTTATGGGGCCGTTCATCTTTCCATGGACGATTCTGTTTCTCTTTCTATTCTTGCAGAAATCGAGAGAAAAGTAATAACTTTTGGTCTTTCTCCTAATGCGGATGTGAAGGGGATGAATATAAAAAGAAAGGGTTTTACCCATAGTTTTGATCTTGTTTCAAATGGAGTTAATATAAAAAATATTAAAGTAAACCTTCCCGGTAGACATAATGTGATTAATGCTATAGCAGCTTGTTCTGTTGCTTTGGAATTAGGCGTCGATTCGGAGAGTATTAAACAAGGGGTGGGCAAATGTACGGGTATTGCCAGAAGATTTGAAAAAAGAGGGTTTGAAAAAGGAATTCTTGTTGTAGATGATTACGCTCATCATCCGAGAGAAATCCAGTCCACTCTTGCCGGAGCGAGAGCAGGTTGGGATGGAAGAATAGTGGCAGTATTTCAACCGCATTTGTATTCAAGAACTATATTGCTTAAAAAAGAATTTGGGAAGGCTTTTTTTCAGGCGGATAAGGTTATTGTTACGGATATTTATCCGTCGCGAGAAGAACCGATACCTGGAATTACGGGTGAAATTATTAAAGACCAATGCATAAATTTTGGTCACAAAGATGTGGAATACATAGAGGAAAAAGAAGAAATCCCGAAGTTCTTGGTTCCGCAGCTTTCAAAGGGTGATATGGTAATTTTGCTCGGCGCGGGGAATATATACAATATCGCAGAGGATATAATCGATGGAATTAGAAATCAAAGATGATATATTATTAGATGAACCTCTTTCTTCGCATACTACATTGCATCTTGGAGGTAGGGCAAAATATTTTATGATGGCAGCAAATACGAGGGATATTTCCAGAGCTATTTCTTTCTCAAAAGAAAAGGAGCTTCCCAGTTGTATAATGGGTAGAGGCTCGAACATGCTTTTTTTAGATGAAGGTTTTTCCGGAGTGGTAATAAGTACAAAAGGGATGGATGAAATCAATATTAGTAATACTAAAGTATTTGCAAAATCGGGAGCTAATTTGTCGGCTGTTATAAATGTTGCAAAAGAATCTTCTTTATCCGGTTTTGAATCTCTGGTTGGTATTCCCGGGAGTGTAGGGGGGGCTTCTGTTATGAATGCGGGGGCTTTTGACTGTGAGATAGGTGATTATATAGAAGCAGTTAAAGTTTTGAGGGACGGGGAGGAGGTTAGAATCGAAGATATACGGTTTGATTATAGGCAGTCCAGTCTTTCAGATGAAATCGTTGTCGAGGTTGAATTTTTGTTGACCGAGAAAGAAAAGAAAGAAATTGAAAATAAAATTAAAGATATAACTGATCTCAGAAAGAAGAGGCAACCTGATTTTCCTAAGGGTACGGGAACCTGCGGGTCGATTTTTAAGAATCCCAAGGGTCTTACCGCGGGAGAATTGATTGAAAAAGCGGGTCTTAAAGGAACAAGAATCGGGGGAGTGTGGGTTTCCCGGAAACATTGCAATTATTTTCTCACCAACCCTCAGGCTACTTCCTGGGATTTTATCGAGTTAATAAAAGTTGTTAGAGATAAAGTTGAAAAAGATTCAGGAGTTACCTTAGAATTGGAGGTAAAAGTAATTGGCGAAGAAAAAGAAATCCAGATTTAGAATACGCTATTTATTGATATTACTGATAATGTATTTCTTATACAAAATACTTATCGTTTCTCTTCCTATAGGGAAAGCTCATGTGAGTTATTCTAAGGGAGTTACGGAGAAGAGGAAGGAAGAAATCGGAAAAATAGTTAAGCGAACCGGACTCGATGATTTAAATGAGTTAAAGGATTCAATTGAATCTCTTCCCTGGGTGAGTTCGGTTCATTTAGGCAGGAATATTTTAGGCAGATTAAGAATTGTTGTTTCTCCGAGAGTACCGAGGGTTCGAATTGCTGGATCTAAGGATAAGGTTATAGATAAAGAAGGTTTTATTTTTAATTATGATATAACTGATTCGCTGCCTATGGTTGAACTGAGCAAAGGTGTTCAGAGCGAAGACATAGCAAAGGCGCTTGGTATTTTTGGAATTCTGACTGAATTTAATATCGATAAGGTGCAGATCGATCGTGGTAAGGTAAAAACAAAGAGTTCTAACTGTGAAGTTATCTGGGGTAACGATGGATTCGTGAGGAAATATGAAATACTTAAACGTATATTAGGAGATAATATAAGTGAGTTTAAGGGAACACTTGACTTTAGGTTTAAAAATATGGTGGTTTTAAGGAGGTAAGCATTGGGTGAAGGAAATGAAGTTGTAGTAGGGTTGGATCTTGGTACAACAAAAATCGCTTCTGTTATTGCCGAAGTTGAAGAAGGAAAGGTTAATATTATAGGGGTAGGTAAATATACTTCTGAGGGCCTTCGTAAGGGGATCGTTATAAACATAGATAAGACAGTCCAGTCGATACTTAAAGCAATGAGAGAAGCAGAAATGATGGCAGGAAAAGAAGCTGCCGGAGTATTTACCGGAATTGCGGGAGATCATATAAGGAATATTCAGGGAAAAGGAGTCGTGGCGGTAGCAGGACCGGATAATGAAATTACCAAGGAAGATGTAGCTAGAGTCCTGGAAGGGGCAAAATCTATGGCTTTGCCGGTTGACAGGGAGGTAATTCATATTATACCGACCGATTTTGTGTTAGATGGGCAGGGGGGGATAGACGACCCAATAGGGATGTTTGCTCAAAGATTAGAAGCTAGTGTGGTGATTGTAACCGGAGCTGTTACTTCTGCTAAAAATATATGTAAATGCGTTAATAAAGCGGGTTATGAAGTTAACGATATTATACTTCAACCGCTTGCGTCTTCGTACGCGGTCCTGTCCGGTGAAGAAAAAGAAGCAGGAGCTGTTCTTATGGATATAGGAGGAGGTACTACCGATATAGCAGTTTTTTACAACGGCAGTTTAAGAAAAACTTCTGTGATCGGCTTGGGCGGAGAGAATATTACTAATGATATTGGAATAGGACTAAGGTGTTCATATGCGGAAGGGGAAAGAGTGAAAATAGAATTCGGGACAGTTAAGGAGCTTCCCGAAGATAGGAGAAAGGAAATGATTTCGGTGAAAGGTATATCGGGTTCGAGAGATAAGCAGGTAACACTAGATTTATTGCAGCAAATTTTAAAACCTCGAGTGGAAGAAATATTGACGTTGGCTCACCGGGTAATTAGCGGTGACCCTCTATACGAGATGCTATCAGCAGGTGTGGTTTTAACCGGTGGTACCGCTAAATTAGATGGTATTACAGAGTTGGCAGAGGATATTTTTGGTTTACCGGTAAGGGTAGGAATGCCGTCTGAAGATGTTGTTGGTCTTCGTGACGCAGTTTCCGATCCATCCTTTGCGACATCGGTTGGACTTATAAAATATGGAGCGTATAGTTCCGGCGAGAAGTTAAGAAAAATCCAGGGCAAGAGTATGTTCGATTCCGTTTTAAAAAGAATGAATCAGTGGTTTGAAGAGTTTTTTTAAAAAGGAGGCGTAATGTTTAAATCTAAAGGTAAAACTAATAGTCCGGCTAAGATTAGAGTTGTGGGAGTTGGAGGTTGTGGCGGAAATGCAGTAACTACGATGGTAGAGTCGGGGATGTCTGGTGTTGATTTCTGGGCGATAAATACTGATGTGCAGGACATAAGTCTGGTTCCCACCAACGATAAGATTCAAATCGGTAAAGAATTAACCAGAGGTAGAGGTACAGGTGGAGATCCTGAACTCGGGAGACAAGCGGCCGAGGAGAGTATTGATGATCTGCGAGTCCTGACCGAAGATGTTGATATGTTATTTATTACCGCCGGAATGGGAGGAGGAACAGGTACAGGAGCCTCTCCTGTTATTGCTTCTCTTGCCAAAGAGAAAGGAGTTTTGACTGTTGGAGTGGTTACGACACCTTTCTATTATGAATCAAGCAGAATAAAAAAGGCTAAGAAGGGAATAAAAGCTCTTTCACCGGTTGTTGACACTTTGCTTGTGGTTCCCAACGATAGATTAATGAGTATGGGAAATATGTCTCTTGCTAAAGCTTTAAGTGAAGTTTCAATGGATGTTTTAATGAAGGCAGTTAAAAGCATCAGCGGATTATTGCTTAAAGATGCTTACTGGAGTCTGGATTTTGCGGATGTTAAGACAGTAATGTCTAAGAGAGGTAAAGCCCTGATGGGAATGGGAAGAGCATCCGGCGAGAACAAGGCTTTGGAGGCTGCTCAGGGAGCTATCAATTCACCTTTGCTTGAGGATACGGATATATCACAGTCAAAAGCCGCTCTCGTTAATTTTACAGTCGATAAAGAAGATTTCACTTTGAAAGAAATGAAAGAGGCTATGGAAGTTATAAGGGAAGCTGTTGGAGCAGAGGATGATGAGGATAGTGATATATTTATGGGAGTCGTTTTTGAGGAAAAACGTACTGAGGCTGAAATTACTTTGATTGCAACAGGTATAGGAGAGCCGGAAAAAGACGAAATCGATAAAATCGATTTCAGAGGAATTTCAAGTGCAAGAGATTTTGATGGTATAAGTGAATTAAATAAACTAAAGGAAAATCTGGAGATTTTTGATACCCCTGCTTTTATTAGAGATAAGAAGTTGATCGAAGATCTTGATGTTCCCACGTTTTTAAGAAAGCAGATGGATTAATACCTTACTTCGAGCAGATAAATTGGATTATTAGCTATTGGCTTTTTGCCTTTTGCTTTTTGCTTTAATTTTTTAAAATGAGAAATTTTAGAAACCTTAATGTATGGAAAGAAGGAATTAGGCTTGCAGAAGAGGTCTACAAATTATCGGGATTGTTACCTGGTACTGAGAAAGATGGATTAAAGAGTCAGGTATGTAGATCATCTATATCAATTCCTTCAAATATTGCTGAAGGATGCAGTAGAGACAGTGAAGTATATTTTAAAAGATTTTTGGAAATCGCTTTAGTTTCTTCATTCGAATTGGAAACTCAATTTTTAATAGTTAAGGAGCTCGATTTGATTCCAAAGGACAAGTTAAATAAAGTATTGGATTTATTAGACAAAGAGCAAAGAATGCTTAATATTTTTGTTGAAAAGCTGGAAGCTGACGGCTAAAGTCTAAAGGCTCGAGAGTTATATGTCCGGAGAAACTGCTCCCGATGAAATAAAGAAAGAGGTCGAGGAACTTCGAAAACAAATCCGTTATAATAATTATAAGTATTACGTCTTAAATCAGCCTGAGATATCAGATTTCGAGTTCGATTCATTGTTAAGTAGATTAAAAGATATTGAAGAAAAATATCCTGAAATGCGAGATCCGTATTCTCCTACAATGAGAGTTGGGGGAGAACCGTTGGAAGGTTTTTCTCATGTTACTCACGAGCCTCCGATGTTGTCTCTCGATAATACATACGACGAGAATGAACTTAAGGAATTCGAGCGAAGGGTTTTCAGGAATCTTAATGAAGATATTAAGAAGATTGAATGGGTTATAGAACAGAAGATAGATGGAGTTGCCGTTTCTCTCGAGTACGAGTACGGCAAGTTTATCAGGGGGTCTACACGCGGTGATGGAGTTATCGGGGATGATATAACGCAGAATTTGAAGACAATAAAGAGTGTACCTCTAGAACTTTTTGATGATGGGAATAGCTATGAACGTCTTGAAGTTAGAGGCGAAGTTTTTATGCCGAATTCTTCGTTTTTGAAGTTGAATAAAGAAAGAGAAGAAAATGGAGAGCAGTTATTTGCAAATCCAAGGAATGCGACTGCAGGAACTCTAAAGAGCCTTGATTCGAAAGTTGTAGCGGAAAGAAATCTTGATATTTATATTCATTCATATGGAAGTTTACCCGGTGATATAAAAACACACAAGGGAGCACTTGATATGTTGGGGGAAATCGGATTTAAGGTTAGTTCTCTTCGTGAAATTCGGAGCAGTATCGAAGATTCGAAGGATTTGATAAAAGAGTGGAGTACAAAAAGGTTTAACCTTCCATATCAAACAGACGGTCTTGTTTTTAAGATTAACGCCCTTCACATGAGAGAAATTTTGGGTTCGACTTCGAAATCACCCAGGTGGGCTGTTGCTTTTAAATTTCCTGCTGAGAGAAAAATTACCCGTTTAAACGATATAGAAGTATCTATAGGGAGAACAGGTATTGCCACACCTATTGCTATGCTTGAACCGGTTTTCATAGCCGGTACTACAGTATCGAGAGCATCCCTATTCAACAGGGATGAAATCGAAAGAAAGGATATTAGGGTTGGTGATAAGGTTTTTCTTGAGAAAGGTGGGGATATAATCCCTCACGTCGTAGGGGTGAATAAAGATGCGAGAGACGGAAGCGAGAAAAAGTTTAAATTTCCGGATAAATGCCCGGTTTGCAGTGAAAAACTTATACATCCGGAGGGGGAAGTTTATTATAGATGTATTAATGTACAGTGTCCCTCTCAGGTCAAAAAAAGTATTCTGCATTATGGATGCAGGGATGGTATGAATATAGATGGTTTGGGTGAAGTTCTTGTAGATCAATTAGTAGAAAATAATTTGATTTCTAATTATGCTGATCTTTATTATTTGAAACAGGGTGATATTGAGGAACTCGAGAGAATGGGAGAAAAATCTGCCGAAAATCTATTAAAAGGTATCGAAAATAGCAAGAAAAAATTATTTGACCGTTTAATATTTTCTTTAGGCATACCTTTTGTCGGAACTTATAACGCAAAGTTACTAGCTGAGGCTTTCCCTTCAATAGATAAATTGAAAAATGCAACCAAAGATGAATTATTTACTATAAAGGGAATAGGGGAGAACACCGCTTCGTCTGTCGTATCTTTTTTCCGGAATAAGAAAAACCTTCTGGTTATAGAAAAACTCAAAAAAGCTGGTGTTACTATGGAAGGTAAAGCAAAGAAAGAAGGAGAGCTTCCTTTGAAGGGCAAGAGTTTTGTCTTTACAGGCGACTTAGATAGATATAGTCGAAGAGAAGCGCAAGGTTTGGTTGAAAGTTTAGGAGGAAGGGCAGTAGGCTCGGTATCTAAAAATACTGATTATGTTGTAGCGGGTGAGAATCCGGGTTCGAAATTCGGAAAAGCGAAAGAATTGGGTGTGAAGGTTATTGGAGAAGAGGAATTTTTGAAATTGATTTCCGATACGAAAAAGACTTAACCACAGAGTGCACAGAGGAAGAAAAAACGCACAGAGAACACAAAGGAACAACAAAGAATTTTTATTGTTTGTACCCCACCCCTCACAAAAACAAAGAGTAACGACAAATAGCACAAATAACACAAATCTTTTTTGTTTTTACTATTTGACCATTTTTTAATTTAACTACTCAACTAATCCGAAGGATTGATTATTGGGATGCAGATTAACGCAGATTTAAAGGGATTTTTTTTGTTGTAAGAAGTGCTGAACCTGTTCCTCATTGAATTATATCTTTAAATATTTCTTCCTTTATTTTTGTCTTTTTTCCCCATAAATCTTTTCGCATAGCAACAACAGCTTTTGTATAAGAATTATAATCTCTATTCTTTATAAAATTGGTAATAGTGTATATTACTTCATCGTTGGCAAATATAATTCCATGTAATAATTCAGATTTAATTTCATCAATAAAATCTTCAAGAGTATTTAAATCTGGGCGGTGGTCTTTTACAAATCTAGTACCATGCTTTTCGAATTGTAATACAGTAAGCATTTGTATTATAATAGCTGCATATCTTTTTCGTTTCCATTCGTATTCTTCATTTTTTAAATCCTTCTTATATTGGAACCTATATTGGAAATATGCGCCTAAAATACTACCGAGGCCAATAGCAGTTAAGAATGATAAAAATAATTCAATAGAAATATTCATTATTTACTCTTAGGTAGTACGACATTTCATACAGCTTGCCCATAGTCAAACTTGTTCGTTTATGCTCCTGTTTAATACTAGTTGTTGAATTCATGATAATTATTATAGTCATTTTACTTTAACTGTTAAGCTTCAGCTACATAATGTTCCGCCTGTCCGCGTCTGGGGTGGATAGGGTAAAGGACATTAGCCCACAACGTATATGCTGTGTTAGGCGATGCTCTGGTGGCCTTGTATTTGGACCTTATTGTTTCTTGGTATTTTCCTCAATCTTAACCTGACAAAGGGCTGTCTGAGCCTGTAATTTAAGCGAGAAGGCTTTCTCTCTGCCAATGTAAAAACCAATCGCTCCGAAGATTACTAAACCAAGAAGTGCTACACCTGCTCCCTTTACTGCGTATCCGACGATACCACCGATTAAAGCACCTACAATTGTGCATTTCGCAATGATCGTATTTGCCTTTCTGTGCAGACGGTCGGCGAACTCGTATATAACTTTTGGGTCATATTGGACCATATAAATCACCTCCTTCTTGTGTTTTTTCGCTTAACATATTCATAAATGCATTGCAGATATCCTCCCAATTTTGCAGTGTAGATGCAATGCGGATATACCGTTTTTAGGAGAATTGCCAGAATATCCTTCTAAATATTTTTGCTGTATATCACTTTCTTTTTTAAAATTTAGATTGTCCATTTGAATACTAACTATTGAATTCATGATAATTATTATAATCATTTTACTTAGACTGTCAAGCATAAGAACAGCAAATGCCGTCAGCTGTCAGTTTTATCTCGAAACCCGTAACCACAACTTTAATCAACTACAAAGGACACATTTTTATATGTTCATCTTTATTTATTATTTAATGATACTCTTAATTCTTTCTGCATATTTTCGAGATTCTTTTAAATCCAGGTTTAAGTTAAATGCCTCATTTAAAACTTGAGTCAATAACTTGTTAATCCTCTCAATCGAGCTATTTTCATCAATAAAAAAGAGAATATCTGTTGCTTCGATTTCGTAATTTTCTAAATCAGGAATTAGTTTGGCTCGCTCTCCTAAAGGATTCCATTCGGTTAATACTTGTTTGACTTTATTTATGTGTTCTTCATTCATTTTTGCCTTAGTGAAATATTTGCCGAATCATTATTCTTAAAGATTAATAATAAGTTCCAGCATAAAAGAAGTTTTTGTAAAGCAAAAAAAGGCATTAACTTTTTATGCTGTGTTATACGGCATTTCAGTCGTATTTACACGTGCCTCACTAATAAACTTCTCCATTTTTTCAAACTTTATCTCTATTTCATTATATAAAGTTCGTCCTTCTTGTTGAAATCTTTTCGTTGCCTTCTCACAATATTCTGGATCGATCTCAACGCCAATACTATTTCTGTTAGTCTTCATCGCTGCGAGCATTGTTGTCCCTGTTCCAGAGAAGGGATCGAGGACCGTGTCTCCCCAGAATGAAAACATTCTGACTAATCTATATGCCAACTCAAATGGGAACGGCGCTGGATGGTTTTTTGTTGATGTTCCATGAATATTCCAAATTTGACGAAACCATTCCTTATATTCTTTCTTATTAATCTTACTTAACTGACGTTGTTCAATTGTTGGTTTACGGTAGCCACCAGGTTTTCGTTGCATGAGGATAAATTCGATATCATTTTTAATGATAGCATTAGGTTCGTAAGGTTTACCGAAAAATTTAGTGCCATTATTAACCTCGTAAGTAGCTTTAGCAATCTTATACCAAATAATTGGATTTAAGTTGTCAAAACCTATTTTCCGGCATGATACTGCTATATCTGCATGGAGTGGAACTACAACATGCCTGCCAAAATTTCTTCGTGATAAACACACATCTCCGACTACACAAATTAACCTTCCTCCAGGAACTAAAATACGGTAGCAATGTTGCCAAACTTTCGATAGTTCTTCTATAAATTTCTCGTAGTCTTCAATGTGTCCCATCTGATTAGGATGTTCGCGATATCTTTTGAGTGTCCAGTATGGAGGTGAAGTAATGACCAAATGAATACTCTCATCTGGTATGAATGATAGATTCCGGGCATCACCTTGAATTAAACGATGCGTTGTTTTTTTGTTGGACATTTATTTTGACACCCCGAGAGTTGAAAGGAGCATTCTGATTGCATTTTCGATAGATTCTTTTGCCTCGGACGCAAAAATAATACTGTCAATGTCCTTCGAACGGAGGCGATTCTGAATATTGATATGTTCTTCGATAAACGGATAATAAACAACAGTCCCAAACTTACTGTTCGGAAAAGCTGACTTTAGCTTGGCAGCTTTATTAACGATTTCATCGCAGCGTTTATGAATATCCCTTCTGGCCTCAATTCTCTTTATATCTATTCCAACTTTAATATCACCCGACTTAGGGTTTGCAGCATCTAACTCAAACTGCTCTCCCTCAACTACGAACATTCGCTTATGAAACAGTAAAACACCAAATCGATTTAGACTTCCGAGGATTAGTTTCTCCCAGCGCCCCTTTCTCTTTCTAATTTCCTTATCGATAAAAGCCACTCTATCAATCTGGCTGAGTGATGGAATCTCCAGATAGGATGGTAAAAATGGTTTAATGTATCCGGCAATCACTTTGGCTTGGTCGTTGTTCCATCGAGGACTATATGTATCTACGTTCTTGATAGAGATGTCCCTTTCGAGTGCTCTTGCTGCGACGTTACAAGCAGCTAAAAGTGGTTTAAGAATAAGAGGATGCCTAACTATAGCTTTTGCAAGATCAAAAGCACTCATACTCGCAAAGACAATGACTTCTACCTCTCGCTTTTCTATAAAATTAGAGAACGCTTCTCGTAGTGTTTTTTCTATATCTTTTTGCCGTAGGTTTGCGTCATCCTTAACCCATTCCATGTAGTCCACATGACTTCCATATTTATCTGGCATTATATATCCTCCACATTGTCGGCCAAAATTTCACCTACCTTATTCATAGACAAAGTATCTCAATTTCTTTCTTTGACACGGTGTCGCAATAGAGATAGCTTTTTGCCGTTTTATAACTGTTTTTCTTGATAGGTGTTCTCTGTAAAAGTCTTCAAGATACATTGTTATTGAGTTCATGATAATTATTATAGTTATTTTACTTAGGCTGTCAAGTTTAGGAAAAACAAAATATTATTTATTTTGGAATAGGTAATTTTATTATTCCGTCCTCAACAGAAACATATAGACTTTTTTCGTCAAATCCTTTACCTCCGAGGGCTACACCGATTGAAGTCTTTAGCGGTTTCTGAGAGAGATATATAAGTTTCCCGCTGATATCGATTTTTATCGCGTTGTCGATTGTGCTTGCATATATATTGTTATTATTATCCCTGCACAAGTAAAACATTTTGGTATTATTGATAATTACCTTAGGTTTTGCGGAAATACTATCTGAATTTAATTTGAATTTGATTATTCTGTTTCCTTCTCTTGCATACAAATTTTCATTATTGCTGTCAATAACTATACTCGTAAGAACAAACGGACCGGTGGTATCGCTTTTGAAAAAGATATCCTTTTTGCCTTCCGGAGTGATTTTATAAATGATACCTTTTAAATCATCTGCAACATAAATATTTCCATTGTTGTCCATCTTCACATCGAAACATAATGAAAATCCATCTGCGATTGTTTCGATATTACCGTCCGGAGAGACTTTTAGTAGTTTATTTCCTACTGTTATAAATATGCCATTGTTATCGTCGATATAAATTCCGGGACCGATAAAACTTCCTTCAAGTACGGCTGTATTAGTAATTTTTCCATCCGGTGTAACTTTGGATAATGTTCCATTACCCGTTTCCGGGGCGTTTATCATATACATTAAGCCATTATTATCAAAAGCAATACCATATGGTCTATTACCAGAAGTTTTTAGAAAATAATCCGGTTCATCCGAATTGGCAGATGCGCAACTCAATATCAATAAAATAGAAAAGATAAAGAAGTTTTTTAGTGACTTCATCCGGAGCCTCCTTAAAATTATTATAATTGTTTTACTTAGGCTGTCAAAAATAGGAACAATATAATGATACGAAGAGCACGAATAATTTATGTTTTTGCTTCTAAATCCTTTAATATCTTCTTAATCAAAGGTTTAATTTTTGGTATCTCTTTTTTTATCGTCTCCCAAACAAGTTCGTATTTTATTCCGAAATAAAAATGAATTAACCTATCTCTCATCCCAGCCATATCTTTCCAGGGAATAGCGGAATATTTCTGTTTAATCTCTTCCGCTATGCTTTTTGTTGCTTCTCCAATGATTTCAAATTTCCTTATCACAGCGCTGGATACTATATCGTTATTTTTAAAAGATTCAACATCCAACCCTTTTACAAATTGCTCTATGGCATCCATTGCTGTTAGAATGTCTTTTAGATACAGTTTTGGGTCTCTCATAGGTAAACAGCTTCCTTTAAAATGGTGTTTTTAATTTCTTCTCTGATTGTATCAACTGGGACAATATCTACTTTTAAGTTGAGTTCACTCTCTACATAATCTGCCAGTCCAACAAAATCAAAGAGCGTTGCACCCTCAGAAAATTCTACAAGAATATCGACGTCGCTATTTTCTTTTTGCTCTCCTCTCACATAAGAGCCAAAAATTCCTTTAATTTCAGCTTTATACTTTCGTTTTATTTCATCTTTTAGTTCTTGCAAAGACTTTATAATTTCCTGTTTAGTCATATTTATTCCTTCAGGCACTGTTATGTTAAACTATAAACAAAATTTGCTGGAAAGTCAAGAGATGATGGAGAGATAGACGAAGTAATTTGTTTGTATCACGATACTAGCTAAATCACCGTAGTGCTTTTTGAGTTCATAAAATTTATTATAATTATCTATTGTTGCTGTACTTTGTCATGCGCAGGGTGCTTTTCTATTACTATATTAAACTTCTCTTTTAATTCTTTTATTCCTTCTTCTGTGATGTAATGCTGGCTTTTGCGGCCTACTTTTTCTTCAATCATCCAGCCTTGTTTAACACAATAACTCAGGAAACTTCCGCCAACGTAAAATGGATTGATTTTATAAAGTTTCTTTTCTTTACTATCCATTTTATAAATTTCCTCCTATTAAAATCATGATAATTATTATTAGTTATTTTACTTAGGCTGTCAAGTTTAGAAGCAACAAATCACACGAATTGCACGAATAACACAAATTTTTTAAAGCTAAGAGCCAAAGGCGAAGGTTGAGGGCGAAAAGCTTTGTTTAACAAAAAAACCACAAAAACGGGATGTTTTTGTGGTTTTTGTAGATTCGAATGAATCTAAAGTGGAATTATACTATCCAGTGTATTTGGCACCGCCGAAGCCAAGTATAGGGTAAAATATTATGGGAAGAAGTATCAAACCTGCTGTGAAACCACCACCCTGTCCGAATTTCTTCGCGAGTTCGATATTGACGATAATATATATTACTACGTTAACAAACGGTATGAGCCAGAGGATGAACCACCATAACGGTTTATCCACTACTTCCAGTAAAACTATTATGTTGTAAATAGGTATTATAGCTGCCCAGCCTGGTTTTCCAGCTTTGGTGAAAATTTTCCACATACCGATAATGTACAAAAGAATGATTGCTAAATAGACAATAACTATACCTGCAGACATTCCTGCAGATGGATAATCTCCGTAATCCATAAATACACCTCCTTTTTTAATTGTTTAATATCTTTATAAGAGATTTTCACTATAATGTCAATATGAAAAATTTTTTTGCCACGAAGACACTAAGACACAAAGTCCTTGGATCGTTGGTCTGTTGGTCGGTTAGTCCGTAAAAATAACGCACCAACACACCCACGCACTAACCCACTAACTTTATTTAACGCTTGACAGCGAGTGTATTATTCCTTATTCTTTCGAGGGAATTAATATTATTATGAGATTGGGGTTTATTGGATGGATATAAGGGATGTGATTATTTGCGGAGCGGGACCCGCAGGGTCTTCTCTCGCTTATTTTTTATCGAGAGAAGGATTCGACGTTCTTCTTCTTGATAAGATGAAATTTCCGAGAGCAAAACCTTGTGCCGGTGCTTTTCAGATCTCTTTAGCTGATTTTTTTCCTTTTTCACTTGAACCGGTTGCGGAAGATAAAGCGATAGGGCTTTCTTTTGTAAAGAATGATAGATATTGCAGGGTTGAGCTGGGTAGTCCCATAGCCTATACAGTCGATAGGAAGAAATTTGATGATTTTTTATTGAGGAAAGCTATTGATAGTGGTACGAACTTTATTGAGGAGTGTAGGGTTCTTAAAGTTGATGGGGAAAACGTTTATTCCAATCTGGGTAAATTTTCAGGTAGGATTATAGTGGGCGCTGAAGGAGTAGCTAGTGTAGTTAGAAGATTTGGTAGATACAGGAGAATGAAAAGTATGCTGAGGACGATAAGCGCCGATATTCCTTTTAGTTTCAAAAAAGAATTGGTTTTTGATCTTTCTTACACAAAAGGAGGATATGCATGGATATTTCCTAAAGGGAAAAAGACACATGTTGGGTTTGGAACTTCTCCTCGTACTTTTAGAGACAGTGATGTTATATTGTCTAAGATTTTAGATGATTATGGATTTCCGGAACCTGAAAATATTTACAAATGGACTTATCCTTTATTTTCATCTCCTGAATTGCTGGTCTGGAAGAATACACTTTTAATCGGCGATGCAGCTTCTCTTGTAAATCCGGCGACCGGCGGAGGGATATATAACGCAGTTCAGTCAGCTTATCTTGCTTCTAAAGCTATCAATTTTAATTTAAGAGAGGGGAGATCCCTTAAGGTTTATCAGGATATGATAAAAAAACATATGTATCCAATATTCTATTCCTCTAAAGTTTTTAATCAAATATTGGAAAAATTTCCTTTCCCAATTCAATTTCTGCGATCGATAAAACCGCTTCTTACTTTTTTGGCAAAAAATTTATCGTAATAGCCACAAAGACACTAAGGCACAAAGAAAAAATTTTTTTAACCACGAAATACACTAAATTTTTTATTGTAATTTTAAAACCCAATTCCCCAAAAAGGTTAACAACAAATCACACAAATAGCACGATTTTTTTTTATGTTTTAATATAGGTCTTGACATGGATAATTGATTATCTAAATTATATCAGGAGGTTAAAATGAAAGATATGACAAAACGAGATGTTGCGGATATTGTACTTGCTATAGTTGGGTTTTATTTTCTTTTTTATTTTTTTTCAATCAATTGTACATATCGGAGGTATTTTATCGGTCCCTGACGATGACTATAACAGGTTCCTAATGCTTCAACTTTTTTTAATAAACCTTCTAGCCTTATTCATCGTTTCTTACGTGCTTCTTTTTAAAAGAGACAAAATTATTAATTTACTTTTTCCCCTAGCAGACAAGATTAAACTTACTTTGGGTAAAGAATTTGTTGATTTTTCCAGTTATGTTTTCTGGATCAGACTTGTGGGCATAATTGAATTCTTGCTTGCCGGTACAAAATTTGTAGCTTATTTAGTATCATCCCTCCCCATCAAGGGCGAATTTGTAATGGGCTTTTACTGGTGGCATAAAAGCGGACCGGAACTTATTGCTGCGGTTTTAGCAATTGTCGTGATATGGAAAGCAGAATGGATTGCCAAATTTATCGAAGAAATAAGTCTCCCAGGGAAGCCAAAAAGAACAAAGTAACATTAAAATATTCGCTTTAATTGTATAGGTATAAGATATTTGTTAACAAATACTTATATTAATTTAACTTAAGTTGTTTTTGTTGATCTTGGTCCAGTTTATTTGTGATATTTGTGCAATTTGTTGTTGCTAATTTTTTTGTGGTTGGGGTTGTTTTTAAAGCAGCAAAAAAATTGGGTGTGGAGTGGTGGTGTATCTGAGTTGATCTGCGTTCATCTGGGTCCTATTTTACAATTTCGGTGGGTTACCGAGTTCTTTATCGAGTTCCTCGAGTAAATCTTTTGCCTTTTTTGATACTTTGTTCGGGGTCCAGATGTATGCTTCTGCCAAGAGATCTCCCTTTCCTATTCCGTAGAGATTTCCCATTCCCTGGCTTTTTAATACGAATATTCTTCCGGATTTTGTTCCGGGAGGTATAGTCAATTTTACTCTTCCGTTTAGTGTCGGGATTGTGACTTTTCCACCTTCTATAGCCATTTGATAACTTATTGGTACTTTGATCTTAAGATTGTTTCCCTCTCTTTTGAATCTGAAGTCTGATTTTACTATTATCTCTACGATTATGTTCCCCTTGGGACCGCCTCTTATGCCTGTATTTCCTTCTCCTCTTAAGGGAATATAATTACCTGTTTCAACCCCTGCCGGGATTCTGACCGAAATTTGTTTTTCTTTTTTTACCCTTCCTTCTCCGTGGCAGTCGGAACAGGCATCTTTTACGATTTCTCCGATTCCTCCGCAGAGCGGGCAGGTGGAAACGGATACCATCTGTCCGAAAAAACTGGAGCGGCTTACCTGGACTTCGCCGTTTCCGTTGCATCGTGAACATGTCGTTGTTTTTCCGCCTTTTCCGTTGCATTTTCCGCATTTCTCAAACAGACGGATTTTTATCTTTTTTGAGGTTCCTTCCGATGCTTCTTTTAGAGTTATTTCAAGAGGAATACGGACATCTTCTCCGGTTGGTTTATATACTTTTCTGCTTCCTCGTGTTCTTGTCGTTTGTCCGAATAAATCTCCGAAGATACTCCCGCTTCCGCCAAAACCGAAACTACTGAAGAGATCTCCGAATATATCCCGAAGGTCATCCTGGTGGGTAAAATCCTGCCAGGTGAAGTTTCTGCCCTGGAAATGAACGCCTTCTTTACCAAATCTATCGTAGTTGCCCCTTTTTTCCGGGTCCGCAAGCACTTCGTAGGCTTCAGAAATTTCTTTGAACTTTTTTTCGGCTTCTTTCTTGTTTTCTTTATTTACGTCCGGATGGTACTTTCTTGCAAGTTTTTTGTAAGCACTTTTTATTTCTTTGGTACTCGCGTCCTTGCTGACCCCCAGTGTTTCATAGTAGTCATTATTTTTCGGCATATCTGATAGTCTTTATACTATTAATTTTCCTCCTCTTCGTTCTCCTCTTCTTTGTCGTCGATTACTTCGAAATCTGCCTCAACCTCCCCTTCTCCTTTATCTTCTTCTTTCGGTTTTTCTTCTTGGGATTCCTGTTCGGATGCATCAGCTGTAGCTTTTTGAGCTGATTCTTTTTCAGCTTTCTTGTACATTTTTTCGGAGATTGAATAGGAAGCTTTTTGAAGAATTTCTATTTTATGTTTCATATCGCCAATATCTTCAGTTTTCAAAGATTCTTTTAAGTCTGATATTGCATTTTCAATCTTACCGCGTTCTTCGTTTGAAACCAAATCGCCATGTTCTTTAAGCGTTTTTTCCGTGGAATATATTAGAGCGTCGGCTTGATTTCTTATATTAATTAATTCTTCTTTCTTTTTATCTTCTTCTGTGTGAGTTTCTGCGTCGGATCTCATCCTTGCGATTTCTTCTTCGGTGAGACCAGAAGATGATTCGATTTTAATGGATTGTTCTTTATTGGTTCCAAGGTCTTTTGCGGAGACATTTAATATACCGTTAGCATCGATATCGAAACTAACTTCTATTTGAGGGACGCCCCTGGGTGCTGCAGGTATACCGGTTAATTCGAATCGTCCCAGCGTTCTATTGTCTGCTGCCGAAGTTCTTTCTCCCTGAAGGACGTGTATTGAAACAGCAGGCTGGTTATCTTCTGCGGTCGTAAAAACTTTGCTTTTTTCGGCAGGAATTGTGGTGTTTCTGGGTATTATTGTGGTCATCATTCCGCCTAAGGTTTCTATTCCAAGAGATAGCGGTGTAACATCGAGGAGTAGAACGTCTTTTACGTCCCCTGAGAGCACTCCTCCCTGAATAGCTGCACCGACAGCAACGACTTCGTCCGGATTAACACCCTTATGGGGTTCCTTTCCGAAAAGTTCTTTGACCTTTTCCTGGACAGAAGGCATTCTTGTCATACCTCCAACCAGGAGTACTTCGTCGATATCGTTTACGGCTAGTCCCGCATCCTTAAACGCGTTTTTTACGGGTTCCTCGACTCTTTTAAGAAGACTCTCGCATAAGGTTTCAAGTTTTGCTCTTGTCAGTTTTTTTTCAAGGTGTTTTGCGCCTGTTTTATCTCCCGCTAAATATGGCAGATTTATCGTAGTTTCTTTCATTGTTGAGAGTTCGCATTTCGCTTTTTCTGCCGCATCCCTTACTCTTTGTACAGCGCTTCTATCATCCGAAATATCGATGCCCGTCTCTTTTTTGAATTCTTCTATTAACCATTCCATTATAGTATGATCAAAATCGTCTCCTCCAAGGTGCGTATCTCCGTTTGTTGAAAGGACTTCAAAGACTCCTTCGCTTATTTCAAGGATAGATATATCGAAGGTTCCTCCTCCAAGGTCGAAAACGGCGATTTTTTCTTCCTTTTTTTCTCCGAGTCCGTAGGCGAGTGAAGCTGCTGTAGGTTCATTTATAATTCGAAGAACTTCCAACCCGGCTATCTCTCCCGCATCCTTTGTAGCTTTTCTCTGAGAATCATTGAAATAAGCAGGAACAGTTATAACCGCTTTTTTTACTTCTCTGCCGATGTGTGCTTCTGCTGCTTTCTTTAAATATTGCAAGACTTTTGCGGAAATTTCCGGTGGAGAATAGACTTTATCTTCCACTTTTATCCGTGCGTCATCGTGAGGCCCTTTTATAACATCAAAAGGAACTTTTTTCTTTTCGTCCTTTACTTCGGAGAATCTTCTGCCCATAAACCTTTTAACGGAATAGACAGTATTCTGAGGATTGGTGAGTTGTTGTCTTTTTGCCTGCAATCCAACTAACTCTTCGCCTTCTTTAAACCCGATTACCGAAGGCGTAGTCCTTTGTCCTTCCGGATTCGAGATTACTTCAGGTTCCGATTGCTCGACAACGGCTACCACCGAGTTGGTGGTACCCAGATCGATTCCTATTACAGGTTCTTTCATTCTGCTTCTCCTCCTTCATTTTTATTTCCTTCATTGTTTTTGTCTTTATTTTCTTCAACTTTTTTTGCTACAATTACCTTTGCAGGTCGCAAGACTTTATCTTTGATTTTGTAGCCACTTTGTGTTTCTTCCAATATTTTACCTTCTTCTTCATCATTTTGTTCGATTACGTGGATCGCGTCATGTTTTGATGGGTCGAATTTTTCTCCTAAAGATATAAATGGTTCTATATTATATATTTTTAGCAAATTTTCAAAGTTAGAGCGCACAAGGCGAATCCCTTCGTAGAAAGATTTGTAATCATCTTTATGTTTTTCGCTGTCGTTAAAGGATTCGAAAGCCCTTTTGAAATCATCGAGTATAGGAAGAATTTTTCTGAAAACCTCTTCCAGGGTAAAGTTGTAGGTTTTTTCTTTTTCCTGTAAAGCTCTTTTCCTGAGGTTTTCATAATTAGCCAAGGCTCGAAGGTATTTGTCCTTAAACTCTTCTTTTTCTTCCTGTATTGCATTAATCAAAGCTTCCATGCTTTCAAATTCCTTTTCTTCTTTATTTATTTCTTCTTCACTTTTCTTTTCTTCTTTTACTTCTTCTTCTATTTTCTCTATATCCTCAACCTGATCGCCTTCCGGCATCTTCCCTCCTATCTTATTTTCCTTTGCTTATTAATGTAATTTACTAGGATGCCTTTTAATGTCAACCCCCAAAAACTGTAAATCTTGTAAATAATCTTAATGAAAAGTTCCTTTTTGTCAAGGTGTAGAGCTGTTTTGTTTCAATTATTTTAGTAAAGAATTGCTTAAAATTAATCGGATTGTCGCAAGTAGTATTAGAGTGAGAAACGTGAGCACTTTTTAATTAAATTATTGTCGTTGTATTGCTCAGGGTTTGTCTACGTCGAGCCAGGTCTTAGCTATCTCCAGGGTGTTAAAGACTATAACTTTTTGTTTTGCCTCAGGTATTGTTTTTTCGTAGTATTTAGCTTTGTCGAAGGATTCCCGTTTGCACGCAACTATAGCAAGCTTATTTCTGAATATTCTCTTTTTATCAGTAATGACTTCTTTGATAATTTCCGCGAAACTCTCGATTGTTACTTTGGATTTAGTGATAAATCTAACATCAAAGAGTTCTTTATACCCTTCTTTTATTTTGGAATTTACTTTGATTTTGTGCACATAATCAATTATATCCTCAGGTGTCAATGTCCCTGTCGCTTTCGCATAAACATATTTACCGTTATCGTGAACTTGATATTTAACTGGCATTTTTTGTTGCAATGAAAGTTAATATTAAATGTTTTCGTGTCAAGAGAAGGTTTTCCCCTAATTGATGACTTATGGTTTAATAAACTTGAAATATCGTTAAATGCAAATGCGAATCGCTATTAATTTACTACAAAAGCAGTAAGACGCAAAGCCCTACACCAAAGTTTATTTTATTTTTTTAAAAACCTTGGTATATACTCCAAAAATAAAGTCACTTTGATTATTGTTCTCTATAAAAGTATCTTCTGCTTTGAACAGAAAATTCAGTATTTTATTTATATCATTTTTATTTTCTATAAAATTATGTGAAATGTCTTTAAAAATCAAGTGCAATAAATTGCCGCCGTATGGCTTTTCTTCAAGTTTTTTAAATTTCTTTCTTATTTGCGGTAAAATTTCTTCGGAATTAACCGCTTCAGATGGGTCTGACAAGATCATTCTTAATAAACCAGGCCTGTATATCTTCTTTTTTATACTATTTGATTGCCAGAGTTTTCTATATTGCGATGGGATCATCTTTAAATAGTTGTTAGCTTCTTTAAGCTGTTTATTTGTCCATTGTAATCTATTCGGGCCTATATATTCATTGAGTATCAATAAGCCGCCCAATTTCATTGCCTTATAGATTTTTTCTATAATAGTCTTAAGATTGTTAAAATGATGGAGACTTGAATGGAATAATATTACATCATATTGGTTAATCCCAAAATCGTGCTTATACAAATCTCCAACAAAGTAAAATAAATTACCGTAACCTAAATTTTTGGCATTCATATTGGCAATATTAATTCGACTGGGAGATAAATCGAAACCTTCAACACTAGAAAAATTATTATATTTTGCAAATTTAAGTTCTATATGACCACTTCCGCAACCTGGTGAAATTAGCTTTAAATTTCGTTTGCTTTTTAAATATTTATTAACGACATAATCGGGGAATTCTATATTTGGATTCCCTGTAATGATTTTATTCCATCTTTTAGTAACCCTGGGAATTGACCACCAGTGAATAGGTGGGTTTTCTTTTTTATCCCATATATTTCTTATTCTGGATGTTTTAGAAAAATTAAGCCTATTTAATAAAAGTTCGGTCCCTTTCAAAGAGAACTTATGATATATATCGATAAAATCGCCAATAGATATAATTGTTTTCAATTGTAATTGTTAAATAGTTTTTGTTTTGTCATTATTGTTGGCTTATTTTTGAGTTTAGCTTTTCGCTCGGTAGTGAACTCCCACCATGGTTTTGATGGATTGCCGTTACAGAATGATACCGCAGAGATAAAAACATCAAGGAGACAGGGGTCGTGGCGTTTACTGGTTAATTCACAGAGTTTTCTATACATAATGTAAGGGTCGGCTCCTGTTAGGTCTGAAGGTTTTTTATAACCAAGAATACGTAATTTTGCAGCAATAGCCACTCCGACATTTGGTATGGATTCTAATTTATCAAGACCTGTTTGTTTTTTTATCATTTTTTTATCCCAGTAATTTTTCTCCGATTATTCCCACGAGAAAGCCTATTGATGCTCCTATCGCCGGAATCCAACAAGAAATGAGTATATTATTATTTCTAAAATTTCTTTCATTTTTTAGGTATTATTATAATTCGTTAATTCTTATTGTCCAGAGAATAATTTGGTTTATTATTTGTAGAAATGGAATCAACTTCTTCATTCTGATGGCCTGCATATATCGAATATTTAATTCCATTCTTGCCTCGATTTTTAACCGAGTACATTAACGAATCAACTGATTCCATGATTTTATTTATACTAGGCGGATTAGTATTGCAGGTTAAAACACCAATACTTAATGTTATAGAATAATCTTTAAGGTTTTTATTTTGGTTAACTGATTTTTTAATTTTTTCTATAGCTTGTTTAGCAGCTTTGTTGTCCGTTTCCGGTAAAAAGACTACAAGTTCGTCTCCGCCGAGTCTGGCGACTATATCGGTTTTTCTGAGATTGCTTTTCATGGTATCTGCGAAGATTCGTAGTACGTTATCGCCGTCAAGATGACCAAATTTATCGTTTATTTTTTTGAAGTTGTCCATATCGATATATGCTATTGTAAAAGGATGCCCATATCTCTTAGACCGTTCTATCTCTATATCCATGAATTCGTAGAAGGAGCGTGGGTTCATTACTCCGGTGAGGTAATCGATGCGTGACAATACTCGCTCATAGTTTAGATTTGTTTTGAGACGATCCAGCAATATTGTTACGATTAGAAAAAAGCCTAACATGCTGATTGTATTCCAGAAATGGATAACTAAATGTGAATAAAATCGTCCTGCAGTGATTTCGGCAATTGTCCAGGTGGTTGCGCTAATAATTGAAATAAAAACAGCAAAGGGTTTTCTCGTAAACCACGTACTTGTCATAACTGGAATTAAGTAGACAAGTGAAAATGCGACTTCCGGACCGGTAAAATAATCAAGTAATCCTGCAAATGCTATCATAATAATGGAAATTATAACCCATTTCAATTTTACTTGTTTGTTAAATTGTATGTATTTTATATTAAGTTCTCTTTCTGATTTTTGGAAGTTCTTTTCTTTTTTTCTAAACATGATTTCTTAGCATTAGTTATTCTTTACCTCTTATCATATTAGGCATGTTCTTGTGCCAGTAAGGTTTTTTTATTTTAAAGTCTAAGTAAATATTCGTTTATAACCTACCATATAGATTTTAACCGGACATGTTTAGTGTCTGTCATAAATCAATTTAATTTCTCTCTTATTCGTATTCCCAGTATTCTTTTAATACAAAATTTTGCTGAGATGATTTTTCCAGTTCATTCCGCAGATAATATCGGTGTTCAAATCCGGTTGTCACTATAATTCTCTTACCCTGAAATTCCGTTGCATAGTTGATAATGTTTTTTGTCATAGTTTTATTTCGTTTATCCCAGTATTCTTGCTTTGAGATTATAAATTCTTTAAATTGCTTCAACTCCGGAACGGTCTCTGTGTATTTTAGGAAATTGGTATGAAAAATTCTGTGTTTCATGGCACATATGGAGTCGGCTGCCGCCGAATTTATTGCTCTTGGACAATCTAGAAAGTCGCAGAGTTTGTCGAAATTAATCAGCATAGAAATCTGTTCTTTGAAAAGCGAAAGGGAATCGTTTAATTCGCTTTTATTAAATAAATCTTCTAATTTTTTGTTAAACGCTTCTTCTTGTTCGAAATACCGGGTTTCTATATAATATTTATTTCGGTTTTCGATGTCATAATATTTAAGAATGAGAGAAGGATTCCTATCCAGGTACTTTTTTACCATTATTGTCTCAAAAGTCGGGTTTTTGATTTTTGTTACGAATTCAGAAAATTCTTCGGCATCCCAGGAAATTGGGTGCTCGAACAAAATCACATCGGGTTTAACCTGTTCTAATATCTTAAGCATATCTTCTTCATCAAAATTGCCCCTCGCTTCGTGAACGGTTCCGAAGATAATAACTTCAGTTTTAGAGGAGGTTTTTGATGAAAGTAAAAAAGGTAATAGTAATAAAATTGTGAACCAATTTTTCATTTGTTTTTCCCTCCATTCGTTACGCTTTTTTATCCCAGTCGTACTTTCCTTTTTGGTGTTCGGCGAATTGTTGGTGCTGTATGGGTTTCAATATACAATTTACAAGGTTTATCTGTCTGTGTCAAGAACTTTATTCCTTGTTATCTATATGTCCTACATGTGAATATTTTAGGTGTTGGGTTGGGTTTTAAACAACACAGATATTTTTTTCTTTGTGCCCTTTGTGTCTTTGTGTGAGAATCTTTTTCGGAGTGGGGTGGGGTTGTTGACATTTACGTGGGAAACTCATATCATGTATAGTAAATGAAAGTTCGAAAAAGATTGTATGAGCGATTTCTTTTTGAAGTTTCGCCAGTTATGGGGTATATAGGCGTTATTTTAATATATGTTTCTTTTCTTTTTTTAGTACCTTTAATCATAGATTATTTATATTTAAGAGAGTTTGTTAATTTGAAAGCTTTTTTAATACCGGCCTTAATCTCTTTTACCTTAGGCTTTGCATTAAAAGGTAGAAGACCTTTAGACAGGATTGATCACAAACAGGGTATGATGATAGCTGCTCTATCATGGATTATTGTTTCTTTGATAGGTTCTCTTCCTTATCTGCTTGGGCTTCATGCGAGTTTTATAGATTCGTTTTTCGAAACGGTTTCAGGTTTTACAACTACGGGAATAACGATGCTCTCGGGACTTGATACCAAGATACGTGCTATACTTTTTTATAGGGCTTTAACTCAGTGGGTGGGAGGTCTTGGCATCTTAAGTTTTGCTTTATTGATTATTTACCAAGGGGGTATTGCTTCTCAGCTTTTTGAGGGAGAAAGTCATAAGATTAGGACAAAAAGGATAACTCCTGGATTATTTAATACGGTAAGGATTTTATGGGTAATATATGGATGTTTAACTTTAATTCTTATTTTCCTTCTGAAAACAGAAGGGGTGAACATTTTTGACGCAGTTACTCACTCTTTTACCACACTTTCGAGTGGAGGATTTTCAACGCACGATTTGAGCATTGGGTATTATTCCGCCATGAATTATCCTTTATCAAATATTATTGAGTGGACTGTAATTGTATTTATGTTGTTTGCCGGAATGAATTTTCTTTTTCATTACAGAGTTTTCCAGGGAGACTTTAAAGCTCTGTGGGATTCCTATGAGATTAAGTTATTCTGGTTGTTTATATGTTCGGCTTCTGGTATTATTATTTTTAAGCAGTTCGCATCCGGTCAGTTTTTTTCTCCCGACTTAGTCAGAACTTCCATTTTTCAGGTGGTTTCGATTATGACTACAACGGGGTTTGCGACTCGGGATATTGCATCGACTATTTATGGAGGTGTAGCCAAGCAGATTTTCCTTTTTTTAATGGTGATAGGTGGCTGTGTAGGTTCTACTTCCGGTGGATTAAAAATTTTGCGTATAGGGATTTTATTTAAGCTTATTAAATTTAAAATTTTATCGATTGTTTATCCTCTTCATACAGTGCGTTTTGTTATGGTTGATGGAAGTAAATTGGATTTTGCTGAAGTGAGAAGAGTTACCTCTTTGTTTGCTGCCTGGATTTTTTTGCTCGCATTAGGTGGAGTGATAACAGCTTTTTTTAGTAATCTCGGGGCTCTGGAGTCTTTTTCCGGTATGGCTTCTGCTCTTGGTAATGTCGGACCTTGCTATATTTCGGCTTCTGACATGATAAAGCTTTCTCCTATTGTAAAGTTTACTTATATTATAGGTATGCTCGCAGGTAGATTAGAGATTCTACCCATTCTTATGTTATTTTACAAAAACACATGGAAATAGGAGGTGATAAGTGTATGTAATTATTGGTGGCGGCGGGCTTCTTGGCACAAATGTTGCCAGAAAGTTGAGCGCTTCAAAACACGATGTGGTAGTTATAGAAGAAAGCCCAGAAGTTTGCGAATATATTTATGAGAGGTTGGGGGTAGTTGCAATTAAGGGAAGTGCGACCGAAATAGGGACTTTGAAAGAAGCAGGCATTGAAAAATCGGACGTAGTTGTAGCATCTATGCGTTCGGATGCGGATAATCTTTCTCTCACGGTTATCGCAAATAGCTTCGGAGTTCCCAGAATATACGCTAGAATGAGAGATCCTTCTTATAAACCTGTTTATGAGAGGGCGGGAGCTACAGACGCAATAGATGTTGTCGAGATTAGTGCTACTCCTCTTGTTTTTGAAATAGAAGAACCCGAAGTTTCAATAGTGTATACTTTTAGAGGAGGCAAAGGAGCTATTGCTATTATTAGAATACCTGAAAAATCGCCTGTTGTAGAAAAAACTATTGCTCAAATAGCTTCCGATGTCAGATTTCCCTCAGATTGTCTTATAAATGGTATTTTTAGAAAAGAGGAAGATGAGTTTTGTGTGCCGAGGGGTAATCGTAAGATATATGAAGGAGACGAAGTATTTATAACAGCGCCACATGAATCTATAAGAAAAGCTGCAAATTTTATGGGGGTGAAGAAGAAAATAAAAATTTAGTTATTATATTTTTCGACTAATTTTTCCAGCTCTTTTTTTAATTCTTTCTTAAAGGATTGTACTTCACCTTTGACCGTAAATCCGGAGGCTGTTCTATGGCCGCCACCTCCGTATTTTGCCGCAAGTTCCTGAACGGGTACATTGTTTTTTGAGCGTAGAGATATTTTTAATATTCCGTCCTTTCTTTCTTTTATAATGGCGGCAGTTTCGATTCGTTTTATTGAAAGTCCATAATCAATAAATTCTTCAGTGTCTTCTTCTTTTGCGCCATGTCTTTCTAGCATTTCTCTTGTGACATACATTATACTTATTTTGTCGTAAAGGTCCATTGTTCTTAAGACATCGCCTAAAAGTTTTATCCTTGCTTCCGGGTCTGTAAACCATATGAATTCAGAAACTTGTGAAGCAATTACACCATACGCAACAAGTTCCGATGCGACTCTTAAAGAGTGAGATGTTGTATTCGGGTATCGGAAAGCTCCTGTGTCTGTCAGTATTCCAATATATAAATACGTAGCGATTTCTTTATCCATTTGTACTTTATCTTTGATAAATTGATATATAATTTCTGCTGTTGATGAGTGATCCGGTTTGATGATATTTATCGTTCCGAATTTTGTGTTTCCGATATGATGATCGATATTTATCGAAGGTTTAGAGAAATCTATATTTTCCTTTATTCTGCCTACACGGTCTATTTCTGCGCAGTCTACAAAAATGGTAACATCTTCTTTAAAGTTTTTCTTTTTGGTTTGTACAAGAGTAGCTTTTGGGAATGCTGAATATCTCTTTGGTGGTGGGTCTGAGTTATAAATATAAACGTTTTTTTTCATTTTCATCAGTGCCATAGTAAGAGCTATTTCTGAACCGATAGAATCGCCGTCCGGATTCTTATGGGATACAACTAAAAAATTTTTATTGTTTTCTATTAATTCGTAAGCTTTTTGCCAGCTCTTTTTCAATCCATATCCTCGCTTTCTCTATTTAAAAGTTCTTCTATTTTTTGCATTTTATCCATAAAGGGGCTATATTTAAAAGTAAGTATAGGTGTATTTTTCATTTTGATACGCTTGGATAGTTCGTGCTGTATAAATCCGCTCGCATGGTTAAGGACTTTACTGTTCGATTTACCTGATTTTTCTCCGCCGTGCACAGTAAAGTAAAGAGTTGCGTGTTTTAAGTCCGGACTGCTTTCTACAGATGTTATAGTAACAAGTCCAAGCCTAGGGTCCTTAACCTCTTTTTCTATGATTTCAGGGACTATTTTCATTAAATATGAATTTACTCTTTTCTGTCTCAAAGTCATTGTTTATTTTTATATTCCAATCTAAAATGTTAATGTCTCTAAATTCCTTAATCTGGTTTAATATCTGATTAAAGCAAGATTGTAAGAATTTAGAATCATTTGATACAGCCGCAATACCAATCAGTGAGCGTTGCCATTTATCTAAAAAATCAATTTCGCTTATGCTCACATTAAATTTCGAGCGAATTTTTCCTTGAATGCTTTTAATGATTCTCCTTTTTGATTTCAAAGAACTCAATCCGGGAAGGAAAATTTCGACTCTGCCTATACCAATGAACATTTGCTTTAAAGTTTTGTCTCTTTTTCGATAACTTTATAGCTCTCTATAATGTCTCCTTCTTGGAAGGAGCCAAAATCCTTCAACCTTATTCCGCATTCATACCCTTCTTCTACAGATTTTACGTCTTTATCGAATCTTTTGAGAGTTGCGATTTTTGTTTTAATTAATTCTTTCTTATCTCTGAGAAGATAAGCAATGTCATTATTATGAACTTCGCCGGAAAGTACAAAGCAACCAGCGACTTTTCCAATACTTGAACCTTCAAATATTTTTCTAATTTCTATTTCTGCGCATTTTACTTCTTCTTTTTCCGGTTTGAGTAAACCAAGCATAGCTTTTTTAATATCTTCGGCTATTTCAAAGATGACTTCGTAAGTCTTTATTTCTACGCCTCTTTTCTTAGCTTCTTCTTTTACCTGCGGGTACGGTTTTACTTTAAAACCTATAATGATTGCTTCAGAAGCATATGCAAGCATTACGTCGTTTTCCGTTATTGGTCCCACACCGGAATGAATAACTTTAATCCGAACTTTTTCCTTCGGTAAACTTTCGATCGAATTTTTGAGGGCATCAACAGAACCGGCGTCATCACCTTTTATTACCAATTTCAAACTTTGTTTTTCATCCGTTTTTATTTTTTCATAAAGGTTTGAAAGACTTACTGTTGTTTTTGCGTTCTTTTCTTGTGTATAACTTTTCCTTTCTTCGGAAATATCTCTCGCTGTTTTTGTATTCTTAACGACTTTGAATATATCTCCTGTTTGAGGTAAAGACTCAAACTGTGATATTTGTACGGCCTCTGAAACTCCGGCCTTTTTTAGTCTTTTATCATGTTCATCGAGAATTAATCTCACCTTACCGGACGTCGAGCCTGAAACAAAGGAATCTCCGATTTTTACTTCCCCTTCCTTAACAACAACAGTCGCCACATTACCCATTCCTTTTTTAATACAAGTTTCCAATATTATGCCGATACCGGGTCCTTCTACAGGTGCTCTCAGATTCAGATCTTCGGACTGCAGAATAATGGCATCTAAAAGTTCATCTATTCCTTCGCCTTTTAACGCGGATATATTTACCGCGATTACATTTCCACCGTATTCATGAGATACTACACCTTTTTCAGCTAAGTCTGCAAGTACTTTAGATGGATTGGCAGCAGGTAGGTCTATTTTGTTTACAGCCACAATAATTGGTACGTTAGCAGCCTTGGCATGGTTTATCGCTTCGATTGTTTGTGATTTAACTCCTTCATTAGCAGCTACTACAAGGACAACGATGTCTGTAACATTAGCACCCCGGGCTCTCATAGAAGTAAAAGCTTCATGACCGGGAGTGTCTATAAATGTAATTTTGTGGTTGTTGTAATTTATATGATATGCTCCTATCTTCTGTGTAATTCCTCCTGATTCCTGGCTTGCTACTTGAGTTTTTCTTATATAATCGAGTAAAGTCGTCTTTCCGTGGTCTACATGTCCCATAATAGTTACAACCGGTGGTTTCTTTTGTACGTTGTATACGTCTACCTTTATTTTTGGAACCTCGGTAGGCTCGGAAGGCTTTACTTTATATCCGAATTCTTCAGCTATAAGATTTGTCGTATCGAAATTCAAATTTTGGTTGATGGTAACCTGAAGGCCAAGTTTCAGGCATGCCTTAATAATCTCGCTTGCTGGTAAATCAATCTTTTTGGATAGTTCTTTAACAGAGGTTGCTTCGCTTATTTTTATTAAATTTTTTTCTTCTTTTGCTGGTACTTTTTTTTCTTCTAACTTTTTTTCTTTTTTTACTTTCTTTGGTTTACTTTCTTTTTTCTTGCGTGCTGTTTTACTTGTTTTCTTTTTATCTTTAACTTTCTTTTCTTTTTTTGTTTTTGTAGTCTTTTCCTTTTTTTTACTTACTTTCTTTTCCGGTTTTTTGCCTTTAAGTTTTTTTCCTGCTTGATCGGCTTCGTTTTTAGTGATCGAAGAAAGAGCGGATTTTGCTTTGATGCCTTCTTTTTTTAGAAAATCAAGAAGTTCGTTATTTGTAATGTTTAGTTCTTTTGCCAACTGGTGTATTCTTATCTTTTGCTCTTTCTTTTTTGGCATATCACTCCTTATTTATTTTTTGATGAATAGATTTGTGGATTGCTTCTAATTTCTTTTTTCCTATTCCTTTAATTTTAGATAGTTCTTCATCACTTCTTGATAATATATCCTGTGCATTTTTAAGACCTTCTTTTCTAAGGATTTTCTTAATGTGGTCACTTATATCTAAATCATCTAATTTGATCTTACTTCTTTCTTTATCTTCTTTTTCTTTTCTGTATTCGCTTTTTACTTTTATTTCAATTTTAACATGCGTGAGTTCTGAAGCCAGAGAGACGTTTTCTCCTAACTTTCCAATAGCTCCAGTTAATTCATCGTCTGGAACTATGCATAATACTAAGTTTTCATTTATTTTTTTTGACTCTACAACTTTTACCGGTGAGAGAGCCTTTTCGGCATATTTTGCTTTATCTTTTTTCCAATGTACGACATCTACTCGTTCACCGGAAAGTTCTCTCACTATAGATTTGATTCGGCTTCCTTTGTGCCCGACGCAAGAGCCTACAGCGTCGACTTTCTCATTTTGTGAGTAAACCGCTACTTTTGTACGTTCTCCCGGTTTTCGCGCTATATCCTTAATTTCTACTTTTGAATGAAGTACTTCCGGTATTTCAAATTCAAGTAGCCGGGCGACAAATTCAGGCTGAATTCTGGACAGATATACTATTGGTCCTTTTATTCTTACTCTTTCTTCGTCTCCCTCTTCGGGACTTGTAGTAATGTTTTTTATAAGGGCTTTTATCTGTGAACCTCTTCGGAGTCGTTCATTTGGTATTTGTTCCTCTCTGGACAAAAAGGCTTCGATGTCTCCAATCTTAATGTACGCTCCGGTCGAGTAAATTCGCGAAAGGGTTCCGGAGACCAATTCTCCTTTTCTGTTTTTGTATTTTTCGTAGAGCATCTCCTTTTCGTTTGTTTTAATACGCTGAATCAAAGTATTTTTTACAATATTTATCGCGTTTCTCCCGAATTCGTCGACCGGTATTTCTTCTTTAAAAACCGCCCCTGTTTCTATTGTAGGTTTTATTTTTCTGGCTTCTTTAAGAGAAATTTCGGTATCGGGATCAGTAACATTTTTTTTCACTGTTTTCTTCAGATAGAGCTTAATATTTCCTGAAGCTTGAGATATTTCGCAGCCGAGATTTTCAGCACGCCCATATTTTTTTCTGGCAGCAGTAATTAAACTTTCCTTGAGGGTTTCAAGGACAAATTCTTTGCCTAAATCTCTTTCTGCAGCCAATTCAGTTAACATTGCCACAATGCCCTTATTTATCATCGTACCACCTTTTCCTCGATTCCGGGAGATGAAACCTCGATTCTGTAAGTTTTTGAGATAAAATCACAAACTCCGAGGTGCAAGGTTATTTTTTCTGAGATGTTTGCGCAGTCATCTATTGTAATACCTCCAGGTTTATTAACGAAGATTCTCAAAAGTTTACTTCCATTGTTGGTATCGATGTCTAATTCCTGAAGAGAGAACCCCTTTTTCATGCTTTTCAGCACTGAATTTATTTTTTCTTTTAATTTTACTTTATCTATCTCCATATATTAATACTCTTATTTTAACCTTATTTTACATAATTAAAAGATGGGTATACCCATCTTTTTTCGCGTCCGCCCATTTTCTTATAGTAATTTATACAAATATTTACATAACGCAACCCCATATGATTGAAGATTGAATATTGTAAATTGGAAATTTTAAAATTATTTAAATTTAAGTTTGTGTTCTTGACAAAAATATTGTGAAGAGTATATTACAACGCTATGTTTAAGGAAATTTTGCACAGTTTAGAAGAAATAGAAACACCCTATTATATATATGATAGTAGGGTGATAAAGAAAAAGGCGGAGATTCTCCGGGAGAGTTTTTCGGATTTTGCGGAGCTATTTTTTGCAGTAAAAGCAAATACGTCTATTTCAGTTCTGAAGATTCTAAAAGAGCAGGGTATTGGTGCAGAAGCGGTATCGCCTGGTGAGATTTTTTTAGCTTTAAAGGCGGAAATTACTCCAGAACGTATTCTTTATGATAGTCTTGCCAGGAAAAAAGAAGAGATAGCATATGCTATTGATAAAGGCATAAATTTTTTTAACTTTGAATCTCTAGATCAGGCTGTTCTCCTTGAGAGATGCGCAAAGAGTTCTCAACATGAAATCAATGCATTTATAAGGATAAATCCCGGTATATTCCCCAAAACCCATTCACATCTTTCTACAGGTTCCTCGTGGAGTAAGTTTGGGATTCCCTTGCAAGATTTATATAAGGTTTATGATGTTGCAAAGAACTTTAAATCAATTAAGCTCGTCGGAGTGCATTATCATATAGGTTCACAGATACTTACGCCGGAACCGTATTATGAAGCACTCAAAAAAATCGAAAGTACAATAGAATTCTTTAGGGATAAGAATTTAACAATAAAATATGTAAACCTTGGTGGAGGTTTCGGAATCCCTTATAAAGAAGGTGAAGAAGGTTTTAATGCCGGTACTCTTACCGAGATTTATAGGCAAATTTCCGATAAGTACAGTGTAAAGGTATTTCTTGAATTAGGCAGGTTTCTGGTGGGAGAGGCAGGGTATATAATTACCAGAGTTCTTGATGTAAAAGATAGAGAAGGTGTACCTCTTTATGTGATTGATTCGGGTATGAATGATAATCCTCGTCCTGCGATTTATGATGCTTATCACCATATAGAGCCTCTTTTTGAAAAAACGGGTGAGAGATATAAATCAAGAGTTGTTGGTCCCATCTGTGAAAATTCGGACGAGTTTGGTACTTATAAACTTCCTGTGCTTAATGTAGGTGATTTGCTGGTTATTCACAGCTGCGGTGCTTATACGAGAACAATGGCGTCGAATTATAACGGTAGACTTTTTCCCGCGGAGTATCTTTACGACGGAAATGAACTGAGGCAGATTAGGGAAAAACAAAAATTGGAAGGATTAATAGCGAACGAGCTTTTTTGAACCACAGAGAACACAGAGAAGAAAAGACACACAGAGTGCACAGAGATTTTTTGTTGTCTAAAATCCACCCCACAGCCCCAAATTATTTTCACACAAAGACACTAAGACACAAAGAATTTAAACTGTTGGTCTGTAGGTCGGTTTGTCCGTTGGTTTGTGAAAAAACACACCAACACACTAACGTACTAACCCACTAACTTTTTTAGTGCTTGACAAAGTGTCTTTAATGTTTATATCATATATAAAGGGGAATCTATGAGAAAAACAAAAATAATCGCCACTATCGGACCTTCTTCCGAAGATACGAAAGTAATTAAAGATATGGTGAGAAGCGGACTTAATATTGCCAGGCTTAATTTTTCACATCGAACAGAGGAGCAAGCTGAAACCACTTATAAAAACTTGAGGAAGGTTGCACCTCACATTGGAATAATGATGGATACACAGGGTCCGGAAGTTAGACTTGGGAGAATAAAGGAAGGCACCGAGTTGTTAAGAGGAAGCGAAGTCGAGCTATCATCAGAGGATATTTTGGGGGATGAGAAAAAACTGCCTGTCGATTATCCCGGATTATTCGATTATTTAAAAAAGAACGATACAATACTTATCTCAGACGGTAGTCTGGAACTTAAGGTGGAAAAAATTACCGGTTCTTCTGTGAAATGCAGAGTGATTTACGGAGGCAAAATATCTTCCAAGAAATCCGTAAATATACCTGGTAAAAATATAGGCCTATTCGCTCCGACAAAGAAAGATTTAAAAAATATCAGGTTTGGTGCAAGGCTGGGTTTTGATTTTGTGGCGGCTTCATTTGTTAAAAGATCGAAGGATATAATAAAAATAAGAACAGTTTTGAAGAAAGAAAAATCAAGTATGAAGATTATTGCTAAAATAGAACATGTGGAAGCGGTGAGACATTTTGATGAAATCCTCGAAGTTTCGGATGCGATTATGATAGCAAGGGGAGATCTTGGAGTTGAGGTTCCTGCTTCAGATGTTCCACTTTTACAAAAGATTATTATACGGAAATGTTTGGAGAATGAAAAACCGGTTATAGTTGCAACGCAAATGTTAATGTCTATGACCGAGCATCCAAGAGCCACAAGAGCGGAAGTTTCCGATGTTGCCAATGCGGTAGAGGACGGCGCCGATGCTGTTATGTTATCCGAGGAAACTGCAGTGGGTAAATATCCGGTAAAATCTGTCCAGTTTATGGCTGAGACAATACAAAAAATGGAAGAATACTTACATGGCAGGTTACCCGATGCCTTGAAATCAGAAAAATGCGAAATAGCCGATATTATAGCAAAAAATGTATGGCAGGCTGCAAGAGATAGTTCTGCTAAGTTTATAATCGCACATACTTCTTCCGGTTATACTGCGAGGAAAATCGCTAAATTCAGGCCGGATATCGATATACTTGCTTTTACTGACAAAGAAATTGTGGAAAGACAGATGAATCTTATCCGGGGCGTAAAGCCTTTTTTGGCTAAATTTTATAAGCATGTTGACGATATGTTGTGTGATTCCGCGGAATTCTTGTATAAAAAGGGATTAGTTAATAAAGAAGATATTGTTATTTTGACAGCGGGAGAACCTGTTGCCGTTTCGGGGAGCACAAACATGATGGAAATTAGAAATATTAAGTCTCTCTTAGAACAAAGAAAAGGTTCTCTTGGTAAAAAAAGAAAATAGTGAGACTTTATTCTGGAATCAAATTACATCTCCTATTGGAGACGTATTTTTTGTATGGAATAAGGAAGGCGTTCTGACGGTAAGTTTTATCGAAAATAATTATTCGGAAAAAATATCTGATTTTATTAAACATAATTTTAGAATAATACGTTCTACTTCTCCGCTCGGAAATCAGCTTAAAGAATACTTTGGAGGTGTACGTAAAGAGTTCAATCTCAAATTGTTGATGAATGGAACACCATATCAGCAAAGAGTTTGGAGAGAATTATTAAAAGTTCCGTACGGAGAAACCGTTTCTTACGGGGAGCTTGCAAAAAGAGTGGGGAATCCACTCGGTGCCCGAAGTGTTGGTATGGCTGTGCATTTCAATCCCATAGGCATAATTGTTCCATGCCATCGGGTGATAATGAGTAATGGTGAAATCGGAGGATTTGCAGGCCCGGTTTTTAGAAAGAAATGGCTGCTTGAACATGAAAGAGCCTTTAGCTCAGTAAAATAGTTAAATTGTTGAATGGCACAAATCCTTCGGATTGGTTAAATAGTTAAATTAAAAAATGGTCAAATAGTAAAAAAATATCCGTGTTCATCTGTGCAAATTCGTGGCTAATCTTGGGGTTGTGGATGGGTTTTAAGCAACACAATAAAAAATTGGGTGTGGTTGGGTTTAGTGTATTTCGTTTGTTTCGTGGTTAAATAAATTGTTTTTTCTTTGTGCCTTAGTGTCTTTGTGGCTGTATTTTTTCTCGACTTGACTATTCTACTATAATAATTATTATTTCAATATGATATTAATTTTTTTAACCCTTAGTAGTTGGTTAAGTCTTCAATCAAACACTGCTAAAAACGTTGATTTTGATGTATCCGGAAATAATTATGAAAATACAAGAATAGAATTTACTATTCCCGGTTTTTATCTGGATACGGTCTTAATTAATGATAAAGAATATTCAAAGGTCAGTATACCCGGTGTTGTTAATGATATGAAAAAAGGTTATCCGCAGGTTCCTAGAATAGCTAAAAGCGTTATTATCCCAAATGATAAGAAAATGAAAGTCAGAATCATAGAGGAAGATGTTATAAGATTAGAAGCTCCGCCTATTATTCCATCTAAAGGTAATATTTTAAGGAGTGTTTCTCCGGATGCTGTTCCGTATACTTTTAGCGATTTTTATTCGTCGGGAGGTGTATTTCCGGGGGAGTTGGTATCTCTTTCGGAACCTTTTATTATCAGAGACTTTAGAGGGATAACCGTTTATGTAAACCCGATACGTTATGATGCTCGAAATGGAGAACTTATTGTGCTTAGAAAATTAGTTGTAGAGATTTATTCCGAAGGGCTTGCTTTATCAAATATCAAAAAGAGTTTAGATAAAGAGCCGAGTTCTGCGGCGTTTGCTAATTTGTATGAAGATTTTTTTGTTAATTATTCAGAAAGAAAGTTAAGATATGATACGCTCGAGGAAAATGCTGACAGGATGATTATTATATGTGCTGATCAGTACGTTTCTGAAATGGATTCTTTTTTGATATGGAAAAGGAGAAAAGGTATTCCAACCGATTTATATAGTTTATCGGTTGTAGGCAGTGATACTGCCTCGATTAGAAATTTTATTCAAAATCAGTATGATAATCTGGGTGTTACTTTTTGTCTCCTTGTCGGAGATGGGGATGAAATCCCGCCTGCTGCCGGTACTGTTGGCCTGGCAGCCGGGAGGGATGCGGATCCCGTTTACGCTTATACCGATGGTGATGATTATTATCCTGATCTCTTTATTGGCCGGTTCTCATCGAATGGCGGATCTACGTATAATATAAGAAATCAGGTGATGCGCAGCATTAAATACGAGAGAAATCCACAAGAGGGAGCAGATTGGTATCATAAAGGACTTATGGTTGCGAGTGCGGAAACGGATGATTACGATTCAATTATGGATAAACAGAGATGTGAGTGGTTAAAAGATACTTTATTATATGATATTCCTCCGCATTTCACTTATACTTCTATCGATTCAAGTTATGATCCCTGGGGTACTTCTTCTAATATTTCCATTGCTATAAATTCAGGTGTTTCTATGATAAATTATATCGGACATGGAAGTTCATTTGGATGGGCAAGTGGGGGAGGTTTGAACTTAGGTGGTGTATATTCGCTCATTAATTATTGGAAGCTTCCTCACGTAATTTCCGTCGGATGTAATGTTGGAGATTTTAGATGGGGAACTTGTTTTTCCGAGGCGGCATTGACTGCCGGTACACCGGAGGTCCCTGCGGGGTTTATTGTAACATATGCCTCGACCATAGTTCAGTCCTGGGTTCCTCCTTGTATAGGACAGGAGGGTGCTATTAACCTGCTTGCGCATTACGGTGCCAATACTGCCGGTGGTGTATATTTTAATGGTTCATGTTATATGATTGAGCAGTATTGGGGAGATACTTCCACTTCCGATTTTGGTGTGGAAATCGCTCAGACATGGCATATTTTCGGTGATCCTTCTATCCAACTGCGAACAGACACCCCCCGGGAAATAGAAGTCAACAAAATTATTAATAATTTTATTGATTATTTGGTCTGCGAAATAAATGTTTACGAAGAGAATCCGATAACTCTTGTTGAAAATGCTTTAGTAGCTGTTTATAACGTAGAAGACTCATTAATCACTTCAGGATATACAAATGCTTCAGGCAGTTATGAATTAATTCTTGATTCAGCTGATTTTAAGGGTAGTGAGTATGTTTATATAACGGTAACTAATTTTAATTGTATACCTCGCATGGATTCAATTAATATTAATGATCCCATTATACCCGATTCTTATGATTTTGATATATCGACAGTAGTTGGTGATTTTCTAGAAGCAAATTACGACATTCCGCAGCAAATCAATGTTGAATTTATCGTTTATGATGTGCTGGGAAGAAGAGTCGTTTCCCAGTTAAGAAGCAGGAGTGCTGGGATTTTCACAGATTTTATAGATATGCGGGATTTCTCGGCGGGAGTTTATTTCTTTACGTTAAAAACTGGCAATAGGATGCTAACGCCTAAGAAATTTATCTTAATCCGGTAAGATATAAAAATATTTAAATTTCGAGTAAAGTTTTAAAAGCAATAGTTTATTGTTAGGAATGTATGGTTGTGGTATTCTGTGAGACTTTTTGGGAAGGGTGGGTCCATTTCTATGCCTTGCAGAATAGATGCATAGAATTTTTCCTTTAACTTTACTTCTAAACTTAAAACAGCTCTCGTTTCACTAGATTTATTACCGTCCAAGTTTCTCCAGGATTTCTGAAAACCTAAACCTAAGTTTACCGCATTCCACATATGCCGTTTGTAGAGTAGGGTTAATCCAATCCATTTTCTTCTATAGTCGAGCGTGTCATTTTTTATAAATTTCCAGTCAACAGGAAAGCCGATGTAAAAGTCATTTTTGGGAGAAAGTTTAATTTTTATATAAGGTTCCGAAAAAAGTTTCTCTACGAGTGTCTTGTAATTCAGGGAATCTTCAGAAAGATGTGTGAAGGAGGAATCAGTTTGAGTATATTCCAATCGAATTCCTCCGGAAATTTTGGTGAAGAAGCGGTAATAAATAATAGAAGTTAAGCCCATACTTCCATATTTTTCTTTCGCTATTGTTTGATCATATTCTAAGAAATTTTTAGTTCCCTGTATTTTTTTAGAGTAACTGTAGAATAAATCAGCCTGAGTATTACTAATATTGCCCTTTAGCTCTAAGGTTATTGGAAACCGGCTGAAAGGATCTTTATAGATTAGTCCTCCTTGTTTTGAGATTAAGTAGTTATGATCAAATTCGTGTATAATTATATTCAGGAAATGATTATCTTTAGTATTTTTCCAGTAACCTATCCCGAAACCCAGATAGTCTTTGTTTTTGAAATACGTTGGAGATATAAATAAAGAAAAGGATAGCGGCAATCTGTCTTTTTCCATTGGTACCCAACGTAACTTAAATAAATGCTCTTCACTGTTTACATCATAATCTTCTTCTTTGTAAAGATTGTATTCCAGGACTAATCTCGAGAATAAAGGCATCCAGATTTTTGTTTTGTACTTTTGATTCCATCTTTCTAAATCTAAGCACCCCTGCGTTGTTTGAAATCCGTTTTTGCTGTAAATAAACTTGAATTCTTCTTCTATCGGTATAAGAGAAAAACTTTTATCCATCAAGTAAAGAGTGTTATTATCACCTAAAAGGGACAGCAAAAATAATAATATCATTTTAACAAAAGAGAAAGATCTGTTGATTTATAGGAGTGAGTTAAAGCTCCGACTGAAATGTGGTCGACCCCTGTTTGTGCTATTATTTTAACATTTTTAAGAGTTACATTTCCTGAGTACTCAAGTATTATGTTCTTATCCTTTGCCAGGGCTACTACTTTTTTCAAGTCTTTGATGTGCATATTATCAAGCAGTAGATGTTTTGCTCCGTATTTTATAGCTTCTTTAATTTCCTTAAGATTTCTTACTTCAATTTCGCCTTCAATTATTGAAAGAGCTTTTTTGATTCCGCCTGCTATTTTTATATGGTTTTCTTTTATTAAAACCCTATCATAAAGTCCCATTCTGTGGTTGGTTCCTCCTCCAATTCGGACAGCGTATTTTTCCAGATATCTTAAAGTTGGAGTGGTTTTTCTTGTGTCGAATATTGAAGCTTTGCTGCCCTTTATTTCATCTACGAATTTTCTTGTATATGTGGAAATTCCGCTTAACCTCTGGATAAAGTTTAGAACAACTCTTTCTCCTTTTAGTATTGCTTGTGTGTTTCCTCTAATATGAATTATTTCTTGAGGCTTTAACCAGACACCTTCCTTTACGAGTATTTCAGTTTTTACATCGCCCAATTCACCAAATGTCCATTTTGCGATCTCAAGACCCGAAAGGACGGCTTTTTCTTTTGTCTTAATTATTCCAAATGAATTATGTTTTTCAGGTATTATACTTTCTGAAGTTAAATCAACTTTGCCTATGTCTTCTGCGAGAGCTTTTTTTATTAACGGCAAAACTTTTTCTTTCTTTAATTTGTCCACGGATAATCCTCCTGATTTCGTCTCTTAACTTTGCAGCTTTTTCGAATTCCAATTGCTCGGCACTTTTTTTCATTTCGTTCCGGAGTTTTTCGATCATTTCGATTCTTTCTATTTCCGAGGTAAATTCTTGCGGTATTTCCAATTCTAAATTTATTTCTTCTTTCTTTTTTTCTCCGGCAACCACTGTTGTCATCATTATTTGTTCACGGGTTTTCTTTATACTTTTTGGTATAATATTATATTTTTTATTATATTCAAGTTGTATGTTTCTTCTGCGCTGGATTTCTTTTAAAGCGTTTTCTATAGCGGTTGTTTCTTCTTCGGCATAGAGTATTACCCGGCTATCTATATTGCGGGCTGCTCTTCCCGCAGTTTGTATAATAGAAGTTTCCGAGCGGAGGAAACCCGCTTTATCTGCATCGAGGATAGCAACCAATGTAACTTCGGGCAGGTCGAGACCTTCTCTTAAGAGGTTTATGCCAACCAAACAATCGAAATCTCCCAGACGCAAGCCTCTTAAGAGATCCATTCTCTCGGGAGCGTCTATTTCGGAGTGCAAATATTTTACCCTTAAACCCACATCAATTAAGTATTCGGTAAGTTCTTCGGACATCTTTTTAGTTAGAGTGGTTACCAGTGTTCGATACCCCTTTTCGACTTCTTTTCGTATTTCTTCTATGAGATCATCGATTTGATTTTCTGTTTTTCTTATTTCAACAGGTGGATCGACAATTCCCGTTGGGCGAACCAACTGCTCTATTATTTTTCCTTTTGACCTATTTATTTCCCACTCCTGTGGTGTTGCCGATGTATAGATAACTTTGTCTATTTTTTGCTGAAATTCTTCGAAGTCGAGGGGCCTGTTGTCGAGAGCCGAAGGAAGTCTGAATCCATATTCTACAAGGGTTTCTTTCCTTGATCTATCTCCGTGGTGCATTCCCCGTATCTGGGGGATGGTCCTGTGTGATTCGTCTATAATGGTGAGAAATTCATCAGGAAAATAGTCTATAAGTGTATACGGAGGTTCGCCTTCTTCCCTTAAAGATAAATATCTGGAGTAATTTTCTATTCCTGAACAAAAACCGATTTCTCTTAAGAATTCAATATCGTATTTTGTTCTGCTTTCTATTCTTTGTGCTTCTATGTATTTTTCATTATCCAGAAAGTACTGAACTCTTTCTTCCATTTCCTTTTCTATTTTATCTATTGAATTTAGAACTCTATCTTTGGGTAATACAAAGTGGTGGGCCGGATATATATTAAGTTCGTCTATTTCTTCGATTCTTTTAGAGCTTATAGGGTCTATTGCGGATATTCTTTCTAATTCGTCTCCGAAAAATTCTATTCTGTATCCTTTAAATTCGTAAGACGGGAATAGATCGATTATGTCTCCTCTTACCCTGAAATTTCCCTGTTCGAACTCGATATCATTGCGCTTATATTGATTTGAAACAAGTTTTTTTATTAATTTATCTCTGGATAGTTGTATGCCGGTTGAAATCTTTATCAATTGTTTTTTGAAATCAGCCGGTGAACCAAGACCGTATATACAGGAAACAGAGGCGATAATTATGACATCTTTTCGTTCGAGAAGCGAAGTAGTGGCTTTCATCCTCAGTCGCTCTATCTCTTCGTTTATGGAAGCATCTTTTTCTATATATGTGTCACTTTCCGGAACATATGCTTCCGGTTGATAATAATCGTAATAGGAAACGAAGTATTCTACCGCGTTTTCCGGAAAAAATTGTTTGAATTCACCGTATAATTGTGCCGATAGGGTTTTATTGTGTGAAATAATTAACGTAGGCACCTTAAGCTTTTCTATAACATTTGCCATTGTGAATGTTTTACCCGAGCCGGTTACACCAAGTAAGGTTTGGTGTTTTTTACCTTTTCCGATACCTTTAAGAAGGTTTTCTATAGCCTCAGGCTGGTCTCCTGTTGGTTTATAGTCTGATATGAGTTTAAAATTATTTTCCATATGTGAAGAATAAAGGAGATTTAACTTTTCCGCAAGGACTGCTATAGAAATTTTAACCACAGAGGACACAGAGAAAGAAGAAACACACAGAGAACACAAAGGAACAACAAAGAATATACTTTGTTTTTAATACCACACGCATCCCCCAAAAGAAGAAACAACAAATTGCACTAATAACACAAGTATTTTTTAGTTTATTTAGGTGCGGCAAGGTAGCATTTTGCATTTTTATCTGTCATTTTGCTTTTTAATATTTAATTGTATTTTTGGGGTGGCGAAGAATTTTGTCTTGTATATAATACATTAAAGGAGTTTTTTAAAATGGAAGGAAGTTCTTTTTTTGATACGTGGATTTTTTTATGGGTAATATTGCCTCTTTTGATATTCTGTTCGAGAGCAATTGATGTATCTCTGGGTACCATACGTATAATCTTTGTTTCAAAGGGACAGCGTTTTTTGGCTTCGCTATTAGGTTTTTTTGAAATTCTTGTCTGGATTATTGCTATTACCAAGATTATGCAGAATATAACGAATTTCTTTTATTATATAGTTTATGCAGGGGGATTTGCTGCCGGTATTTATTTTGGTATACTTATTGAAGAGAAGCTTGCCCTTGGGTTGGTTAGTATTCATGTTTTTACAGCAAAGGGCGCGAGTGAACTGCTTAAAAGACTCAGGGACAATAATTATGGAGTAACCAGCAGAATTGCTCGTGGTGAGACAGGGAAAATAGATGAATTATTTACCGTGGTTAACAGGAAAAACCTTTCGTCTGTTTTGAAAATCCTGAGGGAATATGATAAAGATGCTTTTATTTCAGTTGAGGATGTGAGACTGGTTAGGGGAGGAATTTTCCCTCATAGATGTTGAAACATAGATAAAAATAATCTCACACAGAGCCACGGAGAGCACAGAGAAAAAGTAATTATTTAAACCACTAAACACACTAAATACACGAAACCCCACCACACCAATTGATTTTTTATTATTGACAGAGAACACACGAAATTTTTTACTGTTTTTACTATTCAACTATTCAACAATTTAACCATTTAACCATTCAACTATTTAACCGATCCGAAGGATCTAAAGTGGTGGTTTTTTTATCAGGCCTTCCTTAATTTGCAGTTCCGTTTGTTTTCTTGAATTCCCGATTAATTCTTCCGCGCTTTTTCGTAGTTCCTTTTCACTTAGAATTATTCTGGCGATTCCCTGTTCGATTGCTTTAAGTCCGACTGAGACCGCTTCGTTTATAAAGACTTCCCATTCATCCATTGTGGGAACTATATAGTCTTCTCGTAGTCCTTTTTCTTCAGCAGTTTTCGCAACCGAATAGGCGGCTGCTATTGTCATTTCATCTGTTATAGTTTTCGCGTTCACATCGAGTGTTCCTCTGAATATGCCGGGAAAACCGAGAGAATTGTTTATCTGGTTTTCGAAGTCCGAACGTCCGGTCCCAACTATTCTTGCTCCCGCTTCTTTTGCTTCCCATGGCCAAATTTCCGGAACCGGATTTGCTACGGCGAAAACTATCGCGTTTTTATTCATTTCTGAAATCCATTCTTTTTTTATTGTTCCCGGTTCAGATTTTGCAGCTGCTACCATAACGTCGGTGCCTTTGATTGCTTCTTCCGTATTTCCTTTTTTGTCTTCTCCGTTTGTCCTGCAGGCAAGGTCCCATTTGTAGGGATTGTGTTCCTTGTTTTCTTCCAAATCTTCTCTTCCTTTATGCAGAATTCCTTTACTGTCTGTTACTACAACATTTTTTTCTGCCGCCCCGGCTTTGAATAATATTCTGCAGAGTGCCACATTCGCGGCACCCGCACCAATAATCGAAAATTTTGCTTTATCGACGTCTTTTCCTACGAGTTTTAAAGCATTAATAATACCTGCAAGTTCTATTGAGGCTGTTCCCTGCTGGTCGTCATGCCAGACGGGGATATCCAGTTCTTCTCTAAGCCGGTCAAGAATGTAAAAACATTTCGGATTTTCTATATCTTCGAGATTTATTCCGCCGAAAGCGGGCGCAATTATTTTAACTGTATCGATGAATTTTTCAGGGTCTTTTGTATCGAGAACGATAGGAAAAGCGCTTACACCGCCAAGGTATTTGAATAATAGCGCTTTACCTTCCATAACCGGTAGGCTTGCAAGAGGACCTATGTCACCTAGTCCGAGAACTCTCGAACCGTCGGATATTATTGCGACATTGTTCCACTTATTTGTGAATTTGTAAGCAAGAGAGGGGTCTTTATTTATCATTCTGCACGGTTCCGCGACTCCCGGTGTGTACCATATACTAAAATCATCCATGCTTGTTACAGAGCATTTTAAAGAACTCTCGATTTTACCCCGGTAGTATTCATGCCATTTTGGGGCTATCTTTTGAGGTTCTTCGGCTTTCTTAATTAGTTTTTTTATGTCTTGATTCTTGTTTTCATGCATTTTTTTCCTTTTTATTTTTCGCTGTGTTCTCAGTGTATTTTTTTTAATTACAATTAAATTCTCTGTGTTCTTTGTGGTTCATGGTTTCTTTTTTTCGTAAAGACTATTTCCCTTCGCGTCCATTGTTACAATGAGAGGTCCGAAATTATCAACTTCTAGTATCCATGTGGCTTCCGGAATTCCCAGTTCTTTGAGGAAATAAACATTCTCTACTTTTTTTATAGCTTTTGCAGCGAGAGCACCGGCTCCACCGGTAAAATGTGTATATATTGCCCTTGATTTCTTTAGCGCTTTTAGAGTTTTTTTTCCCATACCGCCTTTACCGATTATCATTTTTATACCAAAAGATGATATAAATTCGCTTTCAAAACTTTCCATTCTCACAGAAGTTGTTGGTCCCGCCGATACTACAATCCATTTATTTTTTTCTTTTTTAACAACGGGTCCGCAGTGAAAAAGCGCCATTTCTTCTGCGACAAAAGGGATTTCTTTAGATTTCTTTTTTATTTCGAGCATTTTCTTATGTGCCTGGTCTCTCGCGGTGAAAATTTTACCGCTTAAAAAAATTATGTCTCCTACTGACAGTTTTTTTATATCTTTCTCTGATAGAGGTGTGTGCAGATGTATCTCTTTCATTTATACAACTTTTATAGAGCCATTTTTGGTGAATATTATTGTCTTTTTTCTGTCAGCCCAGCATTGTAAGACGAGTCCTACAGGAAAAGAGGCAGGGTGACGGTGTGCGTATTCGATGTGTACGTCCAGAACTGTTGTTTTTCCTCCCATTCCCATTGGTCCTACTCCTGTTTTATTTATCATTTTAGTTAGTTCTCTTTCCATTTTCGCGACTCTTTTTTCTTTATGTTTTTCTCCGATTTTCCTTAAGAGTGCTTTTTTCGCGAGCTGTATACATATATCCGCGCCGCCGCCTATACCTATCCCTGCGATGGTGGGGGGACAGGGTTTTCCTCCGGCGTTTATAATATGTTCAACGATTAATTCCTTTGCCCTGTTAAAACCTTCGCCCGGATTAAGCATCCATAAAGCGCTCATATTCTCAGAACCGCCGCCTTTAGGTAAAATGTGTATTTTACAATCACTTCCTTTTACTATGTTCCAATTTATATGTGGAATGTTCATACCTGTATTATTCCCGGAATTTTCACCCGTAAAAGGATTAACGGCATTTGGTCGGAGAGGCGTTTCTTTTGTCGCTCTTTTTACGGCTTTGGATAAGATTTTTTCTAAGTCGCCTAAGTATTTGAATTCTGTTCCTGCTTCTATATAAAATGATATTATACCTGTATCCTGACACATTGGAATCCCTTCTTTTGAAGCGATTTTGATGTTTTTAAGAATTGTTTCCAGTTGTATTTTAGCCATTCCTTTTTCTGATTCCGCTGCCTTTTTCAAAGCTCTTATAACATCCTTTGGAAGGTTTATTACAGCCTGGTATATTCCTTCTATAAGTATTTCTTCGATATTTTTATTACTTATTTTTGCCATCTTGATCTCCATATACAGAGTAATGGATTTGTCCTGAAAGTCAATAAGTTTTTTAGGAGCACGAAGAATTCGATTAAAGTGAAAGGTAGGGGAGTAGAAGACTACTCCCCTTTTAAAAGAATTATTTATCTTAAGAGAATAACCTTTTTTACAAGATTATCTTCATTTCCTTTCTTGAGGGAAATAAAGTATATGTCGTTTGGAAGTGGTTGGGAAGAATTGTCGTTTCCGTGCCAGTCTATTTTATAATTGCCTGCTTCTTTTTTTCCTGTAAAGAGATTTTTTACAATTATTCCCGCTTTGTTGTAAATTTTCAGATTTATATCCTTTTTTGCCGCTTCTTCAGAAATATAGAAATTTATGTTGAAGGTATTTGTTGAGATGGATGGAAACACGCTCAGTTTAACTTTATTTTCTGGTTTTATTAAATCTTCGATTCCGGACGGAGAATCTCCGTGATACACGTATGCATATCCGTTGCCGCCCACAATTACATCGTCATAACCGTCACCGTTCACGTCACCAGCTTCGGAAACGGATCTGCCTAAGCCGCCACCTGTCTGATTAGATTCGGCATGCCATTCCTCGGTTGCGGCAAGTCCGGTAGAGTCTCCATAATAAACAAAAGCCATTCCTTCATTTTCTTCTCCGTTGTCGTAATCAGGAGCTCCTACAATAATATCCGAATATCCGTCATCGTTTAAATCTCCCGCCGATGAGACAGAATAACCAAAGTAGGCATCTTCTTGATCGGATTCGGCGCTCCAGTTTGCGACCGAGGGGATTCCGGAAGAACTCCCGTGACCTACAAAAACTACTCCTTCATTTTCTTCATCTCTGTCGAAATAAGGAGCCGCGACAATTATATCCGAATAACCGTCTCCGTTTACGTCTCCTGTCCCGGAAACGCACATGCCGAAGTATGAAAATCCATGGTTGGAATTACCTCTCCAATCATAAGTAGCCGAGAGTCCGGAAGAATCACCATGGTATATAAAGGCTGCTCCTACTGGTGCTCCCCAACGCTCATAAAAGTCCGCCCCCACAATCACATCTGAATAACCGTCGCCGTTCACGTCTCCCGCTTCGGAGACGGAATAGCCAAAGTGGACGTCTTCCTGATCGGATTCACCTATCCAGTCGGGCGTCTCGGAAAGCCCGGAATCACTTCCATGATATACGAAAGCCATTCCTTCATTTTCTTGTCCATTATCTCCCATATATGCTCCCACAATGACATCCGAATAACCGTCACCGTTTACGTCGCCCGCCGAAGAGACAGAGTATCCGAACCGAGTGCTTTCCTGATTTGGTTCTGCTGTCCAGTTCACAGTATCGGAAAGCCCCGAGTCACTCCCATGATACACAAAAACCTTGCCCTCGTTATTTTCTCCATTAGTGTAATAGTAAGCTCCCACAATCACATCATCATACCCGTCACCGTTCACGTCTCCCGCTCCGGAAACTGAAATGCCGTAGTAGACGAATCCCGGAGCGGATGTGGCTGTCCAATTTGAGGTATCGGAAAGCCCCGAGTCACTCCCATGATACACGTACGCCCTGCCTTGTCCTGTATTATACATATATGCTCCCACAATCACATCATCATACCCGTCACCGTTCACGTCTCCCGCTCCGGATACCGAACGGCCGTAGCCGGCACCTCCCTGGTCACATTCTCCTGTCCAATTGGGAATATCGCTTAGACCCATAACTCTTCTTGGCATAGATAACAGGAAAAACATAAGGCAAAAAAATAAAAGAATTTTCTTCATTATACCTCCTTGAATTTTACATAAACCATTTGCATGGCAAGTTAACAAATTTGCCAAACATTCTTAACATTTTCAGAATAAAAATATGGTTTTTTACAAATTTGTCAACCGTTATACCTTTTTGTCTAAAGTGAAAGCTTAAGCGGTTCTTTTTCAATGTTTTATACACGCGCTTGACATTTTATTGAAATAATGTAAACTAACTTTCGTATAAAAGTTTGAACTCTTTCGAAAACTTATTGTAAATATAAAGAGTGTTAGGACTTTTAAAGGAGAGGTAAAATGATTTTTTTTGCAAAAAGAATGCTGCTCGTAAGTGTTTTATTTATTTTGTTTTGTACTTCGCCCCTGCGTACATCATCAGCGGGTAAGCTGTTAGATGTTTCGATTCTTCCGCAAAGAAAGGATTCGTCAGAGGCTTTTCTTAAATATTACGAACCGGTTACGAAGGATTATAAAATCGATATGCCTCAATATTCTCTGCCGCTTGCTCTGAATAAAATTTCCAACCTTGAGAGATTTGAAAAATTGTATTTGAAAAGTGTAGAGAGCAAAAAAAAGCTCGAAAGGAATGGTTTTGTTGTTGTCGATGGCGGAAGAGAAGATAAAATCACGGATGTTTATAAAAAAATACATAAACAGAAA
>Ga0315548_1000038_pt1 | contig 101341 bp, 95 predicted proteins | sample SalMarSW160110MG_2_FD_202540 | JGI IMG/M metagenome (GOLD analysis project Ga0315548, IMG submission 202540) | Salt marsh sediment microbial communities from the Plum Island Ecosystem LTER, Massachusetts, United States - Salt Marsh Sediment SW1601-110 ... | reverse complement strand
CAGCATATTAAATTTGCTATGCGACTATTCGGGTTGGCTGTCGCTTTCGCGACAACTCCCAGTTTATGTATTCAGGAGGTGGTTGTTAAACGTTCTTCGGGCTTAGTGTATAAATTACATTATCCCAGCAGAGACCCAACCACCTTCTGGAACTTAGTCAAGTTGTCAGAAGAATATTACCACCCCCTGAAGAATCAAGACTTTTTCTCATTATAAACGTTCTCTGTGTTTTTTTTGTGACACAATTACTCCTCTGTGTCCTCTGTGGTAAATGTTTTTTCTTTTTGAATTTTGATTTGTAATTTTCCATTTTAATATTTGATTTTTACATTTTAATGGATACGTAACACTACGTATTATTTGGCTAATGTGGTATTTGGAAAGAATAGTAAATTAATGGTAAAAGGAGTACTGGGCTTGACATATTGTTATAGAAAAGTTATATTTTTAACATGAAGGTTTATAACGAAATCCATTTCTTTAAATGGGTAGGGCAATTACTTGGAAATATTTCTATTTTCAGTAGACAGGAAGGTGTTATAAGGGAAATATTGAGATCTGTGCCTGAGTTAACCGGCGCCGATTATTCTTCTTTTTTGGTACTGAAAGAAAATCCCGAAAAAATTGCCTATGATTATTCTACGCAAAGGGGAGAATTTTCGACCCATAAAAGCATGGCAAGATTAGCCACAGGCATAGAAGGAGAAGTTATAAGAAAAAGAGATATTGTGACTACAAGAGACTCTTCTGAATTGTCTAATCCAAACGAAGAAATTCAAAATAGTGAGAAGAAATTTGTGATTGCTGTTCCCGTTATATTGCGTGGTGAGGTAGAGGGTATTTTATATTTGTATTATTTTGGGGAATTGCCGGATGATTTAGAGAAAGTAAAAGAATTAATGAAAAGCTTATCACCTGTTTTGGCTTTTGCTCTTGCCAATTCCAGGCTTTACCAGAGGCTTGATACAACTATGAGAGAACTTAGAATTTCCTATGAATTGAGTCGGGCGATGATATCGAGTTTAAATATCGATGAACTTATCGAGCAGATAGTTAAGCAGATAACCACGCATTTTGGCTATGAAATTATAGCGATTTATATTGTCGACGAGGATGAAGAGTATGCTACATTGGAGTGGACCGTTGAGGCTATAAGGAGGTTTAAAGGTACGAGAATAAAGATAGGTGAGGGCGGTATAATAGGGAGAGTTGTGGAATCAGGTCAGCCTTATTATGCTGCTGATGTTTCTATGGTTCCTTTTCATGGACCAAAGGAATTTAAAAAGAAATCTGAGTTTTCAATACCCTTAAAAATTCAGGATAGAATTATCGGAGTCCTTGATATCGAGAGTCTTCGTAGGGATGATTTCCCAAAATCTGTGAGAAGTTTATTGGTAGCTCTTGGTGCTCAGATTGCGATGGCAATAGAACGTTCCCGCCTTTTTGAGGAAACCAGGAGACTTTCTACTGAAGATCCTTTAACCGGTGCCATTAACAGAAGAATGATGGAAGAAAAGTTGATGGAGCAAATAACTGAAGCCAGGTTAAATGAGGAAGAGTTTGCCATTCTCTTTCTTGATCTCGATAATTTTAAAGAATATAATGATAAATACGGACATCAAAGAGGAGATGAAGGTCTTATGTCTTTTGTTCTTACTATAAAAGAGACTCTTCAGGAGGGAGATTTACTTGGAAGGTACGGAGGTGATGAGTTTATTTCCCTTTTACCAAAGACAGACATCAGTAGAGCTTTAAAGGTTGCTAATAACATGATTAAAAAGGTAGGAGAAAATGAACTGCTGGAGGGTTTAACTGTTTCCGTTGGAATAGGCGTATTTCCTTATGATGGGGAAGATCTTGTGGGGCTGGTTCGATATGCCGATAATTCCTGTTATCTTGCGAAAGAAAAAGGCGGGAATAGAGTTGAATACGCCTCTAAAAGAGAAAATAAAGAGACAGATATTTTTTGATAAGGTAAAAAGTGATTTAATCACTAAACACACAAAATACACAAAGCGGCAAAACCGCTAAAGTTAAAAATCAAATATTAAAATGGAAAATCACAAATCAAAGTTCAAAAAGAAAAGAACATTTACCACAGAGGACACAGAGGAATAATTGTGTTAAAAAAAGAAAAAATACTGAGAACACAGAGAAGAAAAATAAATAAAAACTCTGTGCATTCTGTGTGTTTTCATTCTTTTTGCTTTTTATATTTTATTTTCTTATAGAGTGTGAAACAAATTACATACATACGAAGGTATTTACATGGTTTCCAATTCTAAGTTATTGATAATATGGGTCTTAGTTTAAGGAATGAAATTTGTATATTTAAAAAGGAGGTGCGGGAATGAAAAATAAAGGTTTTACGGTTATTGAGTTAATTGTGGTTGTTATTTTAATGGGAATACTTTCAAGTATAGCAGTCTTTTCTTATAGGAGTCTTTTTGCGAGGACTAGATTGGAAGAAACAATGAATCAAGTGAGAGCTTTTTATGGGGAGATAAATAGGAGGGCTGTAAACGAAGGTTATAAATATACCCTTCAGTTAGATAGAGAAAATGAAGAATTGAGGTATATTAGTTCTAATGCATCGAAAACGGATTCTTTAGTTTTGAGGGAAGAGCTGGATTTGGTTTTTTTGGGTGGTAAAAATATTATATGTTTAGACGTACATGTTGATGGATTTGTCAAAGATGTAGATGATGTAAGGGAGTTTAGTGTATTAGATGCGGAAACTGGAAAATCAATAATTTTTTATATTTCCCCGCTTGGGGTAATGGAGGCGAGGTTGCAATGAAAGGAAAGGAAGGTTTTACTCTTATAGAATTAATAGTCGCGATTCTTTTCTTTGGGATCGCGAGTACTTCAATTGCGCTTTTCTATGCAAATAATAGCAGAAGGATCGTTGATTCCGAAAAAAATGCAAGAATGGAGGTTGTGGCTGAAAGGGCGTACGAAGCATTTAAAGGCGATTTAATGGAAAGGATGTATGTGGGAGGAGAATATTATCAGCTTGTTTTTGATTCGGTATGGGAAACATATAACGCAGGAGATATCGTTTTTAGTGTTACGGACAGTGTGAATGGGATGCCTTTTAATAGTAATATAGTTATAGATTCCTTTTCTTTTGATGCAACTAAAGCAGCTACTAAGAATGATGCAAAAAGCTTCAACTCCGGTTCTCGTATATGGGCAACGATCGTAACAAAAAATTTATTTGACGGGGATTCTATGAAAATGCAAACGGTTTTTACTCATCACCGTTAAATTGAGGAGAACAAAATGAAAAAGAAAGGTTTTACATTAATCGAATTGATGGTTGTCCTGGTTTTTATGGGCATTATTTCTATTTTTATTTATCAGCAATTCATATTGCAGCAAACTGGATTAAGAAAACAGCAAGAGTTTTCCCGGGTAAATATTAGAGCCAGGAGAGCGAGCGAGTACATTGTGAATGAGCTCAGGCATGTGGGTTTCTGTAAGAGACCCCTTTCCCCTGACGATCAATTCGGAATAATTGCAGGAAGCAGTAATTCGATTTCTTATACACATGATGTTTTTGGAGACATGGAAGGTGTTGTGGATGCTGAAGATATACATTCTATAGAAAAAATAGCAGATACTCTCTTCATAGATGGTGACAGGGCTGCATATTTTCTCGATTCGCTTGGTTTTACTTATATCGATGTCAATGGAGATGCTATAGATCCAACTGAAACTGTCGCGGAAGTTAATGAAGATGGTGAATGGGTAATGTTAGATCCGACGAATCTGGGTAACGACCCCGGGTTCTATCCGATAAATGTAATTGACTATACAGTTCGATTTATATATCCGGATGGCTCAAAGAGAATAACTTATCATGAAACGGTTCAAATCAGAAACGTAAGAGGACCGAGGCTGAATTAGGAGGAAACATGAAAACAGAAAAGGGGAAAAAGGGTATTTCGATGGTTGTTGTACTGTGGGTGGTGACCATATTGACAGTCCTTGTCGCTGCCACCTCTTTAATGACTTATAGTGATATAACTTCGACCATAAATCTAAAAAAGAGATATACAACTTTAAGGGCTGCTGAAGCTCCCGCTGATTTTGTTATTTCTTACCTGCCCGAGTATAAAAAATTACATGAATTGGATACAGCGTTCTTCCAAGTCGGCTATAATAAAATTTTTTATGAAAATAACAATGCGGATACGGTTTTTTCATACCCGCTTTATTTATCCGCAGATAATTCGATAATTGGTTGCTTAGCCTTGCCTGATTTTATAAATTTTAATAAAGATTCATCTCTTATTGTTGCTGCCTCAACTATTACCGGCAGCGCGGATACCAACTGGGTAAATCCGGTATTTACTCATGCTGGCGCTGTGCTTTATTATAGGACAAGAGGAGTTATAGAGCGAAGTAGTGATATTGTCGCCTATAGGAGAGTCAGAAATGCCAGCGCTTTTAATATCCCTTCGGGCGGCGGAGTTGGTTTTGGAAATACTATGTATTAAATATTTTAGGAGGCTTTATGTTATTTTTATTGATTTTGTCATTTTATAGTGAGTTTGAATGGGTTGAGCTGGAGAAAACCGAAGTGGCGGAAATTTTCGAAGTGATTAAGAAATCTCCAGTGGTAGAAAATTACGAAAAACAGAATCTCGGGAAGTGGTATATCCACTTAACTTCCAACATCTTTGGGGGTGGTTGCATGATGGTTTTGTCTAAAGGAACGCAGATAAGAATGGTTCCCGATAATTTAAAAATCGTGAATAGTGGTATAAAAATGAAAAAATTTGATAGATATGTTGCTCTCTATGAAAGAGGGAAATTAAAGAGGGAATGGGAGAAACTGGAAAGAGAGTCTGCTAAGAAACTCGGAATTTCTTCTCTTTCGTTTGAAGAATTAGAGAGATTTTTGCCCGATGAGAACTATAAAGAGGGGATCGAAGAAATGAATACAGAGTTCGAGAAAATGGCGGATATAGAATTTCCGAAAAAAACTTATTATTCATTTATGGAAATAGAAGAAAAAGGAACGAGAAAACTAATACCTGTAGTGATGGAGCTCTGTCCCATCGCAGAGAAGATTGAAAAATATGTGAACAGCTCAAAGGGAGGTTAGAAATGAAAAAAATATTTTTAGTTTTTATATTTATGCCTCTTTTATTGAGTGCTCATATTCAGGATGAAAGACTGTTTACGACCTTGAGAGTTCCTGCCGCAGCTATACTTCTTCTTGATAGGTCAGGGTCAATGAAGTGCGAACTAGCAACGACTGATGTTAGTGTTACGCTTAAAAATCGATCTTCGTGGTCGCCCGGTGCGAGCGAAACTTTGTCTGGCTGGTATGACAGTACATTAACTTCCTATCAGAATATGAATAATCTTAATGGAGACGATGCAGATGGAGATTGGATATTGAAAGTGGAATGGCAGGAGTATTGGCGGCGGGGGATGCCGCCGGCAGGATCAAGTAGTATAAGTGTGAGCTGGATATTGAGGATTCGTGATGGTTCGGGCTGGCATGAGTATGACGGAGGGAGTAATAATTGGACTGGAACGGGTTTAAATACTAAATATGATACGATTACAATAACGGGTCTTGGAACGGTTATGGATGTACTATGTTATGTTAGCATTGCTACCGGTGATGGACTTAAGGTCGATAATGTTGGAGTATCTCTTATGCATACACCGGGAGTAGGGGCACCGACTAACGGAATAGAGTCAGCTCTTCTTGTTATTCATTCTCTGCTCGATGTGAACAGTGACGGACTTGTCGATGAGAATGATGAACTTCCTATTAAAATGGGGCATGGTTTTTTTGATGATGCGAGAGTTTTTGTAGGGCCTGGTAGGAGTCATAGTTATGATGCAAATGGTTATACAACTAAATGCGATTGTCCTAGTAGTGAGGGTTGCTATAATAATCCGCGCAGGTGGGACCAGGTTAGCAAAACATGGGTAGACGACCTCACCGGTTGGGATACTCTGTACACTGACACGATAGGTTCGACTGCTGCAGATATATGGAATCATATAAACTCTACGGAGGTCACCAGCTCTACGCCTACCGGTATGCTGGTTGACAGCGCTGTTAGCTATATAGCGGCATACCGAAATGCTCATCCGGAATTATGGTGTATGAAATTCAGCGTTGTTGTTGTTACTGATGGTATACCTAATGAACCTCGAAATCATTGTAATAAAAGTAGTGATGTTTCTGGTATGACTGTAACTGATTGGGACAAGCAAGAAGGATCTAAGGATCTTGTTTGGACGGCATATGATGCATTTAACGGAGATCACGATACTCTTGCAGGTCCTGATTCGATAAGGGTCTATGCTGTTGGTTTTGGTCCTGGAGTCGGTGTTGAGGGGGCAAATGTTCTTAATTGGACAGCGAGATGGGGCGGAACCTGTGCGGATTCATCCATGATATCAGGGAATGATATGGCTGTTGACCCTCGTTTTGGCTGTCCCGTAGTAGATCCGCGGGATAGTTCTCTTACCGGTTACGCCTATATTGCTGAAGATGCGGAAGCTCTTTCATCTGCCCTAAAAAGCATATTCATGGGAATTGAGTCCCAGCAGACCCAATCTTATACATCGGCAGAAGTAACTTCGGTCGAGGAAGAATTTTTGTCGACGGAATATAAGTCCAGGTTGTATGTGGCTTCTTTTTTGCCCGATTCGACGCCTGTATGGGATGGAGATCTTAGAGCTTTGAAGTTGATACCGGGTGAAATAGACCTGACTGAGATACCGGATTCCGTTCTTATTTGGTCGGCAGGTGATTCCTTGGCGGATGATGCGGCAGATTCACGCCCGATTTATGGCATTAAATCGAGTGGGATGTTCTCCTTTGATGCCTTGAATTTTTCTACTTCCGACCTGGATGTTCCTACTGCAGGACAGCTTGCAAGTACGATTGATAGGATAAGAGACGGATTTACCGATGATAATCTGGGTGAATTGGGAGATATTTTCCATTCATCACCGCTTAGAATACAGTCTCCGAATTATTTCTATGAAGACGAAGGTTGGGACCAATTTTATACTACATTGAGTCAAAATAGAAGTTCGCTTATTTATGCGGGCGGCAATGACGGTATGCTTCATGTATTTGCAGATACAATATATGGAGTAGGAAGAAAAGGAGGACATGAAATTGCCGGTATTATACCCATGAATTTAGTTTCTAAGGCGAAAAATTTGCTTGACGTGCATGACTACTTTGTGGATGGAGACCCGATGGCGGCTGATGTGTGGTTTCCGTATAGTAGTGATGATAGTACAAAGGAGTGGAATGAATGGCACACGGTTTTAATTGCGACTCAGGGAGAAGGAGGGAGATCTTTTACGGCTTTAGATGTCACGGATCCTCTGGGCGAAATCTCTTACGTGAGCGATTCCGTCCGTTTTTTGTTCGATGCCTGGCAAAGTGATACTTTGAGAAAAAGACTGGGATATACTACTTCGGCTTCTATAATGTATAAAGTCGGTGTAAACTGGTCAGGTTATCCAGGACGTGTTATTGACCGTTTTTACGGTTTCATGGGAGGAGGTCAGTTCCCCGATCCGATGGATATCTCTGTTGTCGATTCTATTTCTGCGGGAACAGTAGACGGAAACGTAATTCTTGCTTTTGATATATGGCAGGCTGCCACTTCCGGAATCGATGGTAATGTTGTTTTTATACCTCCCGCTCTGGGGAGTATGGATTATCCTTTTGTTGCTTCACCCGCAATTATAAATATAGATCCGCAATACGGCAACCGGTATGACTTTTTGTTTATCCCGGATGCGGCGGGGCAGCTCTGGTTTGTTGATCTCAGACTTACTAATCCTTCAGAGTGGACAGCAAGAAAAATATTCGAGCCCCCATTACCTGATTCCAGCGTGTCCTCAGAGCTTTATAAATGGCATCCTGCGTACTATAGACCCCTTATATGGAGATATCCTGCTTCCGAAGCCGGAGGTTACTGGATTGCTTATGGTACCGGGAACCGTTCGAAAATTTTCGACGAATCTGCGGAACGTTTTTATGCTATTCATTATGAAAACGATGCGTTTAACGTCGATTCATTAATACCGCTTTATTATGAGGATGATCTTGGTATTCCAGGAGACCCAACTGATCAGGGCTGGATGCTTACGCTAAGCCATGATAGAGAAAAGGTGGTGACGCCCGCGACTTATTTCCAGGATTCCCTTGAATTCTATACTTTTTCTCCGGGAGGAGGAGTGGAACTCGGACCCTGTGATATTGGAGGAGCCAATTCTGTTGCGCGTTCTTATTCGATGTATATAAGAACAGGTGGGTCGGCTAACCCTGCGGGAGTAGATGTGGGTACAGGGATGCCTCAACCGCCCGGCTATAGTTATAGCATATCGGGTGAAGCGAAAAAAGTGATTCAATCGGGTGGTACTATTAAGGTTGTGGATATAGGTTCATTTATGTCGTTTAGGCAGCATATACTATGGAAAGACGAAGATCGAGATTAATTTTCTGTGTGGTGGTTCTCCTTCTGTTATTTGGATGCGGAGGAGAAAAGGAGCCCTCGTCAAAAACCGGTGCGGTGGATTTTGTTTCCTCTGAGTTTACTCCCTCCAACCCGAGAACAACAGATCCTATTACCATAGATGCTACTTTGGTAGCCGGAAAGAATGTCGAGCTTGAATGGATGGTTAATGGTGTTCTTCAGGATGTTGTTAAACCGAGGTTATCTCCTGATCATTTTTTGAAAGGAGATACTATCGTGTGCTTAATTTTAGTCGACGGAAAAGAAAAAAAGAGGGTAGGACCTGTTATTATCGCGAATACCAAACCGGAAATCCTTCGGATAAGAGTAGAACCAACAGAACCAAGAAGTGGAGAGGAACTTTCTGTTCAAGGGGATGTTAAAGATCCGGACGAAAATGATAATATAAGTTTTATAACGGATTGGTTCATAAACGGGAAGCCTGCGTTTAGCGGGGAGGAGTTACCCGGGAATAAAATAAAAGCTGGGGATGAGGTTTATGCAGAAGTTGAGCCTTTTGATGGTTTCGAAAGGGGATCAAAAGTTAAAACGGGAAAAGTTGCCGTTCAGAATTCAACGCCGGAAATTAAAATAGGTTCATTTGAATCTAAAGAGAGATTAATGATTTACGAGATAGAAATTGCGGATGTGGACGGAGATAATGTCGCTTTGTTGCTCGAAGAGGCTCCTCCGGGTATGAAGCTGGAAGGCAAAAGGCTGGTATTTGAAACTCCTGAAGTTGAAAAAGATACTTCTTTTATGGTAAAATTGAAAGCCAGGGATGAAAGGGGAGGGGAAGCCAGTGTTTCTTTCTCCCTGGATGTGAAAAGAACAGAAATGCGGTGAGATTTTCCTTCCTTTCTTGCATTTCTCTGAGGTCCTCATTTCTATTTTTAATAGAAATGAGGATTTCAGTTTTTGGGAACCACGAAACACACGAAAGACACGAAACCCCACCCCCTTTTAATTTGTGTTTTTTTTGATTTTTGGGGTTATGGTTTGAGTTGAGATGAACAGAATTAATTTAGTGTATTTGGTGTGTTTAGTGGTTTAGAAATCCGGCGTTGACAATTCAGAGAAAAAAACTATAATAATCGCAGATTTATGATAAGAATTAACGAAAATTACCTGAATTTAAAATCATCCTATCTCTTTGCGGAGATGGAGAAAAGAGTGTCGGCGTTTAGGGCTTTAAATCCTGATAAGGAAATTATTAGTTTAGGTATAGGTGATGTTACCAGGGCCCTTCCAGAGGCCTGTGTTAGGGCTTTCAGCGCAGCTGTAGGGGAAATGTCGCGAGACGATTCTTTTCGCGGATACGGTCCTTATAAAGGATATTCATTTTTGCGTGATAAAATTGCCGAAATGGATTTTAATTCCAGGGGAGCTGATATTTCTCCTGATGAAATATTTATTAGCGATGGTGCGAAATGCGATACCGGTAATATTCAGGAACTTTTTGCTCTGGACTCGAACGTTGCCGTACCTGATCCTGTCTATCCTGTTTATGTCGATACGAACGTTATGGCCGGTCGTGCCAGGGGATGGGAAGACGGCAGATATGAAGGGTTAATATACTTAGATTCAACCGAAGAAAACAATTATGTACCCAGGCTTCCTTCCGAAAAAGCTGATTTAATATATCTTTGTTTTCCAAACAATCCTACGGGAGCGACAATTGATATTGATAGACTAAGAGAATGGGTAAATTATGCTAAAGAAAATAAAGCTCTTATTCTTTATGATTCCGCATACGAGGCTTTCATAAAGGATGAGAGTTTACCTAAAAGTATTTACGAAATAGCAGGTGCGAAAGATGTAGCGATAGAATTCAGAAGTTTTTCCAAAACTGCCGGGTTTACAGGTACTCGCTGCGCCTATACCATTGTGCCGAGACAGTGTATGGCTTACGATAAGAAAGGGCAAAAACATTCTTTGCACGATATGTGGGAAAGGCGCCAGACCACTAAATTTAACGGTGTTTCTTATCCTGTGCAGAGAGCCGCGGAAGCAGTTTATACGGAGGAAGGGCAGGAACAGGTGCGTTCTTTAATAGATTATTACCTGGAGAATGCCAGAACTATACGTAATGCGTTCGAAGAATTAGGCTATAAATGCAACGGTGGAGAAAATTCTCCTTATGTTTGGATAAAAACGGAAAAAGATTCCTGGGAGTTTTTTGATTTACTGCTTAAAGAAGCGAATGTAATCTGTACGCCCGGCAGCGGATTCGGCAGATGCGGGAAGGGTTATATCAGAATTAGCTCATTTAACAGTTTGGAGAAAGTAAAAGAAGCCGTGAACAGGATTAGTTTAGCTCTTAGTTAGAATCCTGAATTTAAGTTTTAGTTCGTATTTTATTGATAGTAGTTATTAGCGTAGGTTCTTTTAATCCAAGTTGAATGGTTGAATAGAGAAATAGTAAAATAGTTTCCCCATTTCCCAATTTTTCCATTTTCCTAATTTGTCTCTGCGGCTCTGTGTGAAAATATAAAAATTAAATTTTGACCTTGACATTTTTGATTTTTGCCGTATTTTTGATTAATATTATGGTAAATAACAAAGAGGGGTTTACATTAATAGAGTTAATGGTTGTAATAGTTATTATTGGTATTATTGCGGCGATTGCGATACCTAATTATGTTAAGATTGTTAATCAGGCTAAGGTGGCGGAGGTAAAAGCTAATATGCATACGACTCAACTTGAAGTAGAATATTACTGTATAGAATCTACGACAAATCATTATCCTTCTAAAGTTGATGACTTTTCCGATAGAATACCTGCCTCACTGAAGAATCCTTTTACACTTGGGGGACCGGTAGTTCAGGATGAAGGCAGTGGACCCGTTGCCGGTGTGGTAGAGTACCTTACAAAAGACCCATACTTTTCTTATACTATTACCGGTTTAGGAAAGGATGCTGTCCCCGTAAACCTCATTCTCTCTCAGGGTCGAGCAGGGTCGCATTAACTAAATTCTATGAAAATGACAAATTTACTGTTAATTTTATTTGACAAAATATGCAAGAAAAATTGCAGATTGCGAAGGTATGATACTTAAGTCTTTGGGAATTAAGACCTTTTATATGGGAATATTTTTTGCATGGATATTATAATATATGGCAGCTGTTGAATTGATCTTTGAAAGTATCTTTTGTAAAAGTAAGTTAAACTCTTAAAAGTAGGAGGTTAATATGAAGAAACGTGGGTTTACGCTTATTGAGTTGATGGTTGTGGTTGTCATCATTGGTATTCTTGCCGCTATAGCCATCCCGAATTTTGTACGGATAGTCGATAGGGCGAAAGAGGCGTCGGTTAAAGCCAATATGCATACTTTGCAGACGACTGTTGAGGCAATGTCGATCGATCATATGGGTAGATATCCTTCTTCCGCGAATGATGCTTCTGATATCGCAGATGAATTGCCGGGGAACTTCAAAAATCCGTATAATACTAGCGAAACTGGAAATGCGATTACTTGGAGCCTGAGTCCAACGGAAGGTAATTGTGGTTATTTTGCTACGGGTGCCACTTATGCTTCTACTTCATATACTATTACCGGAGCTGGTAAAGAGGACAAAATTTTAGATCTTACCCTGACTCCCGGACAGTAAGTTTAGTTTGGCAAGATACAAAAAAGAAGAGGCGCTTTTAAGCGTCTCTTCTTTTTTTATTGGTTAATAGTTCTTTAAAGTTTTATTAGTACCGTTTCGATTGTAAAGAAACTATTTTAGTCCAATAGTGATACGAGACAAATCTACCTTTAATAGTTATTTTTATTCTATCTTTATCAATATCTTGAGGAAGGGGTATATTTATTGTCTGAAAATCCTTTTCTATCTTTCCTTCGGTAATTTTTTCTCCCTCAATAAAGATGCTGTAATACGGCTCTTCCAGGTTAAATTTCACATCTTTAGGATTAAGATCCACTGATATACCTTTAAATTTTTTTCCAAATAAACAAATAAGTTCATTTTTTTCATTTTTAGAAATATCTAGATAGAATGTTTCATATCCTTCGGTAACTTTACCTCCGTCGTAAACTCCTTCAATTCTTTGTAAGGTTTGGTAGAAATTCATTCCGCTTGCATCGCCCCTTTTATACTCATGATTAATTTCGGAAACTGGATCACTTATATCTATTTCGTCTATAATATTTTCCTCGAAACGTTTTAATTTTAAATTAGAAAGATCTAAAGTGTAGAGATTATAGCTTCTTTCCTCTCCGACCCAGGAAAATGTTCTTTTCTCATCCTTAGCAAATGTTTTCAACCAGTTTATGAAACTAAAATTGTTAGGTTTCCCGCTTTCGACTTCGAGTAAATATTCTACACCTGTATATTCTCTCTGAATTAATTCTGCCATTGTAGTTTGTCTCCAGAAAGCTTTGATATATTTACCAAAAATGGGATTAAGATTTGGAGTGAGAGAAATAAATCTGACTTTATCTGCATAAAAATTGATGAATCTGGAACCTATCATTGCGTCGAAAATGGCGGTTTCAGGAGGAAGATTCTCATTGAGCCACTGGGCAACTTCCCGGCCTTGGGTTGCTGATTCCACGTTTTTTTTCATTGATATGAATAAAATAATTTCCTGTACGATAAAAAATATGCTGAAAAAACTTATAGCTACAGTAAAAAATCCTTTTATGTTTTTATCAATCCTTTTAATGCCGGCAAATGAAAAAGCAAATATAAGGGGAAAGATAGAAAGTAAATGCCTGTTATTTCCAACTCCGGTAAAAAGAACAAAAGAATCTCCTAATATTAGGAGTAGAAAAAAGATAACTGTTGGGATCGTTAGAAATTTCTTTTTTCTATCTATTATTCCTAAAATAAAGAATATAAAAAATAGTGGAGGTAATGTGAAGATTGGAGATCCCTGAGACTGTAGTCCAAAATATTCTGTTGTTCTGTAAAGACCTAAGACAGTCGCTTTTAAGTGATGGAGAAAATTTGTAGTTCCGGCTTCAAGAACATTTGTGAATGAACCGTAGTGGAACAAGATTTGGGATACTGTTCCCTGGGTTACTCTCTGTCCAATTAAGTATTTATTTACAAGAAACGGTAACAGTAAGGGCAAGAATCCTGCTGTAAGTTTCCACCAATTCTTCCGGTTTAGTCCTATATGTAAAGAGCACAAGAATAGATAATATAATATTCCTTCGTTTCGGCAGAATCCGGCAAGTATAGCAAATAAAAGAAAGAAAGGCAGACTTTCTAAAAATGCAAGAGCTCCTGAAATTAATAAGAATAATAAAGGCATGGTGGTGCAACTGAAGAAATTGTAAAAAATAGATGCGAAGAGAGTACTTAATAGAGTTGAAGGAAAAGCGACTTCGGGGAAGAACCGGTTAAAGAATCTATATAGAAATAGGGAGGAACCGAGAAGCATTATCAGGTTTATTAAATAAGTCCAGAAGATAAAAGAGGTTTGACTTTTGAATCCCAACCAATGTCCGATCGATAAAAGCATAGCATATGGAATCGGGTTTTTTGGAACAGGAGGTTCGTCAGGATATACGCTTAAAGGATGTCCTTCGTACCAGCCTCTTGCGTGGAGCAATATTACATATCCGTCGCTTGAAGATAGAGCAAAATCCCCTCCGGAAGAAGAGTAGACGATTTGTATAAGAATGATCCATAATAAAATAATAGATAAAATAATTAAATGAAATTTTCTATCTTTAAATATTTCCTTTAAAGGAAGCCACTCGCCTTCCGAGCTTTTTTTTCTTTTTGTCTTGTTTTTTTTCATTTTGAGTAAAATATTATTAATCAAAAAAAAATGAATGTCAAGCGGGATTTTTATAACACGTGGATATATCCGGCTAAATTTTGATTAGATTGTGTCGGTACTCCATTTCTTTTATTTTTGTATAAAAAATATCAATATGCAATTAAGGAATCTGCGTCCTATTTTTTTGTTTTCGTATTTCAGTTTTTATAGCCTAACTCTTGACAAAAGGTAAGCAAGTCTTTATTTTCAAGATATATGAAAGGTATTATACTTGCAGGAGGAAAAGGAAACAGGCTTTATCCTTTAACGAAAGTTACGAATAAGCATTTGTTACCTGTGGGTAAAGAGCCTATGATTTACAATCCCATTAAACAATTAATTTTCTGTGAAATTAAAGATATTCTTATCGTAACAAGTACACTTCATATGGGAGAAATTGTTAATTTACTTGGAAGTGGTGAACAATTTGGGGTCGATTTTACATATAAAGTCCAGGAAAAAGCAGGGGGGATTGCTCATGCGCTTAGACTCGCAGAAGGTTTTGCTCACGGAGAAAAAATTATTGTCGTTCTTGGAGACAATATAGCTGTTAAATCAATAAAACCTTATGTTGATAATTTTAAAAAACAAAAAAAAGGCGCACGGGTTTTAATTAAACAAGTCGATGAGCCCTCAAGATTCGGTATCGTTGCTCTTGATGAAAAAAAGGTGATAGAGATTGAAGAAAAGCCGGATAGACCGAAAACAGAGTTTGCCATTATAGGTTATTATATGTATGACAATAAGGTTTTCGATTATATAAAAGAACTCAAGCCTTCGAAAAGGGGCGAGCTCGAGATTACGGATGTGAATAACGAATATATAAAAAATAATGAACTCGAGTATGATGTTCTGGAAGGTGAATGGACAGATGCAGGTACCATTGATTCGTTTCATTATGCCAATCAACTGCTGATGAAGTTTGGTAATGAAATTCTTATTTGAAAATGATTCTTTTTTATGATAGATGGTAGAAAGAAAATTATGTGTTTGGGTGCAGGTTTAAGCCAGTTACCTTTGATTGAAAAGGCCGTTAAGATGGGTTTATATGTGATAACGGTGGATTATACCCCTTGGAATCCGGGTCACAAAATTTCGCACGAGTATGTTAATTGCAGTACAATGGATAAAGAGTGCGTTCTTAATGCTGCTAAAAATCTTAAGATTGATGGGATTGCTACGATTGCTTCGAATGTTGCTGTTCCCACTGTTTCTTTTGTAGCCCAGGAGCTTGGTATTCCGGGAGAGAATTTTAAAAATGCAGAGGTTATGTATGACAAGGGAAAGTTTAGAGATTTTCAAAAGAAACAGGGGTTGAATTATCCTAATTACCTCATTGGAGAGGAGTTGGCGAAAATTGAAGGGGCACTAAAAGGTTTGAATCCGCCTTTATTGTTCAAGCCGGTCGATTCTTCTGGTTCTAGAGGTGTTACTAAATTGGATGAAATTACCGGAAGGGATTGTTCCAAAGCCTTTTTTTATGCCAAAAAATACTCTCATTCCGGAAAAGTATGTGTTGAGGAATTTGTTGAGGGGGTTGAAGTTGGAGGAGATGCTTTTTTAGTGGATTCCAAAGTGAATGCTGTTATAACCCATAAGCATATAAGGAACTTTATTCCTGTGGGTCATGAATTACCAACAAATATTTCCATTGAGGATCAGGCAAGGGTTATAGAAGAATTGTCTGCAACTTGTAGTAATTTAGGTTATACTGATGGACCCTTAAACTTTGATGTAATTGTTTCCTCTGAATTAGTGACTATAGTGGAAATAAGTTCAAGATTGGGAGGTAATGGTATTCCTTTTTTAGTGTACAGGGGAACAGGTGTAGATTTTATTTCAGCGGTTATTAATTATTCTATAGGAGCCGAATTAGAAATGCCTGAAAAGTTGGAAGTTTTAAGAGCATGCGGATCATGGGTTTTTGGAAGCGAGAAAAACGGAAGCATTAAAAATATTGCGAATGAGGAGCATGTAAAAAAAATGGTTTCGGAAGTTTTTAATTATACAGTTAATTATAAAATTGGAGATGAAATCTCCGAATTTATTCATAGCGGTAATCAAATCGGTTATGTATTGTTTGATTGTTTGCCTGAAAAGAATTACGATGAGATTGTGTCGAGAATAAAGGATACAATAAAGTTGGAAGTTTCTTAAATATGAGTGAAGATAAATTTAGTGATATTAAATTTTCAATAGTCGTTCCTGTTTACAATTCAGAAGATACTCTTAGAGATTTATATGAAAGGATATCGGCAACTATGGAAAAACATAACGGAAAATTTGAGTTAATTTTTGTCGAGGATGGTAGCGTCGACAGTTCCTGGAAAATTATTAGTGAAATTGCACAAAAAGATGAAAAAGTTATTTCAATTAAACTAATGCGTAATTACGGCCAGGCAGGTGCTACTATGTGTGGTCTCAAGGCAGCTAAAGGTCAATTTGTTATTACTGTAGATGATGATTTGCAAACTCCTCCGGAAGAGATTACAAAGTTAATTAATTTTATTGAAGAGCATACAGAAATAGATGTCCTTCTTGGCGATCCAATCAAGAAGGGACACAGTCTTTGGAGAAGATTGGGGAGTAATTTCTTGAATTGGGTTAATAGACGTATGTTTGATATGAATAAAAGATTAAATCTAACAAGTTTTAGGATTATCAGGAGGGCAATTGTTGACGAACTGTTAAGGATCAGGACTCCTCATCCTGCTATTGGTCCTATGTTATGTAAGACGACTCCTTTTATCGAAAATATTCCGGTTGAACATAACGTTAGAGTTGCAGGTAAGGGACATTATACACCAGGTAAAATTCTAACCTTAACCCTGGATAAAATTTTATCTTTTTCGATCTTTCCACTGAGATTTATTGCAGTTATTGGTTTGATTGGTATATCTTTTTGTATAACACTCGGTCTGTTTTATTTTATAAGGTATTTACGGGGGGGAGTTCGTATTTCCGGATGGATTACTTTAGTTTTGCTATTAATTGGTTTGTCGGGTTTCAATTTTTTTGCTTTTGGTATTTTTGGAGAGTATCTTTTACGAATCTTGCAAACTTCCAATCATATACCTCAGTATCTGATTAGAAAAATTATATCTAAGTCTAAGGATAGAGATGGTTTTTCGACTGCAGAGTGAACCTTTCTTACTTTTAAGTTTTTCTCTTCAGGCTTATATTTTTCTTTAGCCGGGGGTTTATTGAAAGTTAATTGGAATTTACTTAGTAAACTTGAAAAAAAATATGGAGATTCTTTTTATATTCTTGATTTGCAATTATTTGAAAAGAATTATAAAGAATTCTTAGACTCATTTCGTAGTATATACTCTAAAACTAATATTGCTTATTCGTACAAGACAAATTATTTACCTCGATTATGTAAATGTGTTAACTCCTGGGGCGGTTATGCGGAAGTTGTTTCGGGTATGGAGTATGCATTGGCTCTTAAACTGGGTGTTTCTCCGAAAGATATTATTTTTAACGGTCCGTATAAAACAGAAAAAGATCTAAAGAAAGCTTTTTTAAATGGTTCTATAGTTAACTTGGATTCTCATTATGAAGTTTCTATCGTTAAGGAGCTTGATAACGAGTTTGAAGGAATACAGGGTAAAATTGGTTTACGTTGTAATTTCGATATAGGTGAAGGCAATACTTCCCGGTTTGGATTTGATGTTAAAAGTGATGCATTTGTTTCTGCTTTCGAAATTCTTAAAAGTTTGGAGAATTTTAAGTTAATGGGTTTACATTGTCATTATTCGTCAACGAAAAGAAGCATTGAATCGTTTTCTTTACGTACCAGGAAAATGATAGACCTTGCTTTGAGATATTTTACAGAGAAACCACCCGAATTTATTGATATCGGAGGAGGATTTTTCAGCAAAATGCCTGAGAGTTTAAAAGAACAGTTTAATTCTTACATACCTGATTACAATGAATATGCCGCTGCAATTGCTGCACAATTCGCCAATTCATTTGTGGGGGAAAGATTGCCGGAATTGATTCTTGAGCCTGGTACCGCAATTACAGCGGATATTATGAAGTTTGCTGCAAAAGTTATAGATATTAAAAAAATAGGTTCAAAAAAACTTGCTTTAGTTTCCGGTAACGTCTATAATGTTAAACCGACGTTGAATAACAAAAACCTTCCAATTACTGTTATAAGTAAGGATGGAGAAAGCGAAGGGAGGGAAGGTCCTTTTGATATTGTTGGAAATACATGCAGGGAGAATGACTGTTTATTCGGCGGTTATGTTGGAACGATAAGTGAAGGAGATTTTATTTTATTTGACAATGTGGGTGCTTACACAATCGTATTGAAACCTCCCTTTATTCATCCTTCACCTTTTGTTTTAGCTTATGATGATGATTCGAAAAGTTTTGAAATTGTTAAGAAGAAAGAAACTTTTTCCGAAATTTTTTCTACTTATGAGTTTTGAGCATGAATCCGATTCAATGAATTTATTAATTACTGGATGTTACAGAACAGGAACAACCCTTATTGAAAAACTTCTTCATTCTCATCCTGAACTTTGTGTCGCTTCCCAGCCTTTTCCGGTGTTATATTTTTATACGAAAACTCTTTTCTATAAGAAGTTAAGTTTAAATAGACTTTATCCTTTAGGTTCTCTTTTTTTAGAAAATTCATACAAACTTGAAGATTTTTATGAATTCCTCGATAATTACACAATATCTAAGAAAGATATTGACAATATTTTTATTGGGTTGAAAGAGTATAAAAAAGGACTTTGGACACCTGAAATTTTGAATTTTGAGGGTCAACTCGAACCAGGGATATTTTTTAATATTTATAAGCAATTAAGTAGTTTTGTTTCAACGATTTTCTTGAAAGATGATATATCGTATGTTGGTAGTAAAGAGATACTATGCGAAGAATACGTTCCATATTTGTTATCGAAAGGGGTGCGAGTTATAATAATATTACGAGATCCACGAGATATGGTAGCTTCTTTAAATTTCAGAAAGAAGGACAATTTAACAGGTGAAAAAAGGCCTATTTTATATAGTCTTAGATTGTGGAGAAAAAGCATAGCTTTCGCTTTGGAATGTGAAGATAAGCTTAATTTCATGTGGTTAAGATATGAAGATTTGATTGAGAAGCCTTTAGAAACTTTAAATAGCATTGCTCGTTTTCTCGGAATTGATTTTTTCCCTTCCGATATTTCAAGAAGAGAGATTCGAGATCAATATGGTAACTTATGGAGAAGTAATTCATCTTTTAAAGCTCACACTGGTATTACGGTAAATTCCATAGGAAGATATAAAAGTGTTTTACCGGAATATGTTGCATCATACATTGAAACTTGCTGTTTCCCTGAGATGAGATACCTGGATTACCCTTTAAATTACATTGATGATTTCGATGAGGCTATTCTTTATAAATTTGAAGAACCCTTTCCAGTAAAGCATAAAAAGTTTGCTGATAATAAAGAATATTCTTTGAATTGTATAGATGAAGAGATAGAACGTTATCGTAAATTAACTCAGAAAGAAAATCTTTCGGACGAAGAAGTACGAAAGTGGTTTTTATTTGATAATGTTTATCACAAGTATTTCTCTTTCTTTAAATGAAAAATTTTAGAATTAAAAATAAATTTTTTATTTGGTTTAAAATCACTGTTAGTATAGGCCTTATTTCTTATCTTATTTTTCTTGTTGATTGGAATAGAGCTTTTGCGCTTCTGGCAGTTACGGATTGGTTTTATTTGACAATTGGGGCTCTTTTGTGGTTTTTAGGACTTTTCTTTACCTCTCTCAGGTGGCATTTAATTTTAAAGGACAATAAAGTTGATTTTTCAATATTCCAGGCATATAAAGGTTATCTTCGAGGTATGTTTTATAACATTTTTCTGCCTGGATCGATAGGTGGAGATATGATAAGGGTTGGGATATGTGCTTTTCAATCTAAATGTAAGTTAGGTACAGCTACAGCGAGTGTACTTCTTGAAAGAACTGCGGGAATATTTTCTTTGTTTATTTTTTTATTTGTTGTTTATTTTATTTTTTTTGAGGAATTTTCTCCTATTTTTAATATTGGATTTAGCAGGTATTTACTGATTGGAGGTTTAGTATTTGTTATTTTTATCGTGATGTCGGTTTTGGTGCGTAATAAATTGATTAACTGTTTTCCCCATGGTAAGTTAAATAAGGTTTTTCTTTTTTTTCGTGTTGGTATAGGCACACTATCTTCTCTTTCCGGAAAGACACTGCTAATGGTGCTGATATTATCTGGCTTTTCCCAAGCCGTAGATATATTGGCCTGTTTTTTGTTTTCAAAGGCAATAGGTATTGGGTTATCTTTGCCTGTTTTCTTTGGGGTTATACCTTTAGTGTATCTTGTTATCGTCTTACCAATTTCACTTGGAGGTCTGGGTGTTAGAGAGGGAATACTGGTGTTTCTACTTTCAATGTTTGGAATTGGAACGACTGAAGCAATAACTCTTTCTTTTATAATATATATTGATAGAATATTTTATGGCACGATTGGAGGTCTCGTAGAATTTATGGAAGCTTTTAAAGTGAAAAGAGTGGCTAAAACTGCAAAATAACTAATAAAGGAGTATAGATAAAATGGCAGATCATAAAATTCCATTTAATCGTCCAGAGGTTTTAGGAAGAGAACTTGAATATGTTAGAAAATCAATAGAGGAAAATCAATATATTTCGGGAGATGGGTTTTTTACAAAGAAATGCCAGCATTTGTTAGAGAATTATTTGAATATTCCGAAAGCATTATTGACAACTTCCTGTACGCATGCTCTTGAAATGGCAGCGATATTACTTGATGTAAAGCCAGGAGATGAAGTTATTGTTCCTTCTTTTACTTTCGTTTCAACTGCTAATGCTTTTGTAATACGGGGTGCAAAGCCTGTATTTGTAGATATACGTAATGATACTTTAAATATGGATGAAAGTAAATTGGAGGAATTAATTACAGAAAAGACTAAAGCCATAATTCCTGTGCATTATGGGGGAGTGGGATGTGACATGGAGGTAATATGTGATATTGCTAGAAAGTATAACGTTTCTATTATTGAGGATAATGCTCATGGATTTCTTGGTAAATACAAGGGAACATATTTGGGGTCTTTTGGTTCTTTAAGTGCTTTAAGTTTTCACGAGACGAAGAATTTTACTTGCGGAGAAGGCGGTGCTTTGATAATAAACGATGAAAGGTTGATAGAAAGAGCTGAAATAATTAGAGAAAAGGGAACGAATCGCGCACGATTTTTTAGAGGAGAAGTGGATAAATACACCTGGAGGGATATTGGCTCGAGTTATCTTCCTTCTGATATATTGGCAGCTTTTCTTTTAGGACAGTTAGAAAGAAGAGATTTTATTCAAAATAGAAGAAAACAGATATGGGATTTTTATAAAGAGAGTTTATCGGGATGGGCAGATAAGAATAAAGTAAAAATACCTTTTGTTCCAATGCACTGCGAACAATCTTATCATTTATTTTATCTGCGTTTGCCTTCTGTTGAGATTAGGGAAAAGCTTATTTCTCATTTAAAGAGCAGAAGTATATTAAGTGTGTTTCATTATTTGCCTTTACATCACTCTCCTATGGGAGAAAGATTCGGCTATAAGAAAGGAGATTTTCCGGTAACAGAAATCATAAGTAATGGCATTTTGCGGTTACCTTTCTATAATACAATAAAAAATGAGGAATTAGAAGAAGTTTGTGAGGCTATACGCGAATTCAACCCCGCAACACCCTGAATTGGCCACGGATTGGCACGGATGTACACAGATGATTTTTATTGGTGTGTTAGTGCGTGGATGTGTTGGTGTGTTGGTGTGTTTTTCTGACATACTAACGGATTAACCGACCCACAGACCAACAATTTAAAATCTTCGTGTCTTAGTGCCTTTGTGGCAAATTATGGGTTGTTGGGTGGCATTCTGACTCCTGGATTCTGGCTTCTGAATTCTGAATTCTCTTTTATTCAAATCTTGACAATTAAAAGAATGACATTATTATTGAAAATATAAAATAGGGGCCGTAGCGCAGTTGGTAGCGCGTCTGACTGGCAGTCAGGAGGGCACGGGTTCGAGTCCCGTCGGCTCCAGAGTAAGAAATGGAGGGCTACTTTTTATGAAGAAGTCGCTAATTTTGATAATATTAATGTTTAATTTGATTTTTGTTTCATGCGGTGGAGAAGCAATTTTTGCCGGAAGAGCGTACCGTCTTAAAGCTGAAGCGGCACTTAAAGAAATGAGAAACGCACTGGCTAAATATTCTATTAAGAACGGTCAATATCCTTTACAGGAAGAATGGGAAAGGGTTTTAGAACCTTATTTCAGGAAAGAAATCAATCCGGACCCTGATTGGATAACAAGAAGGAAAATGTTTGTTATGAGATCGAAAACCAAGATTACTCAGTGTGAAGGTATAGTCAAGGAGATAAAGAAAAATTTATTTTACGCGGAGAGTTCTTTAAAGGAAGATATAACGAAGTATCTATATCCAATCGATTCCGCATTAACTTACGCCTCATACGAGATTAAAGAAGCCAGAGCTTATGATTATAGAAATATTACTCCCGAATTAAATGATCTTATGAATTTTATTTCAAAAATCGACGTAGAAGAAGAAAAAAACAAAATAATAAGTTCTATGGTACAGCAGAAGGAAGAGCTTGGTTATTTGATGGCTGAAATTGAAAATAGTATTTTAAGTAAGGATAAATTAAGGAAAGACGATGCGATAAAAGAAGAGGCCGTTGAGTCCCTGTTTGTTCATCTAAAAAGGAAGTTAGAAATTCCTCTTTTAGAAGTTAAAGGTGAACCTGTTCCACCTTCTGTGAATACAGTGGATACAATTCCCCTATATCCCAGTGGAATCCAGGATCAAGTTAATAAGTTTGCAAGTGTTCTTAATTCTAAAAAAGATACAACGCTAATACGTCAAATAAATCAATTTGATGATATGATGGTCTCTTATGTAAACGGAGGCGAAAAAATAGATTTTGTCAAAGCTCTTATTCAGGTTAATAAAAAAATTCCGGCAGCTATAGAACTTTTTGAGTCTTTTTATTCGGAAAAAGGAAGAGTCTTGAATGCAAATAAAGTACTTAACGGTTATTCTTCTCTTGATAATATTGTTTCTATGGTTAAGCTGTACGAGGATGAAAACGACACTCTGCCAAAGGGTAATCTATATGAGGTGTTTAGAGAAGAAGAGGCGATGAAGGAAATAAGAAAGGATTTAGCGAGTGATCCTTATTTGGAGATTATGAACGATGGTTATAGATTGATATCTGAAGCTCAGGATGAGGATAGGACTAAGTTAGATATGAAGGTTGGTTTTGTTAATAATTATAAGGATCTTGTAAAAGAATCTTTTAGTGATGAGGGAGGAGGTCCTTTTTATGAGACTAATCAGGAACGTTCTACATATTTCTTGTGGGTTAGAGCAAAGGATGCTGAAAACACGATTCTTGCGACAAGACCGGGATTTAAGGCAAAGGAGGATTAGAACATGAAAATTGAGAGGCCCTTTTTTCTTTTCTTTTTACTTGTTTTAGCGAGTTACGCGTCTGCTTCGGATAAGAAAGAAGAGACAGAATTTACTCAAACACAAGAAATTACTGAAGCGGAAAGATATTATAGTTTTGCTTTTGAATATATGAAACAGGAGAAGTATTCGGAGGCAATTCCACTTCTCGAGAAGGCTATTAAGGCTGATTCTTCTTATGTAGATGCTTATCTTGCGCTACGACAGGTATACTTAATCGTTGGGGATACAAGTAAAGCGCTTGAAATTTGTAAAAAAGGCTTCAGCTGTTTTTCTGATCCTGAAAGCAGTAGAAAAATAGCTAAAGCTATCGCTTCACTGTATGCTAAAACAGGGGAATCTCAGAAAGCGGAGAAAATTTTTACCGATATTATAAAAGAATCGCCCAAAGATGCCAACAGTTACGATCTTTACGCTTATTTCCTTGAATCGGAGAACAGATACGATGAAGCTCTGGAAAATTACAAAAAAGCTTATCAACTCAATCCGGATAACAGCGGTGTGGCTTTTAGATTGGGAAATACTTATTTCAAACTAGGACGTTATAGTGAAGCGGTTAAGTTTCTGAAGAAAGCCAGAGAAACTTTTAGTGATGATATAGAAATAATAAAAAAGCTTGCAGAAGCTTATATAGAACTTAAAGAGTACGGAAAAGCTATAGAAGAATATAAATCTATAATTAAAATAATACCGGTGCATGTTTCCAGCAGAATACAGATCGGGAATATTTATGTTAAGTTGGGGCAATATAAGAAAGCTGAAAATTACTATAAAGAAACATTAGAAATAGAACCGGACAATTTAAGTATTTATTATCAGCTAATTAATCTTGAGCTTGTCAGAAAAAATCTTTCTGGTGTTAAATCTTATATAAATAAAGGTTTTTCCATCGACCCTAACGATTATATCCTCTATGCACTATATGGTGAGTATTATTATCGTTTGGGATTGGATTATATGCAGGAGAAAAAGTGGAATCCGTCTATCGAGAAGTTTGAAGAGGCTATAAGATTATGGAAGAAGACCAAATTTATCACAAATGACTCTAAATGGATAGATTATGCGGAGAGGGGTATACGGAACGCACAGAAAAATATAGAAGAGGTTAAAAAAATAAGATGGTAAATTTTTTAGATATATAGAGATATAAAGGATGGGAAATCCATGAGTAAAATCTTACTATGGCTGTTTATTTTATTCGTTTTAGGTTACGGTATTTATTTTGGTATAAATTGGATAAAAATCCATTTAAGTTATTCTAGCATCGAAAGTGAAGCTAAAAGATTATTTAGTCCTGCTTCTAATATCTCCTACAAAGAAGTTCCGGAAAGGCTGATGGATAAAGTAAGGGAGCAAAATATACCTTTAAAAGCGGATGATATAAAACTATTTGTTGATGAATGGAATGGTTATAGGGTTTTGAGTTTTGGGTATGTGGATTCGCTGCAGATATTTAAATCTAAGTTTTTGTACTTTAAATTTTCTTTTGTTGATACAGTCTTTTATCATTCGCAGTAATTTTGATGATTCTAACTGTTTTTGTTTTTTTTCTACCCGGAGATGCCTCCGGGTCTTCTTTTTTCGATAATAATTATTTAAAAGTTGGTGAGACTTCCGTTGAAGGAAATATTTTTTTTTCCGAGAAAATAATAAGAAATTTATTACCAGAAAGAGACACAAGATTTAGCGAAGTATTGTTAAAAGAAAGCATAGAAAGAATTATAAATTTCTATTTGGATGAAGGGTTTCCCTTTGTACAGGTTAAGCCCGTGCAATTTTCCCTGGATTCATCCTACATTAGCTGGAATTTTTTAATTGAGCCCGGTAATTTACAAAAGGTGGGTAATATTTTTTTAGAAGGACTTTCTTATACTGATCCGGAATTTTTACAGAGGAAAATCTCATTCAAGAAAAATGATATTTTTAGCGAAAAAGAAATTAGGAAAACTCTTTTAAGATTGGAAAAGTTAGACTATATTGATATTGATTCTTTTGATTTGAAGCCAACATCTTATAAAGGCTTGGTTAATGTAATTATTTATTTGAGGGAGAAAACCGCGAGCGATTTAAGGGCGGCAATATCATATTCAAATAATGGAGGTTTTAGTGGATTGATTTCGTTTAGTAATTCAAATCTTTTTGGAAGAGGTCGGAAAATTCAGATTGAGTTGGAAAAAGAAGAGGAAGAATATCAAACTGAATTATTTGAATATACAGAGCCAGATATACTGTCCTTACCGTTAAATTTAAATTTCTCTTTAGACCATAAATATATTAAAAATAATTATAATTTAGTGTCTATTTCTTCAGGAGTAGAATATTTTTTTTCCGATATTTCCTTTTTGGTGCAGTTGGGTTTTGAGATTATTTCGAGTCAAAGTCTAAGTGAAAATTATCCATTTTTAGACGCGGGGTTTTCCTATAATTCAAAACCGTTTTATATTTTTTATAAAGAAAGATTTCGCAAAGATAAAGGATGGGATCTGGAAACTAGAGCGGATATATATTTTTTCGCATTTGTTCTTAAGCTTGAGTATTTCAAACTTTCCCTTACGGAAAGTGATTTAACCTTTTATAGGTCTTTTAGAGGATATCCGGGTATGGCTGTAAAAGAAGGTGCGGTTGTTGGTCTTGAATGGAAGAAAAAATTCGGTCTACTAACTGCTTATCCTTTTGTTGATGCAAATTTCTTCGAAAGTAAATGGCATTATTCTTACGGTTTTGGCTTGAGCATTAAAAAGTTTACTTTAGAATACGCAGTTCCCAAAGGTATCCCTCCGTCTGAAGGGAGAATATACTTTAAATTTGATGCCAAGTAACTGATATAGAATCTCCTAAATTTTTCCATTTTTAACAAGTTCCGCAAATTTTTCAAAAGATCTGTTGAAAGTTCTTTCGACGTTATCAGGAAAAACACATGCCGGCAGCTCCCTCATTCTTAAATGATATTGAATGCATAAACAGCATCTTCCTTTTCTGGAACATGGTTCGTAAGAGCAATTACAGTTTTCTAAATTTTTATCTTGTATACATTCCATATTTCCTCCTAGTCAAAATATTGAACAACAGAAGTTATTTTTTTTATTACCCCCCCCAAGCCCATTTTTTAACAACAAATAGCACAAATTACACAAATAAATTAGTTTTGTTTTTTTATATTTGTGCTATTCGTGTGATTTGTTGTTTCTCTTTTTTAAATTTCACAAGTAGTTCCTTTGTGCTCTCTGTGGTAAATTTTTTTAGTTTTACTTTTCGTATCGTTTTCGGATTGATTCTAAATGCGCTTGTAATCCTTCAATTTCAGCAAGTTTTTCTGCAACCGGTCCTATTTCCTCGAGGCCTTCTTTTGTTACTTTTAGCGTGGTTTGAATTTTGAGAAAATCTTTGACGCTTAAGCCCCCGGTGTATCTGCTTGTCGTGTTTGTCGGGAGAGTGTGGTTAAGTCCGCTTGAATAATCCCCAAGAGCTTCCGCCGAATATTTTCCTATAAATAAAGAACCATAATTGTGAAGTTTATCTGTATGTTTTCCCGCCTCCCTAATCTGTAATTCTAAATGCTCAGGACCTCTCCTGTTTGCAAGTTCTATCCCTTCTTCGATATTGTTCAATAATACTATTAAACCATTACCATCTAAAGATTTTTTTGCGAATAACTTAGTATCTAATAAATTAAGTTGTACTTTAATCTCGTTTAGAACTAATTTGGCAAGTTTTTCGGAGGTTGTTGCCAGGATAGATGATGCGCCTATGTCGTGTTCGGCTTGTGAAAGCAAGTCCGAGGCTATTATTTTTGCTTCTGCTGTTTCATCCGCAATTATCATTATTTCTGTTTGTCCGGCTATAAAATCAATGCCTGCTTTTCCCATAACTTCCTTTTTTGCGAATTGCACGTATTTGTTTCCGGGTCCGACTATTTTGTCGACGCTTTTTACTGTTTCTGTTCCGTAGGCAAGAGCGGCTATAGCCTGCGCCCCTCCCAGTTTATAAATTTCTGTTATTTTGAGCATATGGGCTACGCTTAGTATCAATGGGTGTATGCTGCCATGGTAAGTTGGGGGAGAGCAAACGGCTATTTTAGATACGCCTGCTACCTGTGCTGGGATCCCGCACATTAATAATGTGGATACCAAAGGGAAATTGCCGCCCGGAACATAAATGCCTATTCTTTCGATAGGTTTTATTATTTGTCCTGTTAATACTCCTTTTTTGATCTCGAACTCGAAGTTATTGAATTGCTCTTTTTGCTTTTTTGCAAATTTTTTAATATTTTCGGCTGCTTTTTCAATAGCTTTTATTTCTTCTTTTGTAGCGCTTCTGTATGCATTTTCTATTTCTGTGCCGCCTATTTTTATTGTCTTAAGTTCTACTTGATCGAATTGTTTGGTGTATTTCTTTAGCGCTTTATCTCCGCTTTTCTTTACGTCTTTTATTATTTTCCTGACGCCTTCTATTTCCTCTATTTCTTGGTATTTGAAGAAATTTTCGTCTAATTCATTATATTTTATAACCTTCAATCTATTTCCCTTCCTTTAATGAAGTTTTCTAAAATTTTCATTCCAACATCCGTTAATACGGATTCGGGATGAAATTGTACCCCTTCTATGTTGTATTTTTTATGCCTTATTCCCATTACCGTGTTATCCTCTGTCCATGCTGATAGTGTAAAACAATCCGGCAGACTTTTCCTTTCCACAATTAGAGAATGATAACGCGTTGCAATAAAAGGGTTTTCTATGTTTTTGAATATTTTTTTACCATCATGATGTACTCTGGAGGTTTTACCGTGTAATACATTAGTTGCCCTTATAACCTTACCGCCGAAGACTTCTCCTATAGTTTGATGCCCCAGACATACTCCCATTATAGGAATTTTCTCTTTAAAATGCATTATGACTTCAGGGCTAATACCTGAATCTTTTGGCGTTCCCGGACCGGGTGAAATTATTATAGTTGTTGGTTTTAATTTCTCGATTTCTTTAACAGAAGTTTTGTCATTTCTTCTGACAACTATTTCCGCTCCCAATTCTCCCAAGAATTGAGCAAGATTATATACAAAGGAATCGTAGTTGTCGATTAGTAAAATCATTGTGATAGCTCTATTGCTTTTTTCAAAGCACTCATTTTGTTTATGGTTTCTTTGTATTCAAGTTCGGGAACTGAGTCGGCAACAATTCCTCCTCCCGCCTGAAAGTAAATCATATCTTTGTGGATTACGATTGTTCTTATAGCTATACATAGGTCCATGATACCTGCGAATCCAAAGTAACCTAAAGCTCCCGCATAAATGCCGCGTCTTACGGGCTCCAATTCATCGATTATTTCCATTGCTCTAATCTTTGGAGCTCCTGAAACAGTTCCCGCGGGAAAGGTGGCTCGTACCAAATCGAATGCGTCTTTATCTTCACGTAAATTACCATTTACTACCGATATATTGTGCATGACTTTTGCGTATTTTTCAATGCGCATGAAATCCGAAACTCTGATACTTCCGTATTCGCAAACTCTCCCTATATCGTTTCTGGCAAGATCAACAAGCATAACATGTTCTGCGAGTTCTTTTTCGTCATTTAGAAGTTCTTCCGCGAATTTATTATCCTCTTCTTCGGTTTTTCCTCTTCTTCTTGTTCCTGCGATCGGATTACTTGTTACAAGTCCGCCTGCTTCAAGTTTGATTAATGTTTCAGGAGAGGATCCGAGTATATACAGGTCATTAAATCTTAGGTAATACATATACGGAGAAGGATTTGTAAGGCGGAGTGCCTTGTATATATTGATAGGTTCTTTTTCTATTTTCCCTTTAAATCGTTGAGAAGGAACAACCTGAAATATGTCTCCGGCATATATATACTCTTTAGCTTTTTCTACTGCCTCATAATATTCTTCTTTAGTAAAATTGCCGGTAAATTCTATTTTGCTTCCTTCTGTTAAAGTGTAATCTTCTTCTTTAGAGGTTTTTATTATCTTTGTAAGTTCTTCAATTCTTTTTGATTCCCCGTCATTATTGTATATAATTATATCCACAGTATCGTCCTTATGGTCAAAGAGTATTATTTCTGAGGGAAACATAAGATAAGTTTCGGGTGCTTTAATTTCATCGGGGTTATTATCCGGAATTTTCTCAAAAAATCTAACCGCATCATAAGAAATATAACCGACTGCTCCCCCAGAGAAACCAGGTAAATAGGGGTAATCATCCACTAAAGACATGAGTTCTCTGAGTTTGCTGAATGGGTTACCTTTTTCCTTATGTTTTTCTCCAAAAATTTCAATATCGATATTTTCTCCTGTGCTTTTTAGTAGAATAAAGGGTCTTCCCCCTAAGAATGAATACCTTCCTCTTTTTTTAATATGGATAATAGATTCTAAAATAAAACTATAGGGTTCTTCTTTGTAAGCTTTCTCAAATAAGGCTTCAGGAGAAGATTTTACTTTAATTTTTTTATGTAAAAATTTAATTTTTCTCTTCAACGTGGTTTTCTCCACAAATCCTCCTGAGTAATCTAGTAAATTCTGGAAAAGAAATATCGATACATTCTGATTCTAAAATTGTGGTTTTTCCTTCTGCTATAACCCCGGCGATTGCTAAAGTCATACCTATTCTATGATCGCCAAAACTTTCACAAATATTCCCTTTTAGTTTTGTTGGTCCTTTTATTATAAATCCGTCAGGTTTTTCTTCTATTTTTGCCCCCATTTTCTTTAGGCCCGTAGCTATTGCGTGAATTCTATCTGTCTCTTTTACTCTTAATTCTTCGGCGTTTTTTATTACTGTTGTTCCTTTTGCTTGTGTGGCAGCTACAGCTATTATAGGTATTTCATCTATTACTTTGGGAATAATACTTTTGGTAATAGTTATTCCTTTTAATTTTTTACCTTTTACTAATAGATCAGCCGTGGGTTCGTAATTTTTATTTTTCTCGTTTTTTATTGAAATATCGGCACCCATACTTTTTAAAACTTTGATAATACCGGTTCTTGTTGGATTTATTCCTATATTTTTAATAAGTATTTTTGAATCCTTAATTACACTGCCAAGTACAAGAAAAAAAGCTGCGGATGAAATATCTCCCGGTATAGATATTTCTTTTGCGACTAATTTGCTTTTTTCTTTTAGAGTTATTCTGTTTCCGCTAGCTTCAATTTTTGCACCGAATAAATTCAACATTCTTTCTGTGTGGTCACGGCTCTTCTCTGGCTCTGTAACAGAAGTATTTCCTTTTGCGTATAGGGAAGCGAGCAATATGGAAGACTTTACCTGTGCGCTGGCAATCGGAGTTTTGTAGTCTATTGCGTTGAGTTTTCCTCCTTTTATCGCGAGAGGAGCGAATTTATTGTTATTTCTACCGTTTATTTTTGCACCCATTAAACTTAGGGGTTCTATAATTCTTTTCATTGGACGTTTTAAAAGCGAACTGTCGCCCGTTAGCACGGAAAAGAAATTTTGCCCTGCCAAAAGGCCGGATAATAAACGCATCGAAGTACCCGAATTATTGCAGTTTAATACGTCCACTGGTTCTTTTAATCCCTTTACCCCTTTACCTTCTATCCTTACCAGCGATTCTTTTTTTGTTATCGTTATTCCGAGCTTTTTCATGATTTCCAGAGTTGACATGCAATCGTCGCATTTGGAGTAGTTCGTAAGCATGGTAACCCCTTTGGCAATCGAACCTAAAATTAAGCCTCTGTGCGTAATAGACTTATCCCCACCGACTTTTATCTCACCTTTTATTTTAGACGCTTTCGATAAGATCAGTTTCACTTTTTATCCTTTATCATATAACTTCCCAGAAGTTTAAAGTATGTTACTACTTCTTTTAAAGTTTCGACTGCGTGATTGCAATTTTCGTCTTCCATGCTTCCTTTAAAATCGATATAAAAAAGATATTCATACGGTCTTCCCATTACCGCTCTCGATTCCAATTTGGTTAAATCGATATTCCTGAGAGCAAAAATACTTAAGCATCTAAAGAGTATACCGGGTTCGTTTTTTACACCGAAAACGAACATCGTTCTTGCGTTTTCTCCTGTGTAAATTTTTCTATCTCTTGAGATAATAAGAAACCTTGTGAAATTATCCGGGTGTGATTCGATATTCTGCTTTAATTTCTTGAAGTTGTATAGTTTTGCGACCTGAGGGCCTGCAATAATTGCGACATTTTTTATTTTTTGTTCTTTTACTATTTTGGCGGCTCCTGCAGTATCGTAAACGGAAACCACTTTATATTCCGGATGAGAGGAAAGAAAATCTCTGCATTGGGCTAGCGCTTCCGGATGAGACCAAACTTCCTTAATTGATTTTATATCAGTACCGGCAGGTGCCAGGAGAGTATGCTCTATTCGAAGATTTACTGCTCCCATTACCCAGACGTCATATTCTAGCAGAAGGTCGTAATTTTGATGTATACTCCCGGTAAGCGAGTTCTCGACCGGAACCACACCATATGTTTCTTTTTTATTTTTTACCATTTCGAAGATGTCTTTAAAAGTCCTTACGCCCTGTCTTTTTACATCTTTTGGGAGAAATTTATTTGATGCGATATCGCTGTTGCAGCCCGGTTCTCCCTGATATATAATTTGTTTCATATTTTCCTTCCCATTACTTTTGCTATATTTTTTATTTCATCCATTAATTGTTGGAAGGTGTTAGGTGTGATTGACTGTTTTCCATCAGATAGCGCGTTAGAGGGTTGGCTATGAACTTCTATCAATAATCCGTCAGCTCCTGCTGCTATTCCTGCTCTTGCCAGAGCAGGTACGTATTTACTGTTACCTGCCGGGTGGCTCGGATCTACGATAATAGGAAGATGACTGAGCTCTTTTATAACTGGTACGGTACTTATGTCGAGAGTATATCTAGTATAAGTTTCGAAAGTCCTTATACCTCTTTCACATAGAATTACGTCGTGATTGCCTTCCGATTGTATATATTCAGCGGACATAAGCCATTCTTCGATGGTTGCCGATATGCCTCTTTTAAGCAAAACAGGTTTGTTAAACCTTCCAACTGTTTTTAGCAGCTGGTAATTTTGCATATTCCTTGCTCCTATCTGGAGAATATCAGCGTATTTTGCAACCAGAGGAACATCTACTTCGGATACGACTTCTGTTATTATCGATAGGCCTGTTTGTTCTCTGGCTTCTGCCAAAATTTTTAAACCTTTTTCTCCTAGCCCTTGAAAACTGTAAGGAGAGCTTCTGGGTTTAAAAGCTCCCCCGCGAAGTATCTTTGCACCTGCTTGCTTTACTTCTTTCGCTATCTTTAATACGGTTTCTTCGGATTCGACGGAACATGGGCCTGCCATAATTACAATCTCTTCACCCCCAATTGTTTTACCGTTTACAGATACGATAGTGTTTTCCGGATGGAATTCCCTGCTGCCCATTTTAAATGGACTTAAAATAGGCGTGAGCCGCTCTACACCGGGGAGTTGTTCTATCGATTGAGTTATTCTTTCTCTGTCCGTTGCTCCTATGACATGGATGACTGTTTTCTTTATGCCTGTAAATATTTTTGCCTCATATCCGAGTTCTTTTATTTTTTCTTTAACTCTGGTTATCTCTTTTTTTGTTGCGGTTGAAGACATTGTTATTATCATTTTCCCTCCACTATTTCCTAAAACACAGAGCCCACAGAGCTTTTTTTAACAACAAATAGCACAAATCTCACAAATGTATTAACAATGTAATTTTCTTTAACATAAAAAATAAAAAGTCTTTTTGCTTTATTAGTGCTATTCGTGAGATTCGTTGTTTCTAATTGTATTTGGTGGGGGCTTTGTGTTTGTTTTTTCATTTTTTAACGCTTCGTAGCTTCTTTAAATTCGGCTACGAGTTCTTTCAAATTTTCTTCATTTTTTATGGCTTCTATTATTCGGCTTCCCAGTATGACTCCATCGACTTTTCCCTTGAGAGATTCTATCTGTTTTGGTGTAGATATCCCGAAACCGAGTGCTATAGGAATATCGGTGATTTTTCTTATATCTTTTAGAAGTTTATCAATATAGGGGGGCATTTTATTTCTTACTCCTGTAGTTCCGAGTACAGAAACACAGTATACGAATCCTCGTGTTTCTTGAACAATTTTCTTTCTTCTCTTCGGAGGCGAAGCGGGTGTCAATAGAAAGATTAATTCTATATTGTATTCTTTAGATAATTCAATCCATTCGGATGCTTCTTCTACCGGGAGGTCGGGTATAATTAGACCATTTACATTACATTTATTCATGTCGCTTAATATCTCTTCTTTTCCATAAGCGAGGAGAGGATTCAGGTAGCTCATAAAAACAAGAGGCTTTTTAATTTCAAGTTTTTTAATGTTATTGATGATTCTTTCCAAACTGGTTCCTTTCATAAGTGAAGTATGTGATGATTCCTGTATTGTCGGTCCGTCCGCAATGGGGTCTGAAAACGGAATTCCTATTTCGATTATATCTGCTCCGCTTTCTGCAAGTGTTTTTATAATTTTCATGGATGCGCTGAGATTTGGAAAACCTCCCGTAGTATAAAGAATTAAAGCTGCTTCGTTTTTCGCTTTTAATTCTTTAAATTTCGCTGCTATACTTATTCTTTTTTGCATAAGATTTCCTCTACGATTTCTAAATCTTTATCTCCACGTCCGGAAAGATTGACCAAAATTATGGATTCCTTCGGCATATCCCGGGCGGCTTTTATAGCGTAGGCAACAGCGTGAGAACTTTCCAATGCGGGAATTATGCCTTCCGTTCTGCAAAGTATATTAAAAGCATCCAAAGCTTCCTTATCCGTAATTGACGTAAATTCAATAATTCCCTCATCTTTAAGATAGGAATGTTCCGGACCCACCCCCGGATAGTCCAATCCCGGTGCAACAGAATGTGTTTCTGTGATTTGTCCGTTTTTATCCTGAAGAAGGTAACTCATAGCTCCGTGTAAAGTTCCTATTCCTCCCTTACATAAACTGGCAGCATGTTTTTTAGTATCGAGCCCCAAACCGCCTGCTTCCACACCGACTAATTTAACTTTGCCTTCTTCTATGAAAGGATAAAAGATACCTATAGCGTTACTTCCTCCTCCGACGCAGGCTGTAATTACGTCAGGTAATTTTTGTTCTTTTTCTAAAATTTGCCTTTTGCTTTCTTCTCCTATAACTGACTGAAAATCTCTGACCATCATCGGGTATGGATGCGGTCCTACCACAGAACCTATGCAGTAATAAGTGGTTTCTACGTTGGCAACCCAATCTCTGATAGCTGCGTTGATTGCATCTTTAAGCGTTTTAGAGCCTGTGTCTACAGGAATTACTTCTGTTCCGACTAGTTCCATCCTGAAAACGTTCATTTTTTGTCTTTTTGTGTCTTCGGTTCCCATGTAAACGTGACATTCGAGATCTAAAAGAGCGCAGGCTGTGGCAGTGGCTACACCATGCTGTCCGGCTCCTGTTTCGGCAATTATTCTTTTTTTACCCATCTTTTTTGCCAGAAGTACCTGCCCCAGAGTATTGTTTATTTTGTGAGCGCCTGTGTGCATCATATCTTCCCTTTTCAGGTATATCTTGGCTCCTCCTGTTTTTTCGGTAAGTCTTTCCGCGAAGTATAGGGGAGAGGGTCTTCCCGCGTATTCTTTAAGCAGGAGATTCAATTCTTTATTGAACTTTTTGTCTTCTTTGAAAAATAGATAAGCTTTTTCGAGTTCAACGACGTTGTTCATCAATACTTCCGGTATAAATCTGCCTCCGAATCTTCCGAAGTAACCTTTTTCATCCGGTAAATTATAATTCATGTCGATTTCATTCCTTTCGTTAAATATTCTAAAGCTAAAATGTAACCAAACCAGCCAAGACCGCTGATTTGTCCTACGCATATAGGAGCACTCATACTTGTATGTCTGAAGTCTTCGCGCGCGTATATATTGCTTAAGTGAACCTCGACGGTCGGAGTCCCCACGGCTTCGATCGCGTCCCGAATCGCCACAGATGTATGCGTATATCCGCCCGGATTTATTACAATCGCTCTATATTCTTCACCCTTCTGGATCGCATCCACGATTTCTCCTTCTTCATTAGATTGTATGATTTCGACGTTGATGCCGCTCTTTTTCGCGAATTTTTTTATCTCTTCATTTATTTTTTCGAGATTCATGTTGCCGTAAACCTCGGGTTTTCTTTTGCCCAAAAGGTTCAGGTTTGGTCCATGAATCACAAGAATTTTTTGCATTCTACCTCCCTCGTTATTATTTTTCCTATTTGTGTAGGAACAGGTAATCGAATTTTTCCTTTTCTTACTTTTTTATCCTGAGACACACAATTTTTCATATCGTCCTTATATATATTTTTGGGTGTAGAGTATGGTAATTTGTATTTTTTAATCAAATTCTCAATTCTTTTAGAATCTTCTTTGGAGAGGAATCCTTCTTTTTGTGCTAATTTAGCTTCTTCTGCCATACCCATTGCTACAGCTTCTCCGTGTGAATATTCGGAATAATGTGTTAGTGTTTCAATTATGTGTCCTATTGTATGTCCGTAATTTAGCACTTCTCTCTTTCCCTTTTCTTCCTTTTCATCTTCTTCAACCACTTTTTTCTTTATTTGCACACAACGTGAAACAATTTCCTTTAAATGTTTAACATCACGATTTATTATTTCTTTCTGTTTCTTTTCGAGAATATCGAACAATTCCGCATCGTGTGTTATTCCATATTTAATAACTTCAGCAAGACCGTTTCTGAATTCTTTTTCCGAGAGAGTTAAGAGTTTTTTGATATCGATTAAGACCGTATCGGGCTGATAAAATGTGCCTATCATATTTTTTCCGAGAGGATGGTCGAAACCCGTTTTGCCTCCTATGGAAGAATCTACCTGGGCTATCAGTGTGGTTGGTACATGTATGAGAGATACACCTCTTTTTAGTGTAGAAGCGACGAATCCGCCCATATCTCCTATTACGCCGCCTCCAAGGGCTATTATACTCGATGATCTATCCAGATGCTCTTTTAAAAGCATATCGAATATTTTTTTAATTGTATCGAAGTTTTTGAATTTTTCTCCGTCTGGGATTATACATGTGTAAGGCTTAATTCCTTTATCCAGAAGCATCTTTTCGATTTCTTTTATATATAGAGCTCCGACTACCGGATTAGATATTATTGCTGCTTTATCGGATTTAAGACTTAAATCTATATTAAAGTTATTCCCTTTAAAAATATTGCAGCCAATATAAATCGGATATTCTTTGGATTCGGCCTTTAATGTATATTTTTTTAGTTCTTTTTCTTTAGTTTGCGGTTTAATTTTTAAAGTTTTAAGTATTTTTTTTGCTATCTCTGTAGGTGTGTTGGCCGAAGTATCTATCTTTTCATCGGCGAACTCGTAGAACCCTTTTTTCATTCTCTCGTTGTATATTTTGATTATATTGTTTTTGTCTTTTATTAATGGTCGTGTTTTGTCTTTATCCAGTCTCTCTTTTACCGCGTCGAGGCAGGTATATAGATAAATAACTTTCCCCATTTCGGATAATATTTTTCGGTTTTCTTCATCTTTTACGACTCCTCCGCCTGTGGCAATAACGACGTTTTTAATATTTTTGATACTCTTAAGGGTTTCTTTCTCTGCTTTTCTAAAATATTTTTCACCTGATTCTTTAAAAATATTGTTTATGGTTCTTTTTTCCTTTAGAACTATGTAATCATCCATAGAGATAAAAGATAAATCTGTTTTTTCTGCTATTTCTCTTGCGACAGAATCCTTTCCCGAACCCATAAATCCTATAAGAATTATATTTTCAGGCATTTCCAATTCTTTTCATATAGGATTTGTAACCGGCTTTTATATCTGTCATTGCGTCTCCGCCAAATTTATCGAGGAAAGCGTTGCTCAACACGTAAGCCATCATACTTTCGGCAATTACGCCTGCGGCAGGTACTACGCAAACATCGGCTCTTTCTTTTTGCGCTAAGGTCTGTTTTTTTGTTTTTATATCGACCGATTTTAGGGGGGATGACAGCGTGGGAATTGGTTTTGAGTAAATTCTTACTATGATATCTTCACCGTTACTAATTCCCCCTTCTATTCCACCCGCTCTATTTGTTGAGCGATAAAAGCCATTTTCCTTTGAGTAAAATATTTCATCCTGCACTTTTGACCCAAAATTTTCTGCGTTTTTTATGCCTTCGCCAATCTCAATTCCTTTGACAGTTGGAATAGACATCATAGCACTTGCGATAGATGCGCTCAGTCGCCGATCGTAGTTTGCGTGGCTTCCTAGCCCTGAACAAACACCAAGGGCTCTGATTTCGCTTACACCTCCTATCGAGTCACCTTTTTTCTTTGCTTCGTCAATAAGTTTCATCATTTCTTTTTCGGACCTGGGGTCGGTACATCGCAGGGGGCTATCTTCTATTTTATCCAAACTTTTCGTAAGGGCATTTATACTGATTTGCCCGATAGAAATAGTATGTGAGTAAATTTTTATTCCGAATTCTGCGATAAAAAGTTTGAAAATGGCTCCTGCTGCTACTCTCGAAGCAGTTTCTCTTGCTGAGGCTCTTTCCATGATATCTCTTATATCGGTACGTCCGTATTTCAATATCCCGGGAAGGTCGGCGTGACCGGGTCTCGGAGAAGTAACTTTTTTATCGGTAGATCCTTTATCTGTTTTCATTATATCTTTCCAGTTTTCAAAATCTTTATTTTTTATCTGGATGGAAATCGGTGAACCGATTGTTTCTCCGTATCTTACACCGGATAAAATCTCCGCCTGATCGCTTTCGATTTTCATTCTTTCGCCTCTTCCGTAACCTTTCTGTCTGCGGGAGAGTTCTTTGTTGATGTATTTAACATCTATTTGTAATCCTGCAGGCATCCCCTCTATTATAACGGATAGGGCTTTACCATGTGATTCTCCGGAAGTCATTAGTCTAATCATATTTCAAAACCTATCGCTTTTTTCATTACTTCGATGGGAGCGTCTTGACCCGTCCATATATTAAAAGCACGCGCACCCTGTAAAATTAGCATTAAACTGCCATTTACCACTTTTACCCCCTTTTGTTTCTTTGCTTTAAATTTATAATTTATATCGTAGTAAACTGAGTTTTCTTTCATTAGAGGAAGAATTTTGTCCTGAAGATCGAGAGGTGTCGCGTTTAAAATAATATCTGAATCTGAAGCTATATTTTCTAATTCTTGCGATGTAATTACATCTGCCTGATAAATTTTAGCCAAATTTTCTGCTTTTTCTTCTAATATATCCGTTATTATAAAACTCAATGGGTTCTTCTTGTTAATAATGTAGGAACAGGCATATGCAACTCCTCCTGCTCCTATGAGCATAACCTTTTTGCCCGCGAGATCGATTTCATATTTGTTTAAAGACTCTTCGAATCCGTATATATCAGTATTAAAACCTTTAAGTTTGTCTTCCTCAATCAATACTGTATTTACGGCATCGATAGCGGTTGCTTCGATGGAAATTTCATCGAGATATTCCATTACGTCCTTTTTATAAGGAATCGTAACGTTGAATCCTCTAAAACCCAGAGCGGACAGGCCGTATACAGCTTCTTTTAGTTTTTCTTCTTTTACGGGAAGCTGTACGTATACACCGTCAAGTCCCAATTCTTTAAATGCCGCGTTATGCATCGGGGGAGAGAAGGTTGTTTTTAAAGGATATCCGATTATTCCTGTTACTAACAAGAGTGTGCCTCCCTGATAAATCTTTCGATTTTTTCTTTATCCTTTATTCCATAGGCTTTTTCTACTCCCGTAGAAACGTCTACACCGTAAGGATTTAATTCCAGGATAACCTTTCTCACGTTTTCACAGGAAAGTCCACCCGCTATTATGATGGGTTTATCGATTTCTCGGGCAATTTCCCAGTTAAAAGTTTTTCCGCTTCCCCTACCCGGGTCGAGAATAAATGCAGATACGGAGTAGCCTTGCATTTTTTTTATTAGGCTCTCCTTTGTGTCGTTTTCGGCTATTTGAATTCCTTTTATAACTTTTCTGTTTACTTCGTGGCAGTATTCGTCGGATTCTCTGCCGTGCAGCTGAACCGCGTCGAGTAAGGTGAAATCTATAATTCTGTTAACTTCTTTTAAGTTTTCATCTATAAATATACCCACAGTGGTGATAAAAGGCGGTAACTCCTTTATAATTTCCCTTACTTTTTCCGGAGTAACATTTCTTTTAGATTCTGCGAATACGAAACCTATGGCATCGGCGCCGAGTTCTGAAACCATTATTGCATCTTTTTCGTTAGTTATTCCACAAATTTTCACTCTTACTCTGCCTTTTTTATCCATTCCTTTCCTTCTTTCATTATATTGATAAAATCTTGTTTCTTTCCCTCTAAAACCGATTTAATTATGTATTTCATTGCTTGTTCTAACCTATCGTAAAGATTGTTTTTAAAAGGATTAAATTTCTGTATAGCGTAATACAGGTCGGAATTTTCCATTATGACTTCTTTTGTGGTTTTCATCTGAGAAGTGAAAGTTGTACTCGCTATTTCTTTTAAATCGGAGTAAGCGTATTCTCCGTCCAGTAATGTTTTCATAAAAATTATATTTATTATGTGGGATAAAGCCAAAACGTAAGAAATTATTTTGTCATGTTCTTCAAGGGTTATTTCTACCATACTCGCGCTTGTGTCTTTAAAGAAAGTTTTTACCTTTTCATTCGCTTTTTTATCTTTACAGTCACAAAGACATATTACCCTGTCAGAAAGGGTGCTTACCCTTGGTCCGAACATAGGATGTATGCTTGTATAAGAAATACCTGACCGCAGAGCCTTTTTTATAGCATCTTTTGAGTAATCTTTTAAACTGGCGATGTCGAATACTGTCCCTTTAAATTTCAATTTGATAATTTTATCGATGATTTCCGGCATGATTTCAAAAGGAATAGCAAGAAGGATACAGGAAGCCTGGCTGACTGCTTTTTCAAGGTTGTCGAAACTTTTAAAGTGATTTGATTTTCCTTTTGTATCGTAAATGAAAACATTATGTCCTTGATTGGCGAAGAAGTTAGCGAACCACATACCCATTTCCCCGAGACCTCCAATAATCAGAATGTCTTCTTTATCTCCGCTATAAGAGGAATAATGAAGAATTTCCTGTTGTCGTTTTGATTCGGTTATGATGTATCTCATAATCGTTTTTATCAATTTATTGGAAAGGCCTTCCTTTGAGGCTACATCCATGGCATTTTTGATTACTTCTTTTTCGATTTTCCAATCTTTTAATGGTATTCCTTTCTTTTTCTTTTTCCCGCCTATTTTTTTTGTTATAGAAAGTCTTTTCCCTATCAATTTGATAATTTTTCTGTCGACTTCTCTAACTTCTTTCCTGAGTTTTTCAATGTCTTTCATTTTTCGAGAAGTTCCTTTAATTTTTTTCCGATTTCTTTTTCTCTTATAAGGGTTTCACCGATAAGAACCGAATCAAAACCGGCTTCTTCTAGGGCGATAATATCTTCTCTTTTTTTTATGCCACTTTCACTTACGGTTGTAAGTTCTGCAGGAATTGCTTTTTTTATACTGAGGGAGTTTTCGATAGAGGTTTGGAAAGTTTCCAAATTTCGGTTATTGATACCTATTATTTCCGCAGGTGTCGCAAGAGCTTTTTGAAGTTCCTTCTTTGAATCGATTTCGAGTAGGCAAGCCATTCCGAGTTTATTTGCAAGAGTAATAAATTTCTTCAATTGTTCAATTTCGAGTATTTTTGCAATCAAAAGTATGGCATCGGCTCCGATGTATGCGGATTGGTATATTTGATATTCATCAATAATAAATTCCTTTCGCAGTACCGGTAGTTTAACTTCGTTTTTAACATCAGTTAAATGATCGTTATTTCCCCAGAAGTATTTAGCGTCTGTTAAAACCGAAATGGCGCTTGCACCGCCTTTTTCGTATTCTTTTGCTATATTTTTGTGATTAAAGTCTTCTCTCAAGACGCCTTTTGAGGGAGAATGTCTTTTTATTTCGGCAATAACAGAAATATTACCCTTTTTTAAGGCAGATTTAAAGTTTCTCTTTTCGTCAGGTATCTTGTCGATGAAAGACTCAAGAGGAGTGAAGATTTTTCTTTTTTCGATTTCTATCTTTTTGAATTGTACTATTTTTTCGAGAATTGTTTTTGCTTTCATTTTGCTATTTCTTTAAGCTTCTCCAGTTTTTTTAATGCCTTTCCTGAATCAATAGATTCTTTTGCTTTTTCTATACCCTCAGCAAGACTTTTAGCCTTTCCGGCAACATAAATGGCCGCACCGGAATTCAGTATTGTAATCTCTCTTTTCCCACCTGTTCCGCCTCTCAGTAAATTTAAGGCGATTTTTGCGTTTATCTCGGGAGTTGCGCCTTTTAAGTCTGCCGGAATTCTCTTGGTCATTCCGAAATCTTCCGGAGAAATAGTGTACTCAGTTATTTTTCCGTCTTTCAGTTCACTCACGTAAGTTTTTCCTGTTGTTGTTATTTCGTCGAGACCGTCTTCGCCGTGTACTATCATACAATGTATCGAATCGAGGTTGGCAAGAACATTGGCTATTGGAGTGGTTAATTCTTTATCGTACACTCCTAAAAGCTGTCTTTTGGCGCCCGCGGGATTTGTCAATGGCCCAAGTATGTTGAATATAGTTCTTACTCCCATTTCTCTTCTCGGTCCTATCGCGTATTTCATGGCAGGATGTAAAAAAGGGGCAAATAAAAATCCTATTCCGGCTTCTTTGAGACATTTTTCGATTTTATCGGGAGTGTTTTCGATTCTTATGCCGAGTTCTTTAAGTAAATCAGCGCTGCCGCACTGACTTGAAACACTGCGGTTTCCGTGTTTTGCGACCACGCAGCCCGCTCCAGCCGCTACCAGTGCGCTAATGGTTGAAATATTGAAAGTATAGGCTCCATCGCCTCCCGTACCGCATGTATCTATGAGGTATTTTTTAGGAGCCTTTATCCTTGTGACCTTATCTCTCATTGCTTTAACGAATCCTGTAATTTCGTCAACCGTTTCGCCTTTCATACGCAGTGCTGTAATTAATGAAGCTATTTGAGCGTCCGTTGCTTCCCCGTTCATAATAGAAAGAGCGACTTCATACGCGTTTTCCCCGTTTATATCTTCTTTTTTGATGGCTTTCTTTATTGCTTCTTTAACGTTCATTTTCTTCGCCTCCTTAATTCTTCTAATACATCTTTTATTTCTATATTATTTTTTGCCAGCAGTACAGTCAAGAAGTATAGTACATCTGCTGTTTCCCATATGATTTCATTTTTTTCTTTCGCTTCGGTAATTTCTTCTGCTTCTTCTTTTATTTTTCCTTTTAGTTTTCTTTCGTTTAGAGTTGCCGTATAAGAATCCGGTAAGGGATTCTTTATCCTGTCCTGTATTATATCGTATAATTCTTCTAAACCAAATTCCCTGTCGCCGAAACAGGAATAATTACCAAGATGACAGGCAACTCCTTTTTGTTCGACAGTTGCAAGCAGGGTATCCTGATCACAATCTGTTCTTATTTTCAGTAGTTTTTGAGTGTTTTTAGAAGTTTCGCCTTTCATCCAGAGTTTTTGCCTGGAACGTGAAAAATACCACATATTTCCGGTTTTGAAAGTTTTTTTCAGGGATTCTTTATTTGAATAAGCGAGCATCAGAACCTGACCCGTCTGCTCCTGAGTAATTGTAGGAATTAGTTTACTCTTTTTCCAATCTAATGATTCGATGAAACCTTCCTTGAGAGATATTTTTCCCGTGTAGAGAGCCATACCAAGCTGGACATCGCATCCCATTTGAGCTAATTTTTTTACCTCGGAAATTTTGCTTACCCCTCCTGCGACTGTGACTTTATTTTTCGTCTTTTTTAAGAGTTTCTTTACGATTTCTAAATTAATTCCCGTTAAGGTTCCTTCTCTTTCTACGCATGTAAATAAGTATTCGGAAGCAAAACCTTGAAGAGTTTCTGCTGCTTTATAAAGAGAAATGCCTGTGGAATGTTTCCAGCCCTTTGTAACTATTTCTTCGTTTAAAGCGTCAATAGCTATTATTATTCTTTCTTTGCCTATTTCTTTTTTCAAATTTTTTAGAAATTCTTTGTTTATTTTATCATTTTCGAAAGCTTTTGAGCCTATTATAACTTTTCTTGCTCCAAGAGATATCATTTTTTTTGCTTTTTCTATGCTCCTTATGCCTCCTCCAACCCTGCATTCGGCTTTTTTAAATATCTTTTTGATTAAATCGGTATTATCGCCTTTTTCCATGGCGGCGTCCAGGTCTATTACCGCTGTTTCTCCGTACCTGTTGAATTCTTCCGCGAGTTTTATAGGCATTTTAACTTCGAGCATTTTTTCTTTGCCCTGCTTTAACTGAACTGCTTTACCATTCATCAAATCGATAGAAGCGATAATCATCTTACACAAATTCCCTTATTTCTTAGATATTCTTTTATATCTTTGATTTTGTATTCGCCGTAGTGCAGAAGTGAAGCGAGTAATACGGCGTCGGCTTTTCCCTCTTTTACCGCGTCCGCCATCTGCTGCGGGTTTCCTGCTCCACCGGAAGCTATAACCGGAATATTTACGCTTTCCGATATTTTTCTGGTAAGTTCAAGATCGTATCCTTCTTTCGTTCCGTCTTTATCTATAGAATTAAGAAGAATTTCTCCTGCTCCTAACCTTTCACCTTCTTTTGCCCACTCTATTGCGTCTATACCTGAGTTATTTCTGCCTCCATGTGTGTAAGCATACCATGAATTATCGTGCCTTTGCGCGTCGATTGAAAGCACTATGCACTGTGAGCCGAAAATCTCGGCTCCTTCGGAGATTAGTGAGGGATTTTCCAGGGCCGAGGTACATATGGCAACTTTATCGGCTCCTTTTGTCAGGGCGTTTCTCATATCTTCAGCTGAACGCAGTCCTCCGCCTACAGTAAGAGGAATGAAAACCTGCTCGGATACTTTCTCCACGACTTCTATTAAGATTTTTCTGCTTTTGTACGATGCTCCGATATCGAGAAAAGTTAATTCATCAGCACCCTGTTTATTGTATTCTTTAGCCATTTTGACAGGATCACCCACATTATCGAGGTTTTTGAATTTTATTCCTTTCACTACCTTTCCGAAATCTACGTCGAGGCAGGGAATGATTCTTGTCGCTAACATATATCCACCCAGTTATTTAACATTTTTAAACCCGTTTCTCCGCTTTTTTCCGGATGAAATTGTACTCCAAAAACGTTTCCTTTTTCTATCATCGAAGTATACGTAACAAAATAATCAGTTGTTGCCCTTACAATCTCGTTGTCTTTAGCTTTTACATAATATCCATGAAGGAAGTAAAAGAAAGATTTGTCAGGAATTCCTTTTAATAGGGGAGACTCCTTTACTATATTTATTTGATTCCATCCCATTTGAGGTACTTTGCCTTTCTTGAAGCGGGGGCATTTACCTTCAAATATGCCGAAACCTTTCTTCTTTTTGGATTCAAGACTTTCTTCGAATAACATCTGCATGCCGAGACAAATACCCAGAAACGGTTTCCCGGCTTTAAGCCAGTCGAGAGTTGCTTCATAAAAATGAGTTTCTTTTAGCTTTTCTATTGCCGGTCCGAATGCTCCTACACCTGGTAGGACCACTCTGTCTGCCTTTTTCAAATCTTCCGCTCTGGTAGCGATCATATTTTTTCTTTTTAAATGATTAAAGGCTTTTTTTACGGAACGGAGATTGCCGGCTCCATAGTCGATTATAGCTATCATTCTATATTTTCCCCTTTGTGCTTGGAATGTTTTCCTTTGCTCTTTTATCTTTTGAGCATGCCATTTTCATGGCTTTCCCGAAAGCTTTAAAAATAGCTTCTATTTTGTGGTGATCACTTCTGCCAAATGGCATTCTAACAACCACATTTGCGGAAAGAGTGTTAGCAAATCCCAGGAAAAAGTCTTTCAGAAGGTCGGTATCTAAATCTCCGCAAAGTCTTCTTTTGAATTCTGCGTCGAACTGAAGATAGGGCCGTCCGCTGATATCGACTGCCACTACCGCGAGAGCTTCGTCCATAGGATAAACAAAATATCCAGCTCTGTTGATACCTTTTTTATTTCCTAACGCCTTTTTGAAAGCTTCGCCCAAAACAATACCGCAGTCTTCTACCAGGTGGTGCTGGTCGACTTCTAAATCCCCTTTAGCTTTCATTTTAATATCAAAAAGACCGTGTTTGGTGAAGTTCTCGAGCGAGTGCGTCAAAAACCCGATTGGATTTTTGATATCGTATTTGCCCGTACCTTCGATTTTTAAATCGACTGTGATATCGGTCTCTTTTGTTTTTCTCTCAATTTTAGCTTTTCTCATCCCGAGAGTACCTCTTTTAATGTTTTAATAAATAATTCATTTTGATCGGGTTTTCCGATTGTTACGCGCAGAGTATTTTTTAATCTCGGTGTATCGAAGAACCTCAAAAGGACTCCTCTTCTATACATTTCGTCGAATAACTCTTTTCCGGGTATTTTCTGTGTTCTAAATAAGATGAAGTTCGCGTGAGAAGGTACAGGCTCGATCGTATCAATTTGCTCGAGTTCGAAAAACACTTTTTCTTTTTCATCCAGAATTTTTTCAACAACATCTTTTATATATTCGTTTTTCTGCAGCAGTACTTCTCCGGTAATCTGCCCGAATATTCCCACCGAAAAAGGCAGCTTTGCTTTCTGGACGGCGCCGGCAACTTCCGCATTGGTTAAAAGATATCCAAGGCGGAGCCCGGCTAGCCCGAAAGCTTTCGATAATGTTCTAATTATGATAATATTATCGTATTTGTCCAGTAGGGAAATTGCTGTTTTTTTCGAAAATTCATAATACGCTTCATCCACGACAAAAATTCCGTTTATATTCTGTGCAATTTCTTCTATTTTGTCTATCGGTATCGTAGTGCCGGTAGGATTGTTGGGGAGAGCCAGAACGACCATTTTTGCGTCTCTGCCTTCTTTTATTATTGAAGGAACATCAAATGAGAAATCTTCTAACAGCGGAACTTCCGTAAGGGTTAAATCCATAATTTTCGACAGATACGGATATATCGCGAAACCGGGGGAGATAGCTACAAGTTTGTCACCTGTATCGCAGATAGCCTGAAATATCCCCTGAATTATTTCGTTTGACGCGTTTGCCGCGACAATACCCTCTTCCGGGAAATTTGCATACAATGAAATAGCCTTTACCAGAGGGGCAGCCGTTCTCGAAGGATATCTATTCCAATCCGTATTCATGATTTTCTTTATAATCTCTTCTTTTAAGTCTTTTGGCACGTCATAAGGAGATTCGTTTTGATTTAATTTTACTTCATATTTATCCTGCGGAACGGTATATTCTTTTAGTTCCTGAATCGATTTTCTTATATATTTCATAATACCACCTTGCTTATTTCATATTCCAGTATATCTTTTGCCCCATATTTTTTCAATTTGGGGATTAAATCAAGAACTTCCGATTTATCCACAGCTATTTTAACAGCGTATCCTTCTTCTTTGTATAGAGGTGCAACTGTCGGAGAACGCATACAGGGTAGAAATTTTACCAGTTTTTCTAATTTATCTGCGGGAACGTTCATTTCCAGCAATACTTTCTTTCTCGCATCCAGTACCGCTTTAAAAAGCATTTTTAGTTTATCTATCTCTTTTTTCTTCTTTTTCATTGTCTCTTTGTTGGCAATGAACCTTGTGGAAGATTCCATAACCGTATCCACTACTTTTAAATTGTGTTCAGCGAGGGTTATTCCTGTCGAAGTATTGTCTATAATCATATCCGCGTCGTCGGGCGGGAAAACTTCCGTTGCTCCATAGGTACGAAGAAATTCGAATTTGTATTTTTTCTTTTTTAGAAATTCCCTGGATATATTTTCATATTCCGATGCAACGATAATCTTCCTTTTTTTTAGGTCTCTTATCGAATATTTTGACGGAATTGCACTGACTATTTTTACCGGGTCCAGTCCCAGGTCCATAATTTCTACTACATTGGCTTTTTCCTCTTTTATCCAATCATACCCTGTAAAACCGATATCTCGAGCACCCATTTCAACGAGTTTCGGGATATTTTGAGGTTTCATTATTTTGATGTCTATTTTTTCATTGTTTACCAGAGGACGATATTTTCTTCCTTCGGTTTTAAAATATATACCGGCAGAAATCAGTAAATCCGCGACATTATCGAAAATTCTTCCCTTCGGGATTACAATTTTTAATTTTTCCATTTTTCTAATTCTCACACAGAGACACAGAAGACACGAAGCCCACCACTTCCCTTATTAATTTGTTTTTTACATTCTCACGCAACGTCACAGGGAGCATAGATGTTTTTTTGACGTAATTCTTCGTTTCACTGAATTCCAGCGCGGTTCTTTTATTTGTTTTTGTGTAATAATTAAATACAGAAAAAAACATTTTTCTTACTCTCCGAGTTTCTAAAATTGCCCTGATATTAGCGTTAGCTTTAGGCTTGGAACTCGGATGTATTTTCGTTTTTGTGCCACCAGGAATAATAGAATATGTGGGGATAAAAGTAATAACGAACGGTTCTTTCCGAAGGACTAAAAAAAGACCCCCTGAGAGATTTTTGGATGCTCTTATTTATTGAATTAGATTTTGTATCGTTATTATTCATGACAGTAATATAGACAAAAACAGAGACATGTCAAGGGGTTTAATGAACTGAAATGCAAAGATTAAATATCAAAAAGCAAAATTCATAATTAGCCACGAAGACACGAAGGCACTAAGCCCCACCACACCTAATTTTTTTATGTTTCTTCACTTGAACCCTTGAAACCTTGATTCCTAAACTTTAATTGACAACGAATTACACGAATAGAACGAATATTTTTTTATTAAAACCTAATTTCTCACACGGAGGCACAGGGAACACGGAAATTTTGTTGTTGTTTTTGTTTGCTTAATTGAATGGCTTTAAGAATTTGTGATAGGAAATACTATAAATATCTAAAAGATACCTTGACTATTTGGGTTGTTCTCCTTATACTTCTAATGTCTTATGATAAAAAAGAACTTTTTTATTAGTAAGTTAGAATTTTGTGAAAGTTTGAAATTAAGAACAAGTTTTTGTCAACTCCTTAACTCTCCGATTCCTTCACTCATCAACTCCCTATGAGGTTTACCCATGATTGAAGCGATTAAGGAAATTGGAGAGTATGTAATAAAAAAAGAAGGTAAAAATGTTAAGGAACCATTAGATATTTTAATTGATAATCCGAGTAGTAGAGATACGAGAAATGTATTGTTTATCGTTCTTAAAAGTAGTGCGAACGAATTCGTGTATGAAGGTGTTGGTTTAGAAGAATATTCTGGAAATAATTTGAAAAAGTATTTATACAAATCAGGAAAAGGCAAAAGAGGAGCAAATATAACCCCTACGACTAAAATAGCGGAATCTTTAGAAAGGACGTTCAATAAAAATATTTTAGGTTGGTTTAAAGAATATAAAAAGATTGAGCTAATTTCAGATGTTGATTTCTTAGTGAAAATAGGCAATTGTCTTCAAGAACATAGAAAAAAGATTTTAGATGACCTTAATAAGAAGTATAGCAAAGAGAACAATATCATCAGTTTAAAAATTGACAATAAATATGTTGGAAATTATCCTGTATTTCAAAATATTTTAGTTGAAACTGCAAAAAAGGGTTTTTATTCCACCAAATCATTTAAGGGGAATAATAAAGAATCAAGATCAGGTAACCCCCAAATATGCTGTGTCTGTAACAAAAAACAAAACGAGGTTTACGGTTTTGTTGGGACTTATAAATTTTATACCGTTGATAAACCCGGATTTGTCAGTGGCGGTTTTCAACAAAGATATGCATGGAAAAATTATCCTGTATGCTTAAACTGTGCATTAAAACTTGAAGCAGGTAAAAAATATTTGAAAGATAGACTGAATTTCAGTTTTTATGGATTTAAATATCATTTGATTCTAAAATCTATCAACAAGGAATATTACGAAAATACAAAAAAAATTTTTAAGTTAATAGAGGATTGGCTTAATCCAAAGTTTACGAAGAAAACAGTAAATAAACTTACTCAAGATGAAAATGAAATATTGGAATTGATAAGTGAGCAAGGTAATTATTTGAATCTAAATTTCATGTTTTACGATGCTCCAAGAGGTTATGATGGCTCTGTGTTTAACATCTTGCTTTATATTGAAGATATTTTACCATCGCGTTTGAAAAAACTCTTTAATAAGAAAAAAGAAATTGATATAATTGATATTTTTAAGAAATGTTCAGTACCTGTTTTTGAAAATAAAAAGAAAGTTGGCGATGAACCGTTAGTCTTTGATTTTGGAACAGTTAGAACATTTTTTCCGAGAATAAGTGATAATAGAACTTATAATAAATATTTTTTAGATATTGTAAAAAGAGTCTTTGCTGATAAACCAATTGACCATGATTTTCTACTGCGCTTTATTATGCAAAAAATAAGAAATGATTTTGTCAATGGTTACCCAACTAAAATTTCAACTTTAAAAGGTTTTATGTTGTTAAATTATTTTAATAAACTAAAGTTATTAAATAAAATCAAAGACAACAATAATATGGAGGTAACAAAAATGAATAAGTATAGCTTAAATATATCTAAGAATGATACTTTGGAAAGAAGTGAAGAATTAAGGCAAAAAATTAATACTTTTTTTGCGAAATTTGCGGACTTTTTCTACAACGATGTGAAAAAAGCGGTATTTTTGGAAGGTGCTTTAACGCAATTCTTACTGAATATACAAAGATTACCTGAAGTGAGAAATGCTAATCCTGGGAAAGAGCCTTTTAGGTCACATTTAAAAGGATTGAAATTGGATGAAAAACAAATAAAGAAACTCTTACCAGAAATACAAAACAAGTTAGAGGAGTATGGCAAAAATTATTACAGGACATTAGAATCAATAATATCAGATTATTTCGTCTCTGCAGGCAACGGGTGGAAAATAACAAATGATGAAGTAAGTTTTTATTTTGTACTTGGAATGAATTTATCATATAAATTTAAATCTAAAAAAGAGGAGGAAGGAAAAAATGACTAAAATAAAAAACAGATCGGAAATTGTATTTTTATATGATATAAAGGATGCAAATCCAAATGGTGATCCTTTGGATGAAAACAAACCAAGAATAGATGAAGAAACAGGGATAAACATTGTAACCGATGTTAGATTAAAGAGGACAATAAGAGATTACCTGATGAATTTTAAAGGGCATAATACTAAAGATAAAGATATATTCATTAAAGAAGTTCGTGATAATAAAGGGTATTTGTATGATGGTAAGAGAAGAGCAAAGGATTTCAACGAAAGTCCTGAAGAGGTACTAAATAGATGTATAGATGTACGACTTTTTGGTGCAGTAATCCCTCTTGAAGAGGATTCTATAACATACACAGGTCCAGTGCAATTCAGGATGGGGAGATCGTTGCACAGAGTAGAAACAAAGCACATAAAAGGTACAGGTGCTTTTGCTGATCAGTATCCTAAAGATGAAAAAAAGAGAAAAAAACAGCATACATTCAGAGAAGAAGATATTTTGCCATACTCTTTGATTTGCTTTTATGGAATAATCAACGAAAACACCGCAAAGCATACGAATCTTACAGAGAATGATGTAAATCTACTTTTGGATGGCATGTGGAACGGAACTAAAAACCTGATTTCTAGAAGCAAAGCGGGACAGATGCCGAGGTTACTTCTGAAGGTGAATTATAAAGGAAGTGATTATCATATTGGAGATTTAGATAAATTGATTACAATTAGAGATATTGATAAAATCGAACAAGAGAAGCTAAGGGACATTACAGATGTTATTCTGGATGCAAGTGAACTGATTGAAACATTAAATAAAAATAAGGATAAAATAGAAAGTATTGAGCTGAAGGTTGATGAAAGACTGAATATTGATTTTAGTAGTTTAGGCAAAGGTATACAAAAAAAGGACCTGCAGTTCAAATAAAGAGAATGAATCAAAAACATACTATCACAAGGGTATTAGTATTTGATGTATGGGGGAATTATGCTCATTTTAGAAGAGGTTATACAACTACCTCTCCACTTACTTTTTCTATCCCTCCAAGAACAGCGTTATGTGGATTGATCGGGGCAATACTTGGGTTGGAAAAAAAGAATAATGAATATTTGAAGCATTTTGCATTAAATAATGCAAAGATTGGTTTGAGATTATTGGTTCCCATGAAAAAAGTTAGGATTGCAGAGAATTTGATTGACACAAAAACTGCGAAGGGGATTGGTATGAATCTGATAAAAAATAGAACACAAATTAGATTTGAATTTCTAAAAGACCCCAAATATAGGGTTTATTTCTGTCACACTGATGAAAAATTGTATAATCAGTTGAAAGGATACCTCTCAAAACACAAAACAAAATATACCCCCTGTCTCGGGCTAAGTGAAAATATAGCAAATTTTGAGTTTGTTGGAGAATTAAACACTTCCGTTGAAGAGGCAGACAATGAAATTTCAATCCATTCAGTTGTACCTATTGAAAAATTAGATAAGCGAGGGATTAATTTTGATGCTGAGGGGGAATATTTTTCATTGAGATTACCTGTAGAAATGAACCAACAAAGAGTTATAACGAGATATTCAGACGTTCTTTTTGAAAAGAATGGAGAACCGGTGGTTGTAAGAATGGCTGAACCATATTGGGAAATAACATATAATGGTGGAACAAAAGAAAATATTGTATTTATTGAATGATCTTAAATCTCATCCAGATAAAACACTCTTTGATCATTTGGAGAATGTAGGGAGAAGATCAAAGGAAATCTTAGAATCAAAAAAATTAAATCTCGATGACTTCACTGATTTTGAAACACTTAAAGATATTTCTTATTTAATTGGCATATCACATGATTTTGGTAAATCAAGTAACTATTTTCAGAAATACATAAACGAAAAAGACGATACAGAGAGAAGAAAACTCAAAAATAGACCAGAAACACACCACGCTTTTATCTCTTCGCTTTTTACCTATTCTATCGTTAAGAAATATTTATCTAATAGGGAGTTATTAGAAAAAGAACATTACAAATATTTGCCTATTTTAAGTTTTTTGATAGTAAAAAGGCATCATGGAAATCTTGATAGTGCTCTTGATGAAACATATGATTGTTGTGTTGACGATAACGAAAAATTTGAAGTTGTGAAAAGACAGATCAATGCGATTGATTTTGAAAAATTAAATACAATTTATTCATCTCGCTGTTTCGATTGTGAGATAAATATTAAAGATTTTAAGAATGCTTATAAAGAGATTGTTAAAGAGATAAACACAAAGCAAAAGGGACTAATCAGAAGATTGGACGAAAATGGAACCATATTTTATTATTTCATAACACTTTTGCTCTATTCAATACTTTTGGATGCAGATAAAACAGATGCTGCAAATTTGAAGCCTGTTAATCGGAAGAATATTGCTACCGATATTGTTGATAAATACAAAGAGAAAAAATTTGGTCAAGGAGAAGAGCAGAATAAAAGCAAATCAAAAATAAATGAAATAAGAGAAAAAATATACAAAGAAGTTATTTCAAGAATTGATGAGTTGGATTTGAATAATGAAAAAATCATGTCCTTAAATGTTCCAACAGGAACGGGAAAAACTCTAACTTCATTATCCTTTGCGCTTAAATTAAGGCGGCGACTAAATAAAGAAAAAGGATTCAGCCCACGTATAATTTATGCCCTCCCCTTTTTAAGTATCATTGACCAAAATAGTGATGTTTTCAATGATGTATTAGACAATCCAACAACAGATGTGCTTTTAAAACACCATCACCTTTCAGATATTGTTTACGGAACAGAAAACGAATTTGAGAATATAGAAGTTGAAAAAGATATCAGCAAAAGATTGCTCTTGATTGAAGGATGGAATTCTGAAATTATTGTAACGACTTTTATGCAATTTTTCTATTCAATCATATCTAATCGAAACAGAGCAATAAGAAAATTCCATAATATTGCAAACTCAATTGTAATCCTTGATGAAGTACAAGCAATTCCACATAAGTATTGGTTGTTGCTTAAGGAATCATTAAGATTTATTGCTGAATATTTCAATACTTATTTTCTTTTTGTTACGGCAACGCAACCATTAATTTTTGATGAAAAGCAAAATGAGATAATATCGTTAGTGAAAAGCAAAGAGGAATACTTTGAAAAATGTGACAGAGTTGATTTAATTCCAAATCTTGAACCCTTGAATATAAATGATTTTCAAGAAGAATTAAGAAATGACATTTCACAAAATCCAACTAAAGATTTTCTGATCGTTATGAATACGATTAACTCTTCAAAAGAAATCTATAATTTTATTAAAAAGGAATTGAATGACAAAAAGAATACAAAGATTTGCTATCTTTCAACAAATATTGTTCCTAAAGAAAGATTGAACCGAATAAGAGAGATAAAGGAGAAAACAGAAGAAAGGAAAATCATTGTAAGCACTCAGCTTATTGAAGCGGGAGTGGATATAGATGTTGATCTTGTTTACAGGGATTTTGCACCCCTTGATTCAATAAATCAGGTTGCAGGCAGATGCAACCGTAATTTTGAAGAGGGCAAAGGATTAGTAAAAGTGTGTATTTTAACGGAAAAAGAAGATGAAATAGAATATTATAAACGTGTTTATAAAGGAGGTTTCATTACAGAAAAAACCCGAGATGTTCTTAAAGAGGAAATCCAAGAAGGTGAAATCTCTTCCATCGCAGAGGCGGATTTTTTAGGATTAAATAACTCTTATTATGAAAAAGTAAAGGCAGGAATGAGCAATGATGAATCAAGTGATATTTTAAATAATGTAAAAGGGTTAAAATTTGCCGAATTATCAAAGTTTGAATTGATAACAAATGAACCTTATAAGGTTGATGTTTTTGTTGCGCTTAACGATGAAGCAGGAAAAATATGGCTAAAGTATCAAGAGATTATAACTGACGAGGAACTTAAAAGTTTTGAAAGGAAAAACAAATTTCTGGAAATAAAAAAAGATTTTTATGATTATGTAATTTCTGTATATAAAAAAAATATGGAATGGCTTGTAGTGGGCGAGATAAATTATATTAGTAGAAAAGATTTAGAAGACTGTTATGACAGAGCAACAGGATTTAAAGGATGCGAAAAGAGTACGTTTATGTTTTAAATATAGTGAATAAAACATTTTAAAAATGTTCCTGAAGACCATCACTTTGAAATTAGAATCAGATAAACAAATAGAGGGGAAAGCCCATCAACTTAGAGGTTTTTTTGCATCAAAATTCAACGAATATATTCTACTACACCAACACCAGCAGGATAAGTTTATCTATACATACCCGTTAATCCAGTATAAAATGCTTGGTGATATACCTACAATTATAGGTATCGAAGAAGGTATGGAAGTTCTAAAAGAGATATACGACGGATATGATTCATTGAAATTAGACAATCAAGAATACAAAATATTCCAGAGAGAAATAATCATAAAAGAGCAGAAGTTTGGAATCTCTGAGAACTTATATAAATATAAATTCCTCACCCCTTGGCTAGCCTTAAATGATAAGAATTATGAGAAATATCAGATGTTTGGTAGTTGGAGCAAACGAAAAACACTTTTAGAAAAGATTCTTGTAGGAAATATTATTTCTATGTCAAAAAGCCTGGGGTATACGGTATCGGCACCAATAAAAGCAAATATTCTAAAAATGAAAGAAGTTAAAACTTCCCTCAAAGGTACACCTATGCTAGGTTTTCTTGGCTCGTTCTCGGTCAATTTTGAAATCCCTGATTATTGGGGTATTGGTAAGTCGGTATCAAGGGGTTTTGGAACAGTAGTGAGGAGAAATGCAGGGTAACAAATTAAATTTTTCGGGAAAAATACTTTCCGTTCAGCCAAGAATAAGACTGATGAGATCTTTTGATCAGACGGCTCATACTTATCTGGGTTTTAATATCTTTCTATCTGGAACTGTTGAAAGGAGTGAAGAATCAAAATTTATTATTGCTTTAGGAAAAGCTACACAAGCGGAGTTTTCTTTCAGAGCAGGCGATAGTATTGAGGGTTTAGCTTTGTCGGTTCGGAATCCAAACCTTGAGATTGCGGGATATTATAAAGTAAGCGGATTGAAGCTTATTGAAAGGAAGGATAAAGAAGGATTAGTTTCTAAAATGCCTCCATTTGCAGGGGTTCCTCCAACTCTGCAGGAATACAGGAAACATGGCTGCTATCGTTTATTTGTTAGAACGTATGAAGAAAAATGCTGGCAATGTATATGGGGATGTAATATGCCGGTGGAAATTATAAGAGATCACTGGAAACCTCATCTAAAAGAATATAGAACGGAAACTTTTTGTTATGGGTCAAAAGATTGTCCATGGTATGTGGCTGGTAGAAAAAGACAGGCGCCGGGAAGAAAACCCGGTATGGTTTATATTGAAGAAGAAAACGACGAAGGAATCTGGTAGTAACCATGCAGTTAGTGATTAATTCATATGGCTCTTATCTCCAAAAAAGCGGTGATTGTTTTAAGGTAAAAAAAGATGAGAAAGTCTTTGAGGTTTCGGTTAAAAAAATCTCATCCATTATGATTACAACTTCCGCTTATATTACCACAGATGCTGTAAAGCTGGCGATGGATCATAATATTGATGTTATCTTTCTTGATAATTTTGGCAATCCTTATGGAAGAGTCTGGCATAGTAAACTTGGAAGTACTACCTTGATAAGAAGAAAACAGCTTGAAATCGCGGAAACCGAAGAAGGACTGAATTTGGCTCTTTCATGGGTGACGAAGAAAATTGATAATCAGATAGAATTACTTAGAGAGTTAAGGGAAACCCGTACTCGTAAATCGGCAGAAATTACCGGATATATTGAGAAATTGAATAATTGCAAAAAATCACTTGTTGATCTTTCCGGTAATATCGAAGAGGTGCGTGGCACGATAATGGGGATAGAAGGAAGCGCGGGAAGAATATATTTTGAATGTTTGAGTTTTCTTATACCCGACAGATATAAATTCAATGGGCGCAGCCGGAATCCGGCAAAGAATGAATTCAACGCGTTGCTGAATTATGCGTACGGTATTCTCTATTCACGGGTGGAAAAAGCCTGTATTATTGCCGGACTTGATCCTTATGTTGGGATTATACATACTGATAATTATAACAAAAAATCTCTTGTTTTTGATCTGATTGAAAATTTTCGTATCTGGGCGGATGAAACTGTATTAAAACTCTTCGCCGGTAGAAAAGTGAAACAGGAAAATTTTGATAAACTTAAAAATGGTTTTATTCTTAATAAGAATGGTAAGGCTTTATTGGTCGAAGCCTTTACTAAGTTTCTGGATGAATCTGTAAGGTATGGCGGAAGAAATATCAAAAGAGGCGATATTATTCAATTTGAATGCCATAAAATTGCCAATGAGTTGATAAAGGATAAATGAGTATGTTGGTCTGGGTGATTTATGATATCGTTGAAGACAAGATAAGAGGACGTATTGCGAAGGTTTGTAAAGATAAAGGCTTATACAGGGTTCAAAAATCGGCGTTTCTCGGGACGCTTAATAAAAATGAAATAGATGAACTAAAAATTATGTGTGAAGATCAGATCGATGTTGAAAAGGATTCTGTGTATATTTTTCCAATGTGCGAGGATGATTTTAAGAAGGTCAAATTGTTGGGTAAAGCGTTTGACAAAAAATTAGTTTCGGCGGAAGTTCTGGCAAAATTCTTTTAGGTTTTGGAATATGGATGTAGAATCTGCTTTAATGATAACGCCAACAGAGGTTATGGAACATCTTTTTTGCCCGCGTTTTACTTATTTTATGAATTGTCTGAATATACCACAGCATGAAGAGTTGCGATATAAGGTGCTGAAAGGAAGGGAGTTGCATTCAAAAAAAGAGAGGGAAAACAAAGAATATTTACGGAAGAAAATCGAGTGTACAAAAAAAGAACTCTCCGTTTACCTTGCTTCACCGGCGATTAAAGCCAGGGGTATCGTCGATGAAGTGCTTACGTTAGCCGATGGGAGTATGGTCCCTCTGGATTATAAGTATTCAGAGTATAGAGATTTTTTGTTTAAAACTCACAAGGTCCAGTCCGCGATCTATGCTATGCTTATCGAAGAAGTATATAAAAAACCTGTTTATGTAGGGTATATTTGCTATGTAAGGAAAGGTGCTAAATTAAAAAAAATCCTTTACAAGCAGGAAGATTTTGATTATACTAAAAAAGTAATTGATGAAATTTTCAGGGTAATCCTTTTGGGATATTATCCTAAGAAAACATCCTGGCGAAATAGGTGTATAGACTGCTGTTATAGAAATATTTGTGTTTGATCTTTGACAAGTTAAAATATATTGAAATTGAAGGATTTACTGATGGTAGAAGTATGTAAAGGGTAATAAAAAATGAAGCTTTTAAACGGTTTTAATATCTTAAAAACGATGAGATTAGGTTTAGTAATAAACTCGACATTAATTGAGAACACTGAGATTCAAAAGAAAATGCGGTTAAAATTTAGATTCCATTAAAACAAGGATTGAAACTAATACTATTAGTATTATATTTAACTTGTCTCCATTGTTAAAATTTAGATTCCATTAAAACAAGGATTGAAACTAAGCTTTTAAACTGTCAAGTAAAAGGCTTTCAATAGTTAAAATTTAGATTCCATTAAAACAAGGATTGAAACGACAATTACCGGGAGATATACCTAAAGGATGGGAAGGTTAAAATTTAGATTCCATTAAAACAAGGATTGAAACAAATATAACCATCGGCAAGGTAATATCCCAAAACACGGTTAAAATTTAGATTCCATTAAAACAAGGATTGAAACCTATTAACCGTTCATTCACCCGGTCAACCGTCTCATGTTAAAATTTAGATTCCATTAAAACAAGGATTGAAACTCTTATAGAATATGCACAAAAGAAAGCATCTTATAAGTTAAAATTTAGATTCCATTAAAACAAGGATTGAAACCTGTTAACCGTTCATTCACTCTATCGACAGTCTCATGTTAAAATTTAGATTCCATTAAAACAAGGATTGAAACTGAAATAATAGAAAGGCTTATGGAAGAAAGTCCAAAGTTAAAATTTAGATTCCATTAAAACAAGGATTGAAACCGATATATTCCCCATACAGTCGCATCGGTATAATAGTTAAAATTTAAATTCCACTAAAACAAGGATTGAAACATTTATACTGATACGGATTCACTTGTAACTGACAGAAAGTTAAAATTTAAATTCCACTAAAACAAGGATTGAAACTTGTTAACCATAAGTATATATGAGTTAAACCTAATAGTTAAAATTTAAATTCCACTAAAACAAGGATTGAAACTTCGCAACAGGGGAAAAGGGAAGACAATATAAAAGTTAAAATTTAGATTCCATTAAAACAAGGATTGAAACATGTTATATGTTGGAAAAGGTAAATGTATAGTATGGTGTTAAAATTTAGATTCCATTAAAACAAGGATTGAAACTTAATATCGTGTAGGTCGGAGATTGCTAAATCATGTGTTAAAATTTAGATTCCATTAAAACAAGGATTGAAACACATTAAATTATACTCCTCCAACAAATCTTCAGCTTGTTAAAATTTAGATTCCATTAAAACAAGGATTGAAACCAAACACAAGGGGATTCCTGCCCTGGTTCATAAGTGTTAAAATTTAGATTCCATTAAAACAAGGATTGAAACTAGCCTTCGGGGTCTGATGCCATATCATCATCCACAGTTAAAATTTAGATTCCATTAAAACAAGGATTGAAACGAATCAAATATAAACACACATGAAGAAATAAAAATAGTTAAAATTTAGATTCCATTAAAACAAGGATTGAAACGATGTTTTTGGTGGTTCTGGTTCTACTCTTATTGCTGTTAAAATTTAGATTCCATTAAAACAAGGATTGAAACGATGTTTTTGGTGGTTCTGGTTCTACTCTTATTGCTGTTAAAATTTAGATTCCATTAAAACAAGGATTGAAACAGAACAGCAGAGGGCAACCAAACGAAATACATTTTGGTTAAAATTTAGATTCCATTAAAACAAGGATTGAAACGGCAAAGCCCATTGCCCATCCCTGTATATCTTGCGTGGTTAAAATTTAGATTCCATTAAAACAAGGATTGAAACTTACTCTTGCAATATGGAATTCTCATTCGAGTTTAAGTTAAAATTTAGATTCCATTAAAACAAGGATTGAAACCAGCAAATAGAATACGGATAATTTAACTCCGGAGTGTTAAAATTTAGATTCCATTAAAACAAGGATTGAAACTACAGTGTTTAATACCATCAACAAAAGTATTAAAAGTTAAAATTTAGATTCCATTAAAACAAGGATTGAAACTCAAGAAAACTCTCGTTCTCATTCTCAAGTTCATTTTGTTAAAATTTAGATTCCATTAAAACAAGGATTGAAACTGGGTAGAGACTCTGGTACGGAAGTTGATATGAATAGTTAAAATTTAGATTCCATTAAAACAAGGATTGAAACTCGATAGAACTTCTATCGAATAGAAGCGCTACGAGAAGTTAAAATTTAGATTCCATTAAAACAAGGATTGAAACCAGCAAATAGAATACGGATAATTTAACTCCGGAGTGTTAAAATTTAGATTCCATTAAAACAAGGATTGAAACTATAGGAGGTTATAATGATACAATATCAAGATAAAGAGTTAAAATTTAGATTCCATTAAAACAAGGATTGAAACATGTTAGTGATAATGTACAAACATATGAAATTTCTGGTGTTAAAATTTAGATTCCATTAAAACAAGGATTGAAACAAAATCCTACATTGGTGAAATATTCCTCTGGCTTGGTTAAAATTTAGATTCCATTAAAACAAGGATTGAAACATGTTAGTGATAATGTACAAACATATGAAATTTCTGGTGTTAAAATTTAGATTCCATTAAAACAAGGATATGTAATTGTGTAATTGGTGTGATTGGGGGCAAATTTAGACATTGGACAAATCTGTGGATTCTCTGAATCCAAGTTGAATGGTTAAATTGTTGAATAGTTGAATTGTAAAAAACCTAAAAACTTTGTCTGCTTTGTGTGAGATTATTTTTAGGAGGTAAATTTAGTTTAAAAATTTCTATTTTTCAATTTTTCTAATTTGTTCTTTATGTGCTTTGTGTTTCAATTGTAGTTTTACTTATAATTCAAATCTCGTCTTCAATTTTTGCTCTTTATTAAATCGTTCGATTGCGAGTTGAATGAGTTTATCGATTAATTCCGTGTACGATATACCGCTTGCTTCCCATAATTTAGGGTACATGCTGATTTTTGTGAAACCGGGAATCGTGTTTATCTCGTTTACCAGTATTTCGGTATTGTCCCGCAGGAAAAAGTCCACTCTCGCCATTCCCTGGCAGCAAAGAACCTTAAAAGCTTTAAGCGCGTATTCCTGTATTTTTTCTACGATTTCTTCGGGCAGTTTAGCCGGAATTTCTAAAGTCGCGGCATCTTCGTCTAAATATTTTGTTTCGTAAGAATAAAATTCACTTTTTACGACTATTTCACCAGGCAGTGATGCAATCGGTTCCTCGTTTCCGAGTACCGAGCATTCTATTTCCCTGCCGGTTATAGATTCTTCACATATAATCTTTTTATCATATTCAAAAGCAATATCTATTGCTTCCTTAAAATCTTTTTCATTATTGGCTTTGCTTATTCCTACAGAAGAGCCGAGATTTGCCGGTTTTATGAACACCGGTGAGCCGATTTTTTGGGTTAATGCATCGAAGCTTGTGTTTTTTATGTTTGATTTATTGAAGACTTCAAATTTAGGAGTCGGTATTTTCGCATCCCTGAGAAGCCGTTTCAGAACATCTTTATCCATACCGACCGCCGAACCCAGTACATCAGCTCCGACGTAAGGGATATTAGCCATTCTAAGTAAGCCCTGAATAGAGCCGTCTTCTCCGTATGTGCCGTGTAAAAGCGGAAAAGCTACATCGATTTTACCTTTATTTTTATTGCTTGTAATACTCATTAATTCGTTTGAATTATTTGCCGGTACAAGAGCTACTTTTTCATTTGCCTTGTTTATTTTAGCTAGTTTTGGATTGCTGCTCTCTAAGATAAATTTCGACTGGTCGTTTAGATACCAGCTTCCGTCTTTATCGATCCCGATCGGTATAGGTTCATATTTATCTTTATTTATTGCGTCTATTACGTTTTTTGCGGAAATGATAGAAATTTCATGTTCTGCAGATTTTCCTCCGAAAATAATCGCGACTCTGATTTTTTCTTTCAAATTAAGAACCTCCGGTTATTTGAATTTAAAAGTTTTGATTTAAAAGTCAAGGAGTGTTAACCACAGAGGACACAGAGAAAAGCAAAACACACGGAGAGCACAGAGCCACACAACACCCAAATTTGTTTTTGTTTTAATTAAATCTCAACCCCAAGATCCCAAATCTTAAAACACTTGACTATATAGGGTAACAGTATATTGTTAAAAATAAATTTAATAGTTTCTTTGTATTTTATGTGGTAAGTTAAGATGGGGTGGAGGATGTGGGGCTCTGTGTTCTCTTTTGGGTTGGGTGTGAGTGTTAAATTGAGAAGATAATCTCTGTGCTCTCTGTGTTTAAAAAAAGGAGGAAGTTCTGGCAAAGCTTAAATTTAAGGGTGATTTAATCGATTTAAAACCTACCAAGATTCTTGCGGTAGCGAAGAATTACGTGAAACATATAAATGAACTTAAATTATCTATGCCCGATGATCCGAAAATTTTTTTAAAACCACCTTCATCTTTAATTGGTAATGATGGCGTTGTTGTAATACCCAGAGCTTCGAAGCAGGTGGATTATGAGGTCGAGCTTGCGGCTATCATAAAAGAGAGCTGTTGGAAAGTATCAAAGGAGGAGGCTCTCGATTATGTTCTTGGGTTTACTGTTTTTAATGATGTGACCGCAAGGGATATTCAGGCAAGAGAGATGAAGGAAGGTATGCCCTGGGATATCGCAAAAGGTTTTAATACTTTTGCACCTATAGGGCCTGAAATCATAACGGTGGAAGATGTTAATTGCCGTAACTTAAATATTTACTTGAAGTTAAATGGAGAAATGAAACAAAATAGTAATACAGAAAACATGATATTTTCAGTTGAAGATCTTATCGTTTATCTTTCTAATATAATGACTCTTGAACCTATGGATATAATAGCAACCGGTACCCCGGAAGGTGTTGGTCCGATGAAGGCGGGTGATGTAATTGAGTCCGGTATCGATGGTATCGGAGTCTTAAAATTTTCTGTTGAAGCTGAAGAGTAACTTTTAATATGAATATTTTAGTTTCTGCTTTCCAGGCTGTTGCGATGCTTCTTTTTGTAGGTGTGATTGGTGCCTGGATGATTACAAGGAAGATGGTAAAGGAGAATTTTTTTTCACTGCTTTCACCCCTTGCGCTCGAGATAGCTCTTCCTGCGCTTATATTTACGAATATAATAAATAATTTTAATCCTCACGTAAAAACAAATTGGTGGATGCTGCCGTTGTGGTGGGTTTTCTTTACGGTTACTGCCTTTATCGTGGCTTTGATTGGGGTTATTTTTGCAAAAAAAGAAAACAAAAGAGAATTTGGAATCTCTCTTTTTTATCAAAATGGGATCTTTTTTCCGCTTGCTATATTGTCAGGAATGTTTGGTAGGAATTCTGAATATATAGTTGATTTGTTCTTATTTATGATATTTTATTCATCTTTCTTTTTTAGTACTTCTTTTTTGTTTTTTTCAAAAAAGGGTAAAATACAGTGGAAGAAAATTTTTCATCCCGTTTTTGTGGTTACGGTTCTGGCAGTTATTTTAAAACTTACAGGATTTAATATATATATTCCTTCTTTTGTTCTTTCCGGATTGGGAATGGTGGGAGCTATGAGTATTCCTCTTTTGATGATTATACTTGGAGGAAATATGTTAATCGATTTTAAACAGGTAGGGGAATTGTATGTCGGGGAGGTTATTAAATTCTTAATTTTTAAGAATTTAATAATGCCTGTTGTTATACTGGGCATAATAATTTTGGTTAAACCGTCTTACAATATTGCTTTAATTTTAATGATTGAGAGTGTGGTACCTCCCGTTACAGCAACCCCGCTTATAACGGATAGAAACGGAGGTAACCGTACGGTTGTAAATCAATTCCTGCTTTTCAGTTTCCTTTTTTCTTTAATATCTATTCCTTTAATGATGTATTTATTTAACCGCTTGACGTAAATGTTCAAAATATGTAATATGATATACAGGAGATGAACAGTGAAAGAAATTAAAGGTAGGGAAGACCTATGCGGCTTCCGTTATTTAGAAAGAAATGAGTGATGTAATTTTTACACCGGTTTCAAATAAACCTGCCCCCGAAGTAATAAAAAAACTTGTTAAAGCAGAGGGTTATCTTGATGATATTAAAAAGGGAGACTATGTAGGCATAAAGCTCCATGTAGGAGAATTGGGAAATAAGGCTTATGTAAAGCCTGAAATTGTAAAAGTTATCGTTGCCGCATTAAAAAAACGCGGAGCAAAACCGTTTTTATTCGATTGTAATTCTCTTTATAGAGGTGAAAGATGGAATGGGGTAGATCATCTTATGAATGCCAGCAGAAACGGGTTTACGTACGAGGCAGTAGATGCTCCATTTATTGTGGGTGATGGTATACGCGGTATGGATGAAATAGACATTAGAATTAAGGATTTACGGTACGAGTCTGCTCATGTAGGAAAAATAATCGAGGATATCGATTATCTGTTTGTTTTAACTCATTTCAAGTTTCACGAAGTATTTGGGTACGGCGGAGCTATAAAGAATATAGGTATGGGTATGGCGTCCCGGAGAGGTAAACTGTTTCTTCATTCCGATATAAGACCGGGTGTTATAGCTTCCAAGTGTGTTGCGTGTGGGGCTTGTGCTGCAACTTGTCCGAGTAATGCAATAACTGTTGGAGAAGTCGCTCATATCGACAAAAATACCTGTATTGGTTGTGGTATGTGTGTTGTAGCTTGTAGGTATGGTGCGATAGAGTTTGAGTGGACGAATACGTGGGAATGTGTAGAAAAAACTTTATATTATACAAAGGCGGTAATTGATAAAATAGGAAGGGTTGCATATTTGAATGTCCTGACGCAAATATCTCCGCATTGTGATTGTTATGGGTATACGAAGAATCCGGTTGTCCGGGATATAGGATATTTATTTTCTAAGGATATTGTTTCGATAGATGCGGCTTCCGCCGATTTAATTGAGAAGGCGGAACCATTAGAAGGCGTTAAATGGAAAAGAAAAGAACTCGTTTCGAAGGATAAAGTTAATGCCCTGTTTGATATTGATTTAGATATGAATAAGTTTTTCGGGAAAGCCGTAAGTATCGGTCTCGGCAGCCGGGAATATAATCTTATTTAAAAGAAATATTAGATACCGAATCTGAGTTGAGTAATTGGATTATTGAGTCGTAGGGAAAATAAAAACTTTTTTGAAATCGTATGCTGTTTTCTTGGCAGTGTTAATCCATGGTTAATTTAAAGTTGACATATGGATGTTTCTGTTTATCTTTCTTTTTATGGATAATTTTATAAAATTCATTAAAACCTTGAGGGAAAAGTGCCCCTGGGATAGGAAACAAACTCTGAAAAGTCTTATACCTCAGCTTATTGAAGAAGTTTATGAACTTAATACTGAAGTAATGAAGGATAATTCGGGAAACATTATTGAAGAATTTGGGGATGTGTTCCTTACTGTGTTCATGATGGGAGTTATATTGGAAGAGAACGGAGTATCTTTTGATAAAATAATAGATAATATTTCAAAAAAGATGATTGCACGACATCCTCATGTTTTTGGTGAAGAGTTAGCAGATTCCGCAGAAGAAGTTCTGGAAAATTGGGATGAAAGAAAAGGAAAGAAATGGAAAGTTGGTCGGGGTCTGCCTGCTCTCTTGCGTTCTTCTAAAATTCAAAAAAGAGCGTCACGGAAAGGGTTTGATTGGGACAGTATCGGAGGAGTTTTTGAAAAAATAGAAGAAGAACTCGAGGAACTTAAGAATTCTAAAAGTGAAGAAGAAAAAATCGAAGAATTAGGAGATATATTATTTGCGGTTGCCCACCTTGGCAATTTTCTTAATATCGAGCCCGAAATGGCTCTTCAGAGAGCAAATGATAAATTTGAGATTCGTTTCAAAAAATTAGAAAATATGTTGAAAAATAAAAAAATTAATGATATTTCAATGCAGGAACTTGAAGAAATGTGGCAGAAAACCAAGAAGTATTAATCCTTAAGAAGGAGGAACTTTGTTTCTACTTTTATTCTCTGTAATGGTTAATACAAGTGAACTTCATTTAAGAATGGATATGTTTAATAATAGTATATACTCAAATAACATTTATATGACGACAGATAACGGCGGTTTGGTTTCTTTTAATCCCGAGGACAGCAGCTGGAATTGGGTAAATTTGCTTTCCGGTCTTCCGAGTAACGAAACAAAGGATCTTTTTATCCGAGGCGATTCGCTTTTAGTTTTATCTAAAGGTGGTATTACTATATTAGATGAGAATCTTAATTTAATAAATTTTCAGGACTTTACCCCACTCTTTTTTGTAGCCGATACTAATCCCTCTTGTATTTATGTGCATAAAAACAATGTAATATTGGGAGGAGAAAATGGCCTTCAGTGGTTCAATTTAAGGACTTTTGGAAATTTCAGTCGTGAAGTAGAACACGAGGATTATAATTTTAAAGTATTCGAAATTCTTTCTCTTGATACGTGTTATTTGCTTGGAACCAGCAGAGGAGTTTTTAGAGCTGACACTAATTTTGAAGATACTGTTATGATAGATGCTTCCGGTGAAACTTACACTCTTTTTGTATCGGATAGTTCGATATGGGCAGGGGGGGCTTGGGGTTGTAAAGAAATCTTAAGCGACACAACAATTTTCTCTGACGACACAGTATGGACTATCGGAAAAATAGACGAGGATATTTATATAGGCTCCAGGGCAGGTCTTTATAAATATAATGGAGATACTTTGGAAAGAATACATGGGGGAGACGTGCGGGGATTTGCAAGCGTTTCACCTCAGAATTTAAGGGTTTCTGTTATTAGGAGAACCGGGCTTAGATTTCAGGGTTCGAGTAGATATATCTACCCGCCGGGACTTGGCTCAAATATGGTAACCGATTTGGTACAAACTCCCGATGGGAAAATCTATGTCAGTCATAAAGATACAAGAAGGATTTCCTTTTATGATGGAAATGGGTGGAAAGTTTTAAACAGGGGAAATAATTGGGGTTTTCCCGGGGGGGTAATGTATAATATGGAGTCAGATTCCCAGGGTAGAATATATTTCGGTTTCTGGTACTGGTATCAGGTTCCCATTTTATTTTGCTGGGATACTCAAAATGATACTATGCCCCAACCCATCGAACTTCCAGTTTCTGCGACCACCGTTACCGGTATGTCGGTTGACAGTAATGATGATCTATGGATAGGCCTTTATCGAACTGCGTCTTACGTCGAAGGTAATTGGGTTGTTAAGATGCATTGGGTAAATGAAGATTCATTTGAATGGACTATATATCAAGATCCCGAAATGGTATGGAAAAGGGTTTTTGCCGAAGGTAGGGCAGGAATGTACTGTGGAAATTCTCCGTCTTATGGGGGTGTGGGTATACATATTTTAGGAAATAATGCCGCTGATATTGAAGCAATAAGGGGAAATCTTGGTTCTAGCACTGTTTCAATGTGTGCTGACCTTAAAGGTAACATATGGACAGGTTTAGAAGATAGGCTTATCTATATTTCGGATAATGATGTAGAAAGTGTAGAAACCATGAGTAAATTCGAAGGACTTGCAGTTGATTTCCAGGGAGGATTATGGTGCTATAATACTCTTTCGGGATTAAGATATCTTAATCCCGAGGGAAATTGGGAATCGTTGCCAGAAGTATTAAGAGAAGTACAGCCTTTTTCCTTAAATGATGTTATCTCACCTCTTCATTTAACTAAAAACGAAAATCTTTTTGTGTGTACTTATAATGGTTTGTATGAATTTAACCTCGATTTTAATGTTCCCGATTCCGGCGAGATTAAGGTTTATCCAAATCCATTCAATTATGAGAGACATAATACGTTAAACTTTTCTGCAGAAGATCTTGGGGGAAAGAATATATTGATTTATGATATAATTGGTAGTTTGAAAGAAGAATATAATGTACCTGTAGGATGGACTAATTTTCCTATCGACGTAAGTCTTTCTTCCGGTTTATATTTGTATTTTGTAACCGATGAAGGAAAGGTAATTCATAAAGGCAAATTCGTCGTTGTCCGGTAGAAAATGTAAAGATCAAATATGGAAATGAAAAATTATTCTCTGTGTTCTCAGTGTTTTTTAAAAAATTACATTTAATCTCTGTGCTCTCTGTGGTTAAAAGAGGGGTGGGGTAATCTTTCTTCCTTGACAAAAGGTCTCTCTTTTCTATAATGAAAATATGAATGAAAACAAAAAATTATCAGAGGAACGATTTCAGCATTTAACTGCTTTAATGTTTAACTTGCCTTACGAAGACGAATTCCGGCGGGTTAAGGTAAAAACAAAAGAATTGGATATCTTTTTGAAAGAAGTTGCTGAAGGTCGAATAGATAACAGTAGGGAATTTGTAAGAGAGGGTATCAAGAGAACGGTGACTACGGTACTCCTTTCAATAATTAAAGAGAAATTAAAAAGATTCGCTGAAAAATATCGAAACGAACCGAAGGGTGAAGCAGCACTACTGGTACTTCGATTTCTATATAGTGATATGCCGTTAGAAGCTAATGCTTTTTTTATTATGGTTTTTATAAGAAGTGCCCTTAATAGACCTCTTGTGGATGATAATAGAGTGTGGAACTTTCTGTATGAATTTTTACCTAAAAAAGTCGAAACAGGTAATACCGAAAATATAGAAAAACCTAAGTTTAAAAATATTTCCGGTGAAGAGTTTGAGGAAAAAGACTCTGGACTTTTGATGCCAAAGGATAAAGGACTTGATAAAAAGGTAAAACAAAAAATTATAATACCTGGTGGAGGTAATAAATAGTAATTATGGTTAAAATTTTGATTATTATGGGTTCTGGCAAAGACCTGGATTTTGCAAAGAAAATCGAGAAAATAGTAAAAGATTTTGAAGTCCAGTGTGAGTTGAGAGTTGCTTCTGCGCATAAAACTCCGGAAAAAGTCATTAAAATAATACAAGAGAATAAGGAAGAAGAAATTGTATATATTACAATTGCTGGTCGGAGTAACGCTTTGAGTGGTTTTGTTGATGCCAATACAACAAAACCGGTGATAGCCGCACCTCCATACTCGGATAAATACGGGGGTGTTGATATTTTTTCTAGTCTCAGAATGCCCAGTGGGGTTGCTCCTCTGGTTGTACTAGGTGCGGAACAAGCTGCGCTATCAGCTGTTAAAATACTTGCGCTTGGCAACAAAAATTTGCAGAAAAAGATATTTAAGTATCAGGAAAATTATAAACAAAAGATTGAAAGGGAGGATAAGAGGATAAATGGGTAGTGTAAAGAATCTTTCTGTAATTGAGGAACCTACACAAGATAAATCAGGATTAGGATTATTTGAATTTTCTGATAGATACTCGGTTTTTGATTGGGGAGAGATGCCGGATCATATTCCAAATAAAGGTGCGTCTCTTGCAATAATTACTTCGCATTTTTTCGAGATTCTGAAAAAAAAGGGTATTCCTAATCATTACCTAGGAGTTTTTACAGATGGAGAAACGTTTGATTTTAGTAAAGTAGACAAACCTTTTAATATGATTAAAGTTAAACTTGTTCGTGTTATAAAACCCAAGAGGAAAAATCAAGGATATGATTATTCGGTTTATAATAATATTACAAAAAACTTTCTTATTCCGATGGAATGTATTTATAGAAATTCTGTACCCGAAGGTTCTTCTTTCTGGGAAAGGTACAATAGGGGAGAAATTAAGTATAAGCATGAAATAACTCCTAATGTTCCTTTAGGGAAACCCATTCTGGATGTTTCTACAAAATTGGAAGAAACCGACAGATATTTGCCGTGGGAGGAAGCAAGACAGATGGCTAATCTAGATACAGACCAGATTGAAGAGATAAAGAGTTTGCTACTGAATGTTAGCAGTATCATAACAGAAGAAACAAAGAAAGCTGGTATTGTTAATCAGGATGGAAAATTTGAATTTGCAATGGACGATAGAGGTTTTATTATGGTGGTCGATGCTTTGGGAACTCTTGACGAGTGCCGTTTTCTTTTCAAGGGAATTGCCTTAAGCAAAGAAATATTACGTAAGCATTACAGAAAATCTAAATGGTATAAAGAAGTTAAGAAGGCGAAAGAAAAGGACGAAAAAAATTGGAAGGCTCTTGTTAAAATTGACCCGAAACCTTTACCAAAAGATTTGAAAGAAGGGGTTTCAGAGATGTATCAATCCGTGGCAAACTTGATTTCAGAGAGAGAATTCTTCGATGTGCCTTCCTTGGATAAAATAGTCGAAAAATTATCGAGTCTTGTTAAGTAGAAAATTTAACCACAGAGACCACAGAGAGAAAAGAACACACAGAGAGCACAGAGATTTTGATCTGTATTTTTAAAACCAAGCCCACAACCACAATTCCCTAAAGACTTTTTTGTTTTTTAACAATAAAATAGATTTTTTTTAATCAGTGTTTATCTGTGTTTGTTCGTGGCTATTTTCTTTTTATTCTTTTGCGGATTTAAGTTCATTTATTATATCTTCGAAGTTTTCTGCTTTATAATATTTGTTAAGCCTTATAGCGCATTTTCTTCCTTCTTCTAAAATTTTTATTTTTTCTTTATTGCCATAAGTTAAATCAGCACTTTCCAAATATAGATCGAGGGCTTCCTCATCCTTAAATTCACAGTATATTTCGGCTTTAAAAAATAAAAGAGGTGCGGTTTCCTTGTTTTTCAATTTTTCCAACCCTTCATTAGAAATCTCAATAGCTTTTTTCAAAGACCCTTCTTGGAGATAAGTTTTTGCGACGAGAAGGTAGGCATCGTCTAAATATTCCGATTCTTTGAAATTTTCTATAATATTTTCGAGGGGTATTCTAGCTTCTTTAAACAAACCCAATTCCTGATAAATAATACCGATTTGGTATAAAATGTAAGGTTTTAGAATATCAGAAGTAACTTCTTCATAATATTCAATGGATTCCTTTAGTTCTCCTGATTCATGGTAGATCTCACCTAATTTCAGGTTGATATCGTTACTTAATTCAGGCTTATCCCGAAGTCCTTTTTTTAATAGTTCAATTGCATTCTTTCTATCACCCATTTCCTGATAAATATTTACAAGCTTTAGTAAAGCTTCATCTGCCTCTTCTGATTCAGGGTGATTTAAAAAGACCTTGTTATTGAACTGAATGGCTAAGTCGTACCTTTTTGCTGCTTCATAATACTCTCCTATTTTTAGTAGTAAATAGGGTGTCTTGCGGTTTTTAGGATATTTGTTTGTAAAAGCTTTATACAAATTTATTTTCGTGGAGTATTTACCTTCTTTCCATTTGATTTCTTCGATACTATATCTTGCTTCGTCAAGCAAATCTTCAGGAACCGAGGTAAGAGATAATATTTTATTATAGTAATTCTGTGCTAGATCATAATTACCTTTGTTCGTAAAAATTTTCCCAAGATATCTATACGCGTTTGCTACCCAACGAGAGGAGGGGAATTCATTTGTAAGTGCACTTAACCATATAATTGATTCATCGTAGTTGTTAAGAAGGAAGTTAATTTTTCCCAGAAGGAGGTATGCGTCGTCTTTAAGTGAAGAATTCGGAAATTCATCTACTATTCTTTTAAAATATTCCAGGCTTTCTATTTTTCCTTGTTTTAATAAAGCTCTTCCGAGCCTGTAAAGAGCATATTGTTCTAATTCCTTTTCCTCGTAAATTTCAAGAAATCTCTCAAATAGTTCAGCACTTTCAGAGTATTTTGTTTGTTGATACTTACACCACCCGGCCCCAAAAATTGCGTTAGTGCGATATTCGGAGTTAGTATCAGAGATAAAAATTTGCAAAGCTTTCTCAATTTCACCTTTTTTGTAAAAAACTTCACCTTTAAGATAATTTGTGAGAGGGGTGTTTATAGGATTTTTGTCTATAAAAGATAAAAGACTATCAAATTCAGAAAGCTGAAATAGAGACGATATTATGTAAACGCCCGTATATTTAGTAGGGCGTATTTTGTAGGATTCTTCGAAATAATTAAGTGCTCTTCTGTATGTATTTCTTTTGTAACAAAGGTAGCCTCTGCCAAGAAAACTTTGCCAGAGAGGTAGATGTAAGTTTTCTAGCCAGTTTAGTATCTTTAATGTATCCTTTTCATGAAAAATGAAATAAAAACTGAAAGAATCCGGTAGGGTTTTAAAAACTTCAGGCGATAGTTTTCTCCCTTCTGAAAAACTGTAAAGATTTTCCAGGAAAAGAACATATTGCCACCCATTTATTTCGTTAAATTTGGAAATTGCTTTTTCGTAATTGCCTTGGAAATAGTAAATAACGCCTTGGAGGTAAATAGCTTCGGTTTTTCTATCATAATAGGCAGCTTTTTTTGACTCATTCAGAGCTTTTTCCAACTCATTTAGCCTTATATCGATAACAGATAGATTTAAATAAGCTTCTCCTTTTCCCACAAAAGCTGGTTCGATTAGAAGCGGAATCTGGTAAAAGTTTCTTAGTTTATTTAATTGTTCTTTTTCTGTAGAGTTAAGCGCCAATAATAGAATTAAGAGTTTCAATAAGCACCTTTTCCTGAAATAATTGTGGGGATTGTTTTTAAAAGAATTAGGAAGTCAAGAGTTAACGACCAATTATTTATATATTCTAAATCTAATCGCATCCATTCTTCGAAAGGTAAATCGGAGCGCCCTCTTATCAACCAGGTGCATGTTAAACCCGGTTTTATTGCCAGTCTTTTTCTTTGCCAGTCTTCATATTGTTTTACTTCCATTAATAAAGGAGGCCTCGGACCTACAAGCGACATATCTCCTTTTAAAACGTTAAACAATTGTGGTAGTTCGTCGAGACTAAATCTCCTCAGAAATCTTCCGGTTTTTGTTATTCTCGGATCATCTTTAATTTTGAATACTACTTTATCCATTTTATTTAAATTATAGAGACTTTCTTTTGCTTCGTCTGCGTTTTTATACATTGTCCTGAATTTAAGCATAGAGAAAGGTTTTCCCTTTAAACCTACTCTTTTATGTTTGTATAATATAGGTCCTTTTGAGGTTAATTTTATTGCGATTGAAATCAAAATAAATACAGGAAACAAAAGTAATATTGAAATCAATGATATTATACGGTCTAAAGTATATTTGATAAAAAGCTGCGTATAATTGGGAGGGGAGGGATGGAAGGTTATTATTGGTGAAGAGAGTGAGCTTTCCAGAGTGACAAAGCTAGGTGCTTCTCCAAATACTTCTGTTAAATAAAATGAGACCGTTAAACCTAGGTTTTCGATTTTTTTGATATGTTTTTTGTATTTCTTCTTCGTGACTATGACCCATTCAACTGGTTCGTTTTTTAATATTTTAGTTAAATTTGATGGAATTTTATCTATAACTTTTAAAATTTTAATTCCAAAGAAATCATGAAGTGAAAAAAGGTTTTGAATCTCTTTTGCATCTTTTTCATCTCCCAGTACAATTGTATTTACCGGATTTTTATAGCTTTTTGAAATGAGTTCTCTATTTAATATCAAAAGAAATATTGAAAGTAATCCGAAGATTAAAAGAGCTACACGGCTCTGGTTGAATAACTTAGAATAATAAAGTATGGCTATGGATATACCGATAGCGACTAAAAGTGAGATAATGGTTCTTAAATAGAAATTGTATTTATCAACAGGAAATTTCTGTAGAGTTAAGTTATTTAGAAGAATAATGGGTGAGAATGTAATTAGGAAGATTGGGAATATTCTTAGATAATAGGGAAAGTACCATTCCATAATTTCATTTGAAGTAGAGGGTATAATTGCTCTTAGGGTTACCGCTAGCCAGTAAGAAAATATTAGAATGATAATATCGAATAAGGTTATTGTAAATCTTATAAAGTGCTTTTTTTCTTGAATCATTTTTTTGTTTCCTTTATATATAATATCATGAAAACAAAAATGAGTCTGGTTATAAGCGCGATGAAAAGAAAAGAAAGAAAAAGAAAATTATAATCCATATTTTTTTTAATATAATAAAACATAGATATATTGTGGATAATCTTTGTTTTTAGTTGCCTTTCTTTCGTACTTGCCGCTAATTTATGATAAAAAACAGCTTCAGGTAGATATGCTGTTTTATAGCCTTTTTCTCTAAGACGGAGGCAAATATCCGTGTCTTCAAAAAACAGGAAGAATTTCTCGTCAAAACCGCCGATTTTTTTAAAAATATCTATTTTAAAGAGCATGACAGCGCCTCTTATCCAATCAGGAAATTGGATTGTATTGTAGTTGACTTCCGACATTAAATATTCCTTTGAAATTATGTTATTGGGGAATGTTTTTCGTAGGAAGGATTCTCTTCCAAAGAGAACTCTTATAATTGTGGGAAATTTCCGGCAGGAAAGTTGCAATGAACCGTCCGGGAAAAGTAACTTTCCTGTAACTACACCCACTTTTTCATTATTTTTTAAAAAATTTATAAGTTTATTTATAGAGTTTTTTCTAACCTCGACATCAGGATTTAAAAATAAAATATAGTGAGAATTTTGCATTTTTGCTATCTGATTACACGCTGCTCCAAATCCCCTATTTTTCTTATTTAAAATGCATTTAATATTTTTTTGTTTTATTTGTTTTAGAAATTCTTTACTTCCGTCTTTCGAATTGTTATCCACGATAATAATTTGATAAGAGCACTTTGGTGGAGTTTTTCGTATAGATTCTATACATTTTTTTAATTCTCTTTTTGTATTATAGTTTACTATACCAACGGTAAGGGTCATATCCTCTTTGTAAGCCGACGTAACCCAAGTTTCCAGACCAGCCAGAAGGCCTCCCATATAATCTTTTTTGACATTTTGGAATTTCCTATCTTTCGTTCCGTAAAAACGATAGGTATTTCTTTTATTTTAAATCCTTTAAAGTAAGTATAAAAATGAATTTCTATCTGGAAACCATAACCTTCGGCATCAATTTTATCGAAATTGAGATTTTTTAGCACAGTTTTTCTGATACCCTTAAATCCACTTGTTAAATCGGAAAGAGGTACGCCAGTTACAGTTTTAGCAAAAAAATTTGCAAAGTAACTTAAGATAAGTCTTGACATTGGCCAGTTTATGACGTTTACGCCCTTCTTATACCTTGATCCGAGTACAAGATCAACGTTCTCTTCGATTAGGACTTGCCGTAATTTTTTTAAAGTAGTTGGGTCGTGAGAAAAATCAGCATCCATTTCGAAAACAAAATTATATTGCTTGTTAAGTGCCCAACTAAAACCCGCAAGATAAGCACTCCCTAATCCCATTTTCTTTTCTCTTTCGATTAGATTAATTCTTCTGCTTCCCTTGAACTTCTTATTTTGCTGCATTTTCTTGACTGTACTTGAAGTGCCGTCGGGAGAATTATCGTCCACAATTAAAACTTCAAATTCGTTTCCCTGAAGTAAGACCTCTTTTATGACCGATTCAATATTTTCGTTTTCGTTATACGTGGGTATAATTACAAGAGAATCTGCTTTCAAAAGTTTACCTCTATTTTCTGCCGGAGATTAGATTAAGCATTAATGTTAAAATTATTGAGGCTAAAATACAAAAACCCAGGGGGAAGTACAATACAAAATTTTCCCTTTCAATTGTGATGTTACCCGGTATACGCGAAAGAAAAGGGATTTTTATAAATAAAATTATTAATACCCCCAGACCTATTAATATGTAACCAGTTATCAATAAAGGCGACTCGAATTTCATAATAAAGTATATAATTCAAGACGAAGTTGTCAATAGCAATGTTCCAACCCTCCCACTTAATTTTTCACCACGGAGAACACAGAGATTTTTTATTTTTTGTTTTATTCTAACTTCCAACTACTAACTTCTTTATTAAACACAGAGATCACAGAGGTACTTTTCCTAACACTAGAATATTTTTTTAAACATATACAATCAAAAGGGGGTGGGGGCTTAGTGCCTTTGTGACTTTGTGGCCAATTAATACTTTATTTAACAAAAGTTGAATAATAATTCATAAATAATGAATTTTTACCCTTGACAATATTTGCAACTTATATATATTCAAATTTAGTCGTGTAGGTTTAAATTGGGGAGTAGGTAATAATTTAACTTTCGAAGGAGGCTAGTTTACATGGAAGAGTTAAATTCTTTTAAAATCGCACAATTTCAATTAGACGAAGCTGCAAATATTCTTAAACTCGATTCGGGTACGCACGAGATGTTAAGATGGCCTATGCGTGAATTGCATGTGACTATACCCGTAAAGATGGATGACGGTACAACTAAAATATTTCAAGGTTTCAGGGTTCAATATAATGATTCGCGTGGCCCGACTAAAGGGGGAATCCGTTGGCATCCGGAGGAGACTATAGATACAGTTAGAGCTCTTGCTGCCTGGATGACTTGGAAAACTTCTGTTGTAGATATACCTTACGGTGGAGGTAAGGGTGGTGTTATATGTAATCCAAAAGAAATGTCTGAGGGCGAGATGGAGCGACTTGCCAGAAGTTATATCAGGGCTCTTGGCAGATTTATAGGTCCGAAGAAAGATATTCCCGCTCCGGATGTTTATACTACGCCACAAATTATGGCATGGATGATGGACGAATATTCAAAGATGATCGGTTATAACACTCCTGGTGTAATAACCGGAAAGCCTTTAAATGTTGGCGGCTCACTCGGCAGGGGAGATGCTACTGCGAAAGGTGGAATGTATGTTTTAAGAGAAGCAGCTTACATAAACGACATAGATCTTTCTAAGGCTAAGGTTGCTATTCAAGGATACGGTAATGCCGGACAGTTCGCGCATTCTTTAGTAGAAGAAATGTTCGGTTCTAAAGTTATAGCAATATCTGATTCAAAAGGTGGGGTATTGAATAAAAACGGTTTAAACGCGGAAAAGTGCATAAGCACTAAATTAAAAAAGGGCAGTGTTGTCAAATTGGACGGAGATAAAATTAGTAATGAAGAATTACTTGAGCTTGATGTGGATGTGTTAATCCCGGCAGCGTTGGAAAATGTTATAACCGAAAAGAATGCAAGTAAGGTTAAAGCTAAGATAAGCGTAGAGCTTGCGAATGGTCCGACAACCCCTGAAGCAGATAACATTCTTCACGATAATGGTTGTTATGTTATTCCCGATTTTCTTGCTAATGCTGGTGGTGTAACCGTTTCTTACTTTGAATGGGTGCAAAATGAAGCTGGATATTATTGGCCTCTCGAAAGAGTTTATAATGAGCTCGATGCGCATATGACAAAAGCTTTCCATGCCGTTCATGATATGAGGGCCAATAAAAATGTCCACAACCGTCTTGCCGCATATATGGTTGCAGTTCAGAGAGTTGTAGATGCGATGAAGGTAAGAGGTTGGGTGTAGAGTAAGCTTAATTATAAAAAACATAAAATAGGCTAACGAAAGTTAGCCTATTTTTATGTGTCAGTATATCTATATTTCTAATTTTTAAACACTTAAGAAAACAAGTATTTCATTTTAAACGAATAAAATACGCGGGCTAACTGTTCTTCTGGAACGCGGTCAATTTCCCCTGCGAGGGAATTGCCGCTCGCGCTCGTCCTCGCTCCTCTTGAAACATAAATGTTTCAAGAGACCGTGCTCGCTTCGGACTCCGCGACGTCCTTCAGAACGGTTAGCCCGCGCTTATTTTAAAGAGAAATTGATGTATGTTCACTTTGGTTGCATGCTGCATATATCAGAGGATGTGGTTGACTTTAGTTACGCTCTTGACAAAAGTGCGGTATTTTTTATACTTCTTTTATGATATTTGTGCTTTTAGGATATCTTTCTGTGTTGTTACCAGACCCTTCAATAAGGTACGAAAAGTGGATTGATCAAGGGAAGATAAGTCTACCATACGGTATTTTGCCTTTATTTGAAGATACTAATAAGATTGATGTATCTGTTTATTCGGTTTTAGATACGGTAAATTACGTTCAATTTTGTCCAACGCTAAAATATCGATTAGATAATTGGGGAGGAGAAATTGCTCCTTACGGTCGCTTGGGAGGGGATTATTACTATCCGAGGAGAAAAAAATTTGGTGTTTATGCCGATTTTATAAGGGGTTCGATTTTTTATAAAAGTGATAATCTTTTATTTTCTTTCGGCAAAGATGTATTTTCGATAGGACCTGCATTTGAAGATAATCCTCTGCTTTCGCCCAATATTCCGCTTAATTATCTTGCTTTCACTTTTAAGAATTCAAAATTTTCTTTTACTCATTTTATTTCCCGTTTGGGTAATTACGAAGGTGTTGAACATGAGTGGGATGATACTTCTTCCGGATATGTAACAAATGTCAACAGATACCTTGGAATACATCGCCTTGAGGTAAAGTTGGCTGATTGGCTTGCAATTTCTTTTTCTGAAAGCATGCTGATAGGAGGAGAATCTTTGGGTTTTCCCTTTGAATTGTTGGCACCACTTACAATATATTACGTTGAACAACATAATCGAAAACAAAACACTAATATTTTATGGAATTTCGATGCGGTTGCAGTTAAAAGTAAGTTTCTTTTTTATTTTGACTTATTTATTGACGATTTTCAATACGAAGCGGATCCATGGAAAGAGTCAAATCATATAGGGCTTTGTTTTGGCTTACAAAGCAAAGATTTTCCCCTCAATGATTCGGAAGTTTTTGCTTCTTATGATCTTATGACAAGGTGGGTTTACGATAATATTCTGGTTTGGCAGAGATATTTGGAAAGCCAAATACCACTTGGCTCGATGCTCGGGTGCGATTACGACAGATTTACCTTTAAATACCTACATACTGTCGCCGCCTTTAAGTTAGGGGGCACGGCTTCTTATACAAGGAGGGGAGAAAACAGAATAACAACCCCCTGGCCCGTCAATACAAGAGTTGGGGCGTCTGCGGAAAATGAATTCGAGGGAACAAATTTTCTAAGCGGAACGGTCGAAAAGAGGTTAACTTTAGCTGCCGTTGTTAAATATAAATACTTTTTAGAGCTCGTGTGCGGATTATCATACTTCCAGAACTACGAACATCAACAAGGAATAACAAAAACCTTGCCTATAGTTGAGCTAAAGCTTAAATACAGCATATAGTATTTAATATATTGATAATCAAAATTTTGTATTATCTTATTTAAACAATAAAGTTTATCTAATTCTGTTTGTGTATAAATTAAGTATCAAAATTTAAAAATTAAAATTACAGATTAAAATGTAAAATTGTGTCGTTCTTTTTGTGTTGGTGTGGTCTTTTTTTATTTTTGAATTTTAATATGTATTTTTGCTTTTTGATATTTGATTTTTGCTTTTTGTTAGCAGGTTAAATGGAGGCAGGCAATTACGTTTTTGTTCTCCTGGAGTTTTTCGTTGTATAGTTTTACGGCTTCTCCGGTTTTGGCAAAAACTGTGTCTATGTTCTTTTCTTCAAGTTTTTTAAGCGTTTCATTTGGGATATTCATGACGCCATAGGCGCCTGTTCCTATTATTAATAAGGTTGGTTTTGCTTCTATTGCTTCTTTCAAGTCTTTTAAAGATAAGCTATGTCCTTCTTCTCTCCACCAGGGCGAAAATACCTTGTCTGGAAAGATAATTACGTCTTTTGTGTATTCTTTGCCCTCTATAGTTATTGAACCGAAACTGTATTTTTCAATTTTCATCTTAATGTAAATATAAGTATTGTTTTTTGTCGATGCAAGGGTTTTTTATTGAGAAGAAATTGAACCATAAAGTACTCAAAGAGCACAAAGATTTTAATTTTTTTTCAACTATATACAACTCTCTTTAAATTCTTCGGTAGTTGGGATGGGTTAGAAACACAGTTAAAAAGGTGGGGGGAGTGGAGTGGCTTTGTGTTCTCTGTGCTCTCTGTGGTTAAAAAATGGGGGTAGTTGGGGTTTTGTGGGTGTTGACAATATTAAACGATTTATATATAATTACAGTGAATGAATCGCGAGAGTGGCGGAATTGGTAGACGCGCTGGACTTAGGATCCAGTACTAAATTCAAACAGTGTGGGGGTTCAAGTCCCCCCTCTCGCATATAAAAGGTATAACTCAAAAAAAATGGGGGTTTAATTGCAGGATCTAACAGTGGCATTTAAAGAAAAGAATTTGGAAGAAGAAATGGATAAATTAGCGAAGGAACTGCGAAAAGAAGTTTCTATTCCCGGCTTTAGAAAAGGAAAAGCGCCTCTTGATATAATAAAAACACGTTTTAGCGGTCAGTTAAGGGCTGAAAGCCTTCAAAATTTGATACAGGATAAAATGATTGACCTTATTAAGGAATATGAGCCATTTATTTATGGGCCTCCGGTAGTTAAAAATCTGGCTGAAGATAAAGAAGAAGTTCGTTTGGAAGTATCTCTCGATGTTCCGCCCAAGATAAATTTAGACCTATCCGCCATTCGAATAGCGGAGAAAGATGAAGGGAAAATTGATCTTAATGATGAATTAGAGAAATTAAGAGAGATAAATAGTGAATTACGATCAGTAGAAAGAGAGGTAAAAAAAGGAGATATTGTTTTTATAGATATTGAAAAAGGGGGAGAAACTATTCATAATTATTCCTGGGCAGTTGGAGAGGATGAGTTTTCTAAGGGGCTTTATAGTTTAACGGCTGGCGAGAAAAAGGGAATAGAAGTAGAGTTACCTGAAAATTTTCCTATGAAAGAGATAAAAAGTATAAAAAAAAGTGTAAAAGTTAATATAGTTGAAATCAAGGAAAAAGTAAAACCTGTTTTAGACGATGAATTTGCCAAGGATCTTGGTTTTGGCAATCTTAATGAATTAAAAGAAAGCCTTAGAAAAAATATTGAAGAGGAAAGAGAAAAGGACAATAAAGATGTTTTAGGAGATAAGATTTTAACAAAAGCTCTGGATATGGCAGGAGATTTTCCTGTAAGCCCAACCCTTGTTAAGTTGGTTGATAGGGGAATCTTAGATGAAGTGGAAGCTGAAAGAAGTGCTAAGAAAGCTGCTCTTCTGGATGCTATAGCTCTCAGGGAAAAAATGACAATCGAGGAAGAGGAATTGGATAAATGGTTGGAAAAAATAGCGGAATCCGAAGAGGAAGAATTTGAAGAATTAGGCGAAGGGGCAATTCGTTTTGTTAAACAGTCGATTTTGAGAGAAAAAACTTTGGACCTTTTGGTTAATAAAGCAAGAAAGGAGGATTAGGGTGAATAATCAATTAACCATACCTTATGTTATTGAAAAAACAGCTCATGGTGAAAGAGCTTATGATATTTATTCACGTCTTTTAAAAGACAGGATAATCTTTATTGGTTCAGAAATAGACCAGCCTACAGCTAATAGTGTGATCGCTCAGTTATTGTTTCTCGAAGCTAAAACACCTGATAAGGAAATTCAGATCTTTATAAATAGTCTCGGCGGAAGTGTTTCTGACGGCCTCGCCATTTATGATACTATGCAGTATATACGGAATCCTATATCAACAATATCTGTTGGTATTTCGGCTTCTATCGCTGCAATAATATTGACAGCCGGAACAAAAGGCAGGCGTTTTGCGCTTCCTAATGCCAGAACGCTTCTTCATCAACCTTCAGGAGGTATTAGGGGGGTAGCTTCTGATATCGAAATACATGCAGATGAAATAATTAAAATCAGGGAAAGACTTAATAGTATTCTTGCCGAACATACAAAACAGCCTATAAAGAAAATTAAATCTGACACGGATAGAGACTTCTGGATGTCAGCGCAAGAGGCTCTCGAGTATGGTATTATTGATGAAGTGATTAAGACGAGAAGGGAAATACTTGATGAGAAAAAAGTTTGAAGACGCTTTTTGTTCTTTCTGTGGGCGAGCGCATTCCGAGACCTCGCGCCTTATTTCAGGTAAGGATAACACCTACATATGTGAGGATTGTATTGAGCTTTTTGCTGATTTTTTGGAAGAAGATACCAAGGAATTACCCAGACAACTTGATTTCAATATACCAATACCTGCTGAAATAAAGGAACATCTCGATGGATACGTTATTGGGCAAGAAAAAGCTAAAAAGACTCTTTCCGTGGCTGTATATAATCACTATAAAAAAGTTAAATACCAATCAAATGGAATAGAGTTAGATAAGTCTAATATTATTCTTATAGGACCTACAGGTGTGGGTAAAACTCTTCTTGTTCAAACACTTGCTAAATTTTTAGAGCTTCCGCTTGCTCTTTCTGATGCTACTTCACTAACAGAAGCGGGTTATGTTGGTGAGGATGTCGAGAATCTTCTGGTGCGACTCCTTCAGGCTGCGAATTATGATGTTGAATTAGCTGAGAAAGGAATAGTTTATATAGATGAGTTGGATAAAATCGGAAGGAAATCTGAGAATCCGTCCATTACAAGAGACGTATCCGGGGAAGGTGTTCAACAAGCTTTACTCAAGATAATAGAAGGTTCTGTTGTTAATGTACCGCCTCAGGGTGGCAGGAAACACCCTGAACAGGAATTTATTAGTTTAGATACCAGAAATATTCTTTTTATCGCGGGTGGTACTTTTGATGGTCTTCAGAATATAATAGAAAATAGATTGCAATATAATGTTCTTGGTTTTAATACTTCTTTAAAAAAGCAAGAGATGATAAATCCTGAAGATATATTGGAACAGGTTGAACCCCATGATCTTATGCACTATGGTTTAATACCGGAAATCGTAGGAAGATTTCCTATAATTACTACGTTAAATAGATTGTCTATTTCCGATCTTACCGATATTTTATGTAAACCTAATAACGCCCTGGTTGAGCAGTATAAGCAACTTCTGAATTGGGATGGAATTAAGTTAACTTTTACCCGCCCCGCTCTTAATGAAATTTCAAGAAGAGCCTCGAGTATGAAGACAGGAGCCAGAGCATTAAGGGGAATAATCGAAGAATTGATGCTTGATTTGATGTTTAATCTGCCTCAGATGAGAAATATTGAGGGCTGCCGAATCACAAAGTCTACAATTACAAGAGGTATACCTCCTCAGATAATTCGCAAAAAGAAAAAGGCTCAATGAGGCAGGAGAGTATATTTTAAAAAGTAAAATTCCATTAAAAATGATTAGATGGTCCCCTTTTAGATATATATCTTTTGTATATATTTTAATGATTTTGCTGGGTTCATTATTTCTAAAACTTCCCTTTGCCAATAGAGGTCTATCTTTTATAGATTCCCTGTTTACTTCAACCTCAGCAATTTGCGTTACGGGTTTGATTGTTAAAGATACGGCTTTGGATTTTACTTTATCAGGAAAAGCCATAATACTTTTTTTAATTCAAATAGGTGGTATGGGATACATGGCTGTAGCGAGTTTGTTTATGACTATATTCGCGATTAAACCCGATAAGAGGCAGAACCTTATTGTGCAGCAAGAATTTGGCTTATTTAGTCGAGATAATACGTTAATGTTTTTAAGGTTGGTCATACTGACTACTTTTATTTTTGAAATGTTAGGTTTTGTTTTCTTATTCCTTGGGTTTAAGGATAGTTTTAACCTTAATGAAACGATCTTTCATGCGATATTTCATTCAGTCAGTGCTTTCTGTAATGCCGGCTTTAGTTCCTTTTCAAATAACCTTGGTTCTTTTATAAATACACCTGTTGTTAGTTTGACAGCTGCATTCCTTTTTATTATAGGAGGTCTTGGTTTTATAGTTATTATTGATATGTTAGAGCGTTTAAAGGGAGAAAAGAGGTATCTTACGGAACATTCCAGGATTGTACTTTATACAACCCTAATACTTATTATTGCAGGTACAAGCGCTGTATATGTGTTGGAGTATGGAAATACTCTGGGAGATAACGGAATAATTTCCAAACTTATTATCTCTTTTTTTACTGCAACAACGCCCAGAACTGCCGGCTTTTCTCTGCTGGACATAGGCAGTTTGCTGCCCACAACTCTTTTAATACTAATAATGTTTATGTTTATAGGAGCTTCTCCCGGAGGTACGGGTGGAGGAATAAAGACGACAACATTTATAATAATTTCAAATTTCTTTACTTCAGGATTGAAGGGTTTAAAATCAGTTAATATCGAGAAACGCCGAATTCCGGAAGAACAGGTAAACAAAGCATTGACACTTTTTCTTATTTCATTAATATTAATAGTGACCATGATTGGGATTCTAAGCTTTGCAGAGAGAGGAATAATTAAAGAAAGGGGAATATTACCTATAGTTTTTGAAGAAGTTTCCGCATTTGGTACTGTTGGTTTATCGATGGGGTCGTCTATACGTCCGATACTATCGCTTTCTCACGATTTTACGGTTCTGGGTAAATTAATAATAATTATAACCATGTTAGCAGGAAGAATTGGACCTCTCACTCTTGTTGCAACGGTTTTAAAGAAAAAAAGTGAAAGCTTTCAATATCCTCTTGCGAAGGTACAAATAGGATGATTGGAAAAACAGAAAAAAGACAGTACTTTGTAGTAGTAGGTCTTGGCACTTTCGGCTTAACTGTTGCCTCTGAACTGGTTAAAAGAGGCTGCCAGGTTACCGCTATTGATAAAGATGAAAAAAAGGTCGAATTAGCTTCCGAATTTGCGATTGATGTTATAACAGCCGATGGAAGAGATAAAAAGCCTTTAGAAGAAGCTGGAGTTTCTTCTGCGGATGCCGCGGTCGTTTCTATTGGCGAAGACCTTGAGGCTTCATTTTTGGTTACTCTTCATCTAAAAGAACTTGGTATACCATGGATTGTTACTAAAGCTTCATCTCCCTCTCAAGGAGAGATTCTTGAGAAAATAGGGGCCGACAGGATTATTTATCCGGAGGAAGAAATAGCAAGGAAACTTGCGGACCAACTTCTTAATCCTTCTATAATAAATTATCTTAAACTGAATGATACAGTTGGTATTTTGGAATCGGAAACGCCCGATCCTTTTATAGGCAAGACACCTAAAGGACTTTCTCTTAGAAATAAATACGGATTAAATTTGATCGCTATAAAAAGAAAGGTACAAAGAAAAAATGCAGATGAAGTTGTTGAGGATTTAATAGTTGTGCCTTCACCTGAGGAAAAAATAGAGGAAGGAGACACTTTGCTTGTTATAGGCAATCACAAATCTCTTGAGAAATTTAAGAAAATGCAGCGTACTGGCAACGGTCAAGATGAGAATTAAAGATTTTAATATTGCAAAGTTACTTGAATCTCTACCGACCGGATTAATTCTAATTGATCAGAATAAAATGATAATCGAAGCTAATCCTGAAGCCAAAAAACTTCTTGGCAACAAGATAGCCTCTAAAGATATTGAGGATGTTTGTAAAAGTATTGAAAAAAATTTATTTGATGATGTTCTTAGCGGAAAACATATCGAAAGAAGTTTATTCGAATCGGGGGATTTATTAATTGGATTCAGCGCTTCTCCTGTTTATGGTAATAATGGTAAAATTGTTGGAGCTTCAATTATTTTAAGAGACATAACTGAAATTCGAGAAATGGAAGAAGAACTCAGAAAAAAGGATCGTCTTGCTGCTATCGGAGAAATGGTTGCAGGATTAGCGCACGAAATTAGAAACCCGCTTGCTTCCATAAAAGCAGGCATTGAGTCTTTATCTTTCGGAGATTCGGAAAACGTCAATAATTATAAGTTTAAGTCGATTGTGTTGCATGAAATTACTCGTCTTGAAAGAATTGTAAACGATATGACCTTATACGCGACAGATAAAGATTTGATTAAGACCAAGGTAAATTTGAAAAGTTTGATTGGCGAAACCTTGTTGATGTTTAGTCACGAGATAGCGGAAAAAAACATCCAGGTGAAAAAAAACTTGAAAGGTAATCTTGTATGTTATTGTGATAGAGATAAGGTAGTTACTGTTCTAAACAATTTATTTCTGAACGCTATGGAGTCTATAGGAGAGAATGGTTGCATTGAGTTGAACATCAGAAGAGGTAAAAAAAATATGATAATCCAGGTCAAGGATGATGGAGCGGGTATACCCGAGGAAAGTATTTCTAAACTTTTTATCCCGTTTTTTACTACAAAAAGTAAAGGTACAGGTTTAGGCTTATCTATAGTTCATCGGATAATTCAAAATCACAATGGTACTATTAGTGCTTCCAATGAAGGAAAAGGAGCCTGTTTTACAATAACGTTACCAAAGGAAAAATAAAATGAGCGAGAAAATACTAATAGTTGATGATGAGAAAAATTTAGTAGAAGTAATAGAAGCTATACTCACCGAGTTAGATATAGAGGGAGAGAGTTCCTATGAGATTAAAAAAGCTTACAATGCTACCGACGCTATAAGTATAGCTTTGGATTTTGAACCTGATGTAGTTCTTCTTGACTTAAGACTTCCTGATCGCCCTGGTACTGAAGTTTTAAGTACTTTAAAGGAACAGGATAAGGAAGTCCAGGTAATAATGATGACAGCGCACGCTTCCATAGAGACAGCAATTAAGTCAGTTAGAGAGGAAGCTTACGATTATATACAAAAACCCTTACCTTCAAGAGGACACTTGCAGACCTTGGTAAAAAATGCTCTGGATAGAAGACATTTACTTTTAGAAAAGAAAAAATTAATGATGGAAATATCGGATGCCAATATGGCATTAGAGGAAGCGAACAGAGAGCTCCAGGAGGCAAAATCGCAGGTTGATGAAAAATTAAAAGAAAAAATTAAAGAATTATCTTTATTGAATCAGTTTTCGCAAGATCTTTTGCGATGTGATGATCTTGCTGCAATAATTGAGAACATTCCCGAAGATGTTATGAAACTAACCTCTTCGGTTGGTGTAATTTTAATTTTGAAAGGGTCGAATAAGGATGAGTTCAGCGTTCATGCTACAAAAGGAGATGTTGAGTTATCCGTTGGGGATAAAATAAAAGTAGGAGAAGAGCCTTTTGGTCTTGTAAATAACGAAGGCCCGTGGGAAACAGATGAATACATTTGTTCTCCGTTAAAGTATATTGAAGATAATTTGGGTTTGCTTGCTATAAAAAAAGCCGATATAGCCATATCTCCTGATCTAATTCAAACTATAACAAGCAATCTTTCAATGCGTTTGTATAATGGAATGCTGAATGAAACTTTAAAAGCCAGTTATATTGAAGCTGTGCTTTCTTTTATAAAATTTGAAGAATCGGTAAATCCGGAAATAAAAGAACATAGCGAAAGAGTTAGTAAAATTTCTTTAAAAATTGCAAGTGAATCAGGAATTCCTAAAGTAGAATTGAATAATATTAGATTTGCAGCCCTTCTTCACGATTTAGGAAAAGTTATTAAAGGAGAAATAAGCTCGGAATTACTCAGCGCAAAGATAATTAGCCCTTTAAGATTTTTACAAAAAAGTAGAAATATACTTGAACATCTTTATGAAAATTATGACGGTTCAGGAAAACCAGATGGACAGAAAGAAGATTCTATTCCAATTGGTTCCAGAATTATTCGTGTTTCGAACGAATATGATGAACTCATTTCTAAAGGAAACGACGAAAAAGAAGTGTTAAAGGAAATAGAAGGAAAAGCTGGATCGATGTATGATCCGGGAGTTGTAAAGACTTTAAAAGCAGTTCTGAAATCTTAATAATGGTTAAAATCTGTACAGTCGGACAGTACTGGAAAGAAAAGTTCGGAGAGAAGGTATATAGAGTTAGTATAGATGGGGGTTTTACGTGCCCTACAAGAGACGGAACCAAAGGTAGAGGGGGTTGTCATTTTTGTGATGAAGAGGGTTCGAGGGCACACTATATTAAATCTTCCGATGGAATAGAAAAACAAATCGAAGCGGGAATTTCTAAATTAAAAAAAGTAGGCATGAAAAGTTTTATATCTTATTTTCAGTCTTATACCAGTACTTATGCGGTAGTTGACGTTTTGAGGAAAAAATATTATATGGCACTTTCACATCCCGATGTAGTTGGTATTTCTGTGTCTACGAGACCTGATTGCGTTAACAAGGAGAATGTAAGCCTTTTGAACGAAATCGCAAGAGAATACTACACTATTGTTGAACTAGGAATACAATCAGTACATCAGAGATCTCTTGATTTTATTGGCAGGAAGCATACAGTTCGGGAGAGTGAAGAAGCTACCCGGATGTTGAAACAAAGTGGACAGATAGAGGTTGTTGCTCATGTTATTTTAGGATTACCCGGAGAAACTGAAGATGATATCATTGAGACTGCTAAAGTTATCTCCGGCTGGGGTGTAGATGGAGTAAAGCTACATCATCTCTATATTGTAGAAGGAACCCTTTTTGCTAAGTTGTTTTTGAATGGATCTATCAAAGTGTATGAAAAATGCGAAGATTACGCTCGTATTGCACGAAAGTTTATAATGAATCTTTCCGATAATATAATTATACATCGTTTTTCAGGATATTCTAACGGGAATAGACTCATAGCTCCAGAATGGACCCGAGATCGTCATATTGCTAGAAATCTTATACTTGGAGAATCCTGAATAATCTGAACCACAAAGATCACAAAGGAATAAATTATAGAAATGAAGAAAAAGATTAATAAACAATTAAAATCTCTGAGCTCTCTGTGTACTCTGTGGTTCAAAAATCTGGAGTGGAGGGGTGAATATGATTTTCTTACTTGACAATAAAGTAAACTTTATTACTCTCCCATATTAGGAAGAAAGAAATGTTAATATTAATATTTTTATCATATTCTTTTGGTGATTTAACAGATGATATTTCGGATTTCTGGGACGGACTAAATCGTATCGGAGGTCCTACGGGTTTCTTAATACTTCAGCATGATATGGATGCAAGTATTAACGCGACTGCTGGAAACCAATGGGAAGGAGGAATTCACTCATTATCACTAAACCCTTCTGGAATTATTTATACGCCAGATTATTTAGACAAGAAATTTTGTTTTGCATTTACGTATAGAACATTAGCTTGTGATATGAATGCGAATTTTTTTGGTTTTACAAGAAAGAGCGGTAACAACGCTTTTGGCTTCTCTTTTTTAGGGTTCTATTCGGGAGATATGGAACTACGTGGCGGAGTTCCCGGAAATCTAATTGGAACTTATGACGCGGAAAATATGATTTTTGGGATAACCTATGCGAGGAATTTTAAAACGCTCAGCGTAGGAGCCACTGTAAGATCTCTAAACGAAAGAATTTTTGAGGTTTCGTATTCGACTTATTCTTTTGATTTAGGAATAACCAAGAGTTTTAAAGCTTTTCGAGGTAAATCTTTTCGAGCGGATTTTTCCTTTCTTCACCTGGGCCCGAAATATTTAGACGAAGGATTCCGTTTGCCGCTTACATGGCATCTTGGACTTAAAGGGAATTTTCAAACCCTATCTCTTGGTTTTTCTATCAACAAACCGTTAAATACTAAACTGCAATATACTATTGGTGGAGAATATATGATAAATGAATTTTTCTCTGTTCGAGTCGGAAAAAGGGAAGATAATCTCTGGGAGGAATTTTCATTTGGTTTTGGTCTCCGTAATAATAACTTGAACCTCGATTATTCTTATTCTCCTACTGTTATTAATCATCTTGAAGCTTCGCATCTTTTTACAATTTCAATAGGTATATAATGATCAAGCATTTAGATTTCGAAAAACCCATAGTCGAACTACGCGAAAGAATCGAAGAATTGAAAGCTTTTAATGGAAATATGAACGGTATATATCAGGCTGAGTTGAAGAAATTAAATGCAAAATTGGTTAAGATAAGAAAAGAAATATTCTCTTCACTTTCACCATGGCAAAGAGTAGAAATGGCAAGACATCCTAGTAGACCTTACACTAATGATTATGTAAAATATTTATTTAAAGACTGGATTGAAATTCACGGAGACAGGAGATTCTCCGATGATAATGCGATAGTAACAGGAATAGGCAGTTTAGAGGATGTCTCTTTTATAGTTGTTGGGCACGAAAAGGGAAGAAATATAACGGAAAAAATTAAAAGAAATTTTGGTAGTGCCCACCCGGAAGGATACAGAAAAGCCTTAAGAGTAATGAAATTGGGAGGTAAATTTAATTTACCGATCGTTTGTTTTGTGGATACAGCTGGTGCTTATCCGGGAATAGGGGCGGAAGAGAGGGGACAGGCTTTAGCTATAGCTGAGAATATAAAGGAAATTGCTGTTATTCCGGTTCCTATAATTGTAATAATTACGGGAGAGGGGGGGAGTGGGGGCGCTCTCGCTATTGGGGTTGGAAATAGAATATACATGCAAGAATTTGCGGTTTATTCAGTTATTTCTCCTGAAGGCTGTGCCTCTATTATTTTTCGTGATCAAGAATACAAGAAGGAAGCCGCGGGATATCTTAAAATTACAGCAGAAGATTTAAAAGAATTTAAAGTTATAGATGGTATAATAGATGAGCCGGAAGGAGGTGCGCATAACAATCCGGAAGAAGCAGCCCGCTTAATTGGGCAAGCGATTCTTACAGCATATAATGAATTGAAAGATATCGCGGGAGATGTTTTAATTGAAAAAAGAATTGAAAAATTTTCCAAAATGGGTGTGTATGCAAGGGGATAAATGGCTTTAAGAGGCGATTTTAAAGATTTTGAATTAAACGACATATTCCAATTAATCCATATGGGGGGTAAAGACGGAGCTCTTCATATTAGTGGGAAAAATGGTACCGGAGTTATTTTTTTTGAACACGGTAATATTAGACATGCTGAGACGGGTGAACAACAAGGAACCGAGGCTATAAATGTATTTCTTAAATGGGATACAGGGACTTTTGAATTTATAGCGGGGGAAGACACCGATAAAGAGACAATCAATCTTCCGATCCACAATGTAATTCTGGAAGCTGCGAGGCAGATAGATGAGTGGAAGAAGATGGAAGACGTAATACCTTCCGTAGAGGTGGTTGTTGATTTTGAAGAAGAACCTGATATTAGCGATATCGAGTTAAGACCTATGGAGTGGAAAGCTCTTTCAATAATTAACGGAGAAAAGACCATAAAAGAGATTGCTGATGAGCTTAAAATGAAGAGTTTCGATCTTGCAAAAATTCTTTATGGATTAGTGCAATCAGGTTTAATACGGGTAAAAAAGAAATAAATTTAATCGAAGAAATTATTAAGATTTGTTGAAAGGAGGAAATTTGATGGAGAAGAGATGTATTTGCATTGCTGGGCATGCTAATTCTGGTAAAACTTCCTTAGGAGAAGCGCTACTGTATAAGGTGAATTTTACAAACAGATTGGGTTCTATCGACAACGGAACTTCAGTTTTAGATTATATGAAGTATGAGAAAGAAAGAAAATATTCGGTTAGCCTAGCTTGTACTACATTCAAGTATGACGGTGTGGAAGTAGATTTGATAGATACTCCCGGATACCTTGATTTTCAAGGGGAAATGATTGCAGGTTTGAGTGTATGCGATTCAGTGATTATAGTTGTAGATGGGATTTCAGGTATGGGTTTCATAACGGGACAGGTAATTGAATACGCTAAAAAAAGAGGTGTCCCGGCTTTATTTTATGTAAGTAAATTAGGAAAAGAAGGGGTAGATTTTGAAAGTTTATTAAACGAAATAAAGGATGAAGTAAAAAGCGGGTTACTCCCTCTTGTTGTACCATTAGTAAAAAGTGGTAAAATAGTCGGCGTGGCAGATATACTGCAGTTAAAGGAATATTCCTCCGGAGGAGAAAAGGAGATCTCATCCGATTTTACAGGCGAGATAAACAAATATAGAGAAAAGTTGGTTGAAGCGCTTGCGGAAGTGGACGAAGAACTTATGGAGAAATTCATAGAAGAGAAGGAAATTACCGATGAAGATTTAAAGAATGGTATGAAAAGAGGATTTCTTACGGGGAAACTTTATCCTTTAATAAGTGGCGATTCGGTTTCGCTTCTTGGTATAGATTATCTTCTTCAGTATATTAAGAAGATTTTTCCCTCACCTGCCGAGGCGAAACTTCCTTCTCAAGTTGAGTCAATTGATGGTCCGACTGCAGTTTTTTCTTTTAAGACTATATACGAGACACACGTCGGGGAATTAAATTTGATAAAGATTTGGAGAGGCAAACTTAAATCGGGGGATACACTAATTAACACTTCAAGTGATACTGAAGAGAAAATCAATCAACTCTTTGTATTGAAAGGAAATGAAAGAGAACAGGTAGAGGAACTTGAAGCAGGTTCAATAGGTGCGTTAGTAAAGTTGAAAAATACCTCTTTAGGTGATACTTTGGCAGATCCGGCTAATCCAATCAAGTTAGATAAGGTCGAATTTCCCAGCCCTGTAGCAAAAATAGCTATTGAGGGTGAAACTGAGAAAGATAGCGACAAAATATCTAAAGGACTCTCTAAACTAAGGAAATCAGATCCCACCTTGAACTATAATTTTGATTCTGAAACAAAGCAGTTAATTTTAGAAACTATGGGTGAACAGCACTTGCAATTTGTGAAATCGTGGCTGGAGGATAATTTTAGTGTTAAACTTATAGAAAGCAAACCGGATGTTCATTATAGAGAAACGATACAGAAGAAAGCAGAAGGACATGCAAAATTTAAAAAGCAGAGCGGTGGGCGGGGTCAGTATGGGGAAGTGTATCTGAAAGTCGAACCCTTGGGAAGAGGCGAAGGAATAGAGTTTGCAAATGAGATTAAAGGCGGAAGTATTCCAAGCAAGTATGTGCCATCTGTTGAAACCGGGGTCAACGAAGCATTAAATACCGGAATATTGGCTGGTTATAAAGTTGTAGACTGTAAAATTATAGTTTATGATGGATCTTACCATCCGGTCGATTCTTCTGACAACGCTTTCAAAAGAGCAGGTTCTATGGCTTTAAAAGAGGCTCTTTTGCAGGCATCTCCGTTTTTGTTAGAACCTATACTTAAAGTTCAAACTGTTATAACCGATGAATATACGGGAGATGTTATGGGAGATTTAAATTCGAAAAGGGGTAGAATCCTCGGCATCGATGCTAAAGGGAAGTTTCAAGTAATAAATGCCTATGTTCCTGAAAAAGAGATGTTTAAGTATTCGTCCAGATTGCGATCTTTAACCCAAGGTACAGGTACTTATTCTGCCGAGTTTGCATTTTATGAGAGAATTCCGGAAGAAATTGGCCAGGAAATTATGGCGCAGAAAAAAGATAAAGAAGAGGAGTAATGCTTTTATTTCTTTTAGCTCTTTTCGAGGGAGAGTTTCTCCTTGTGGGGGTAGATGCTGGAAGTTGGGGGAGAGGATCCACGGGTATTGCTTATCCTACGACTGGCTTTAAGAATCCTGCTTCTTCTCTTGTTCTAGAACCTTGTGTTTATTTTACAGGTTCGAGAATGTTTGGAGATCTTGCTAATGTTTTAAGCGGAGGAATAAATTTAAGACAAAGCGATTATGGATTGGGAGTACACTTTATCTTTCATTCCGTGGGAGATATACTTGATACGAGAGATGGCTGGAATGATGAAGACGGGGACGGATATCCTGACCCCGGAGAGGAATTATATGAAGATTTAAATGATGTTTTTTCCTCCCGCGAGGGAGCCATCTTTGCTGCATATTCAAAATGGGTAGGAAATTTTTCTGTAGGAATGGGCTTGAAGTTTATCTACAGGGAGATTTACGAGACAAGAGCAGTTGGAGCAGGTGCGGATTTTGGAATTATTTATCAGATGGAGCAATACTCAATTGGAGTTGCAATAAAAGATATTACGACTTCTCCGGTTTTTTGGGAAGAGGGTACGGATCATATTGCTCCTTCGTATCAAATGGGTCTGGGATTTAACAAGAAGTTAGGAAACGTACCTATTTTGATGGAAGTTAATTTTATTCAAGACGAATACGGTTTTAATCACCATTTAGGCGTTGAACTTGGCTTAAACAAATGGCTTAAAATGCGCGCCGGATTTTTTAACGATCAGTTGACTACGGGTTTTGGAATTGAAAAACGCCCTTTTTTAGTTGATTACGCTTTGAATATACATTCTTATTTATCAATGTCTCACAGAGTTTCTCTGTTGTATAAACTTTGAATACCAGGTATTAGGTCTTCTTAGAAAAAACAAAATAATTTTTTCCTCGTGTTTTTTGTGATAATTGGTTTATCCGGGTTTGGAAGAGGTGCTGTACTAGCGCCTATTTGTTTTTAACTTCTATTTCCCCTTCTTTTATTAGATTCAAGCAAATTTTTACTAATTTCGGGTCAAACTGAGTTCCGGAGTTTTGCTTTAATTCTTTAATAACTTCTTTCCGTGGTAGACCTTTCCTGTAGGGTCTTCTTGATATCATTGCGCTTAGAGAATCGGAGATAGCTAATATTCTAGCAGATAATGGTATTTTTTTACCCTTAAGACCATCGGGAAATCCATTTCCATCATAACGTTCATGATGATGAAGAACAGCATTTAGAATTTTTTTGTTTCCAATCGATGGATTTATTATAAAATTTCCTATCGCAGGATGTTTTTTCATTATCATATATTCTTTTTCTGTGAGAGTTTTAGGTTTCATTAAAATAGAATCCGGTATACCGACTTTACCTATGTCATGGATAAGAGCTGCGTAGCTCAGCATTTCTTTTTCTTTATCAGAATATCCGAGTTGGTTGGCAATTTCAAGGGAAATTTCTTTAACCTGTTTTGAATGTCCTTCCTGGTATGGGTCTTTTGCCTCAAGTGCATTAACCAGAGACGTAATGGTATCCAGCATCTTCTTTTCTATTTTTTCTCTTTGTTCTTTAACTTTACTTTCCAATTCCGTTTGATATTCTCTTTTTATTCTTAGGAGGAAATTTCTCTCCTTTACTTTTTCCAGAACTCTTCCGAGTTCTTCAGGCAAAACAGGTTTAACAAGGTAATCGAAAGCTCCGACACGCATAGTGCTCCTTATTATATCGAGATCTCTAAAAGCGGTAACCATTATTATTGAAACATCGGGGTTAATACTTAACAAAGTTCTAGCGGCTTCTATACCGTTCATTTTTGGCATTTCAATATCAAGAAGCACACAGTCAAAATTGTTTTTCTTGTATTCATTGACCGCTTCATATCCATCAGATGTCGGTTTACAATTATGTCCTTGTATAGAGAGAATGTTTGTAAGAGACCTTAGAATTTTATTATCATCGTCTGCTAATAAAATTTCCATAGGAATAGAATACCTATATCAAGAATTTCATAATTTAAATTCTTTACCCTCTTGGGCACCTTTGATTTTTAATCCTTTCCCTGCCAGTTTGTTAGCTTTTTTTACTATTTTATCTACTTGCCTGTCAGTTCTTGTGGGGTCGTAGTGAGTCAAATAAAGTGTTTTTATGTTTCCTTCTTTGGCGAATTCTACTGTTTGTTCCCACGAAGAATGGCCCCAGCTTTTGTGTTTTTCCATTTCATTTTTTTCGTATTGAGCGTCATGAATTAGAATATCCGAATCTTTTGTAAAAGCTAAGTGATCTTTATAGGGTACTGCTGCTATATCCTGATGGTCTAGTTCGTTATCGCTCATAAAGACTAAAGTTTTTCCATCTTCTTCAAATTTAAAAGCGTGGGTCTCAAGAGGATGGTTTGTTAATATGGAACTGATTTTTACCCCGTCGATTGAAATACCTTTTTTTCGTATTTTTTCAAATTCTATTTTGGCGGCTATTTCCTTAAAAGGTACCGGATAGTAAAGGGATTTCATTTGTCCTTTGAGTATGTCCAATAATCTTTCATAAGTCGGAGAAGCGGCAAATATTTTTATTGAGAAATCCGGAATGTATATAGGAATAAAGAATGGAAATCCCTGGATATGGTCCCAGTGAGAATGGGTTAGGAATAAATTAATGTGGTTTATTTTCTCACGAAGTATTTCTTCAGAAAGAACTCTCATACCGGAGCCCGCGTCGATGATAATCTTTTTTCCGTTATTTAATGTTAGGTCTACACATGTTGTGTTGCCACCATATTTTACTGTATATTTTCCGGGTGTTGGTATTGAGCCTCTTGTACCCAAAAGTTTAATTTTCATAAAATTATTTTAAGTAAAAATGCAGATTTGTCAAGCTTTTTATAGTATATTATCTTATTAAAAGTGTTAAATTATAGTTTTTTTAGTGTCCTTTATTCAAAAGGTCTTGCTTATTGAGTAATTTTCTTTTATTATTAATCGATTTAAAGATAGCTTTTATGGCGAGATTTAAAAATTCTAAAGGCTAAGGGGGATTTGATGGAAATGTTATTAAGATTTATGTTTATGTTAACAGTTTATTCTTTTTTTAATGTGCCTTTATTAATTGCCGCGGGAGGTGAAAAAGTAATGAATAAAAATGAAAAAATAGTATTACCGGAACCCAGGCATGAAAGTCATATTTCAGTTGAAGAAGCAATATTAAAAAGAAGGTCAGTAAGAAGTTATTCTGATGAACCGCTTAAATTGGAAGAAATTTCTCAGCTTCTTTGGTCTGCCCAGGGTATCACTGATGAGGAGAGGAAATTAAGAGCGGCTCCTTCGGCCGGTGCTCTTTACCCACTTGAGACTTATATTGTCGTGGGTAACGTATCTTCGTTGGAAGAAGGTATCTATAGATACGATCCCTTAAATCATGAAATTATTAAGACTAGGGAAGGGGATTATAGAAGCGATCTTTCACTTGCTTCTCTCGGTCAGTCCTGTATTAAAAATGGTGCTGTTTCTATAGTTTTTGCCGCAGTTTACGAGCGTATAACAAAAAAATACGGAGAGAGAGGTATCGGATACACCTACATGGAGGCCGGACATGCTGCTCAAAATATTTATTTACAGGCGGAAGCATTGTCTTTGGGAACTGTTGTTGTAGGAGCTTTTACGGACGATAGAGTAAAAAATGTCATTGGCATGAAGGAGGAAGAAACTCCTTTATATATCTTGCCTGTTGGCAGAAAGTAATGCTGAATTTTTCTGATGAAAGGAGGAATTAATGGGAGTGAAAAATAGAAAAGAAATTACAGTTTCGACGAGCAGGAGAAATGAGTTTGTAGACGTAACCGAGGAAGTAAGACGTGTTGTGAAGGGAAGCGGAGTAAAAGACGGTTATGTCCATCTTTATGTGCCTCATACAACAGCGGCTGTAACGATAAACGAAAACTACGATCCTTCGGTAAAGAGCGATATTTTAAATAAGCTGTCGGACGTAATCCCTGCTGGCGCAGGATATGCTCATTCGGAAGGAAACGCGGATAGTCATATTAAAGCTTCTCTTGTCGGAAATTCGGATTTTATTCCGGTTGTGAGCGGTGATATTGCTCTTGGTACATGGCAGGGGATCTTTTTCTGTGAATTTGACGGTCCCCGCTCGAGGAGAATGTTGATTCAGGTTATTGGGTAAAGAATCTAACCACAGAGAGCACAGAGAAAAAAAGAAGACAAAGAGAACACAGAGATTTTTTTTGCTGTTTAAAACCCGTCCCACAACACCAAATTATTATCACACAAAGACACTAAGACACAAAGGGTTTGTTGGTTAGGTCGTTAAAAAGACTCGAACCTACTATAAAAACTTTAACTTAGGGCTATGGTTTTCGGGCTATGATCCTGTTTACTGCGTGTTTGTGTGGAATATTTGCGGAATTACAATCAAATATCTCTTCTGTGCAATATAGTATTTCCCAATCCCAATAATATGTTATTATCTCTCCGGATTTAAAAAAGTATGTATTTGGATCGGCATCGGGTGCCTTTTCAATAAAAGGCTTTTTTACAAAGACAGAAAAGGCGTTTATTCCACCCTTATTTGTAAATTCTTTATAATTTCGAAATATCTCAGCTCTTTGTTCCGGAGGTAGATAATGAAGAGTTCCAGTTGAAATAATAATATCGTGTTTTTCTTCTAATCTATAATCTATTATATTTTTTTTTAAAGTCTTAATCCTTAAATTTTCTTCTTTTGCGTATTGTTCTGCTTTCTTAAGACCTTGTTCGGAAAGATCTATTGCAAGAACATCAAAGCCTTTCTTTGCGAAGAAAACGGTATCTCTCCCTTCTCCGCATCCAAGGTCAATTAATCTTTTGCCGGTGTAATTAATTTTTGAGATTATTTTGATGAGTTTTTTAGCTGTAGAGGATGGATTCTTTCCCCAATAGTAATCTTTCCCTGCGTATTTTTTATTATATGAATCTTCGGTTTTCATATTATTTGGATTTTAAGAATGATGAATAAGCTTGTCAAGTCTTTAAGGTTAACTGTCAATTACTTTTTTGCCTTTAATATCCAAGTAAGGACTGAAGCTCTTTCATATGTGATTTCATAACCTAAATCATTAAGAAATTTTTTCATTTTGCTTATATCCATGAAATATTCGTCTTCTATCTCAAGTAGCATATCTTGTCTGTCTTCTTTCTTAAATTTATTAATGACTTCATTCTTTTGACTTTCGTCTTTGAACATAAAATCACCAATGACAATAATTCCGTTTTCAAGTAAAACGCGATCCATTTCTAAAAAGGCTATTTCTTTTTCTTTAGAAGATAAATGATGAAGGGCAAAAGTACTGATTATTCTGTGAAATTTATTATCGTCGAAGGGAATATTTAAGAAATCACCTTTTTGAAGTTTAATTTGTAAGTTTTTTTCTTCCGCCTTTTTTAACATTTCTTCGGAAACATCTATACCAAAGTTTGATAAACCTTTGGGTAATCGCTCAGTTAATAAACCTGTTCCAACTCCAATATCTAAAACTCCCATCCCGTTTCTCAGTTCAGCAAGTGGTATGACTCTATCGAGAATTTCGAAGTAATTTTCTCTAAGATAGTCATTGGAATCTTTTTTAATTTGTTCATCGTAATGTTCTGCTTGATGGTTATGAATTGAGCCATCATCTAACATAATTCCTCTAATACCAAGAACTGTGCTTATTAATAACTTCGATTAAATTATTTATCTTTTCTTCCGGGGTTGAATTATCGAGTTCGAGTGCGATAATAATATCATCTCTGTTTTTTACACTATTAAAAAAGTTATCGAAATCGATATTACCCTTTCCAATGGGCAGATGTTCGTCACTTTCGCCTTTATTATCGTGAAGATGAACATATTGTAGCCTGTTGCCCATCTTTTTCGTCCAATCAGATGGAGATAATTCGGAAAATACATTCATATGTCCCGTATCCAGACAAAGAGCGAAGAAATCGCTATTGACTGCATCGCAGAGTTCGATTAAGATTTCAGGCGTTTCTTCTACCAGATTTTCAATAACAATTTTAATTCCATCGTTTTCGTATCTTTTTATCTCTTTTTTCCAGAAATTTGTTGTCTCTTCCAGCCAAAAATCTTCCAAATTCCATTTTTTTATATCCCCGTTGATTCCACTGTGCATAACTAAAACCTGGGGTTTTAATTCTTTTGCCATTTCATAGGTCATTTGCATTCTCTTTTTTACGGCTTCTTTTAAGAGATAATCCCTATGTGTTTGCCTTATACCGACAAATGGGCCGTGAATAGAAATTCTTCCGGAGAATTTTTCTATTATTTTTTTATGCTGTTTTATTTTTTCGTACCAGGCTAGGGGAGAGCTCACACCTTTTAAGCCATAGCTTTGCAGCTCGATTCCTACATTTAACTCTTTAAGCTTTGGTAATATTTCGAAATCATTTTCATAGCCTGATAAACATAAAAAGAAGTTCATTTTATACCTGTAAAATAATAACCTACCCCGAATGTCTGTCAAGGACATGTATGATAATAAAAATAAATCAGAAGAAACATTTATTAATTCAGCATCCCGATTGTTGACAAGCTTATTGTAGTAGTTATAATTAATATATTATGAAAAGATTTTTGCTTTTGTTATTTGTTTTAATTATCTCGTGCAGCAGGAATAAAAGTGAAATTTATTCGGGAATTTTTACAGAAGAAAGCTATCTTCTGAAGGCAGAAGTAGCCGGAAAAATTAATGTATTTAATCTTGAGGAAGGCGATAAAGTGAACAAAGATGATACATTAGCAATTATTGATGACAAAGAAATAAAACTTGTTATAGAATCGATAGAATATCAAGTTAAAAATTTAAAAATTCAGCTCCAAAATCTGGAAGATGATCTTAAAAAATCAGAAGAGCTTTTTAAGGGTTCGGCGATTTCGGAAATGGATTTTGAAAGAGTAGAAAGAAATCGAGATATGGTGTATATGGAGCTTAAATCAGCTTTCGCTTCTCTTGAAGCGAAAAAAGAAAGTCTAAAAAAATTCTATATAATTTCTCCTGTAAGTGGTTACATAAGCTTAAAATATTTAAGAGCAGGAGAAACGACTCTGCCTGGTACGCCTGTTGTTGAAATCCTTGACCCTTCTTTATTATATCTAAATGTTTATGTTCCTGAAGATGAATTACCTGGAATTTCTATCAATCAATCTGTCAAAATTAGAATTGACGCGTTTCCGGGTGAAACTTTCGAAGGTATTATTTCCTTTATAGCCGGTAAGGCTGAATTTACTCCCAGGAATATTCAGACAAAAGAAGACAGAACGTTACTCGTTTACAGGGTAAAAATTATTGTTGATAATCCGGAAAGAAAAATAAAGAGTGGTATATACGGAGATGCCGTCTTCTAATAGTTTTATAGTTCAAACTTTTGATCTATCCAGGCATTTCGGTAAAATTAGAGCCGTTGACAATCTCAATCTTTCTGTAAAAAAGGGTGAGATTTTCGGCTTTTTAGGACCGAATGGTGCCGGTAAAACGACTACGATTAGGATGCTGTGCGGAATATTGCAGCCTACTTCGGGTAGAGCACAGGTCTGCGGGTATGATATTGTAAAAGAAGCGGAACTTTTAAAATCACACATAGGGTATGTCTCGCAGAAATTCAGCCTTTATCAGGATCTTACAGTATATGAGAATCTCTATTTTTACACACATATATATGATATTTCCGGAGAGAAAGCAAAAGATAGGATAAAAGAAATGGTGAAACTTGCGGGTCTTGTGGGCAGAGAAAATACAATATCTTATTATCTTTCCGGAGGGTTAAAGCAAAGGTTGGCGCTCGTTTGCGCTCTTGTTCATGAACCGGAACTTCTTATACTCGATGAACCCACGGTAGGTGTTGATCCAATTACACGTAAAGAATTCTGGGATACCTTAAAAGGACTTGCAAAAGAAGGTAAAAGTCTGATAGTCTCTACTCATCTTCTGGATGAAGCTTACAAGTGTGATTCACTTGGATTTATGCATATGGGAAAGCTGGTAGCTTATGGTACGCCACAAGAACTTACCGGCAATGGAAAAGAATCGCTTGAGGAGACTTTTATAAGACTCGTTAAAAATGCGTAGTCTTCTAACAATAATCTGGAAGGAAACGATTCATCTAAAGAGGGACGGACGTTCACTAGTAATCGCTTTCGTTTTACCTTTATTT
>Ga0315548_1000037_pt1 | contig 102107 bp, 98 predicted proteins | sample SalMarSW160110MG_2_FD_202540 | JGI IMG/M metagenome (GOLD analysis project Ga0315548, IMG submission 202540) | Salt marsh sediment microbial communities from the Plum Island Ecosystem LTER, Massachusetts, United States - Salt Marsh Sediment SW1601-110 ... | reverse complement strand
GAAGCTCTGATAGCCTCCATAGTGGGCACTTTGATCACCCTCTTCGGAGTAGGTGCTATGAAAACTATTTTTTCGAGAAAAAGTTGGTTTCGAAGCGGGATGGAAATGATGATTATAGGAGCCTCCGCTGCGACAATAACCTACATGATCGGAACACTATTTTCTCTTATAATATAAATGGATGTTATACTTTCTAGAAAACAAATAGAATGTTTACCTCAAGAGAATTTGAATGCACATGCAGAAACCATTGCAAAACAAAAAAATGGGAATTTGCGGGATAGTCTCGGGTGATGTCTCCATTTGTCTTGGATTCAAATCTCTCCAAGTCCACCATTCACTTCTCCCATAAGTCATAAAAATAAACGCGGATAATAGGAGAATAAGTAGGGGAAACAGCATGCCTAAGAAGAGTTTTTCTTGGCTGGATTTTGTTCCAGTGACCCTCGTGACCGTTCTTTTCATCTCACAGATTGTCATCGGCATTTATTTAGTGTCTGGCGTGTCTCAAATCGATGTTCTGGCGTATGCTGGAGTGGGGCTTTATACTTTTGCGGGTCTAGTTTTTGGGGGTCTTCCAGTGTTTGAGTTTCGCAGGAAAGGTGGAGTAAAAAAGGGAGAAAGCTACATTCACACCACCCAGGTTGTCGACACCGGAATATACTCTATTGTTCGTCATCCGCAGTATGTGACTTTCATGTTGTGGGCGATAGCGGGTATGCTGCTTTTCCAGCATTGGATTGTTGTCTTGCTGGGGGTTCCTATTTTCCCGTTGACATACATTGATTTAATCAAGGCTGACAAAGACGCTACCCAGAAGTTCGGAGACGAGTACAGAGCCTACATGAAAAGGGTTCCTAGGGCAAACTTTCTGCTCGGAATTATACGGCGATTCAGAAAGAGTGAATATGTTGCATGAAGAAGCGACTCATCCAAGCTACTCTTGGAAACGTGACCCTCTGCTTTGGTCATCCAGTCTTTTAATGCTCTTGCCAATCATATTGGTCTTTGTTTTCTACAACTATTACAGCCTCGATTTCCTTGTTTATGTCGGATGGATTCTGTTGATGTTCAGTGTTGTCATCATTTGGTTGGCTGGTGGAGAATTCAGAAAAAAAGGTGGGGCGCCAAAGGGAGAAAGCATTGTTCACACCTCAGTTCTCGTTGATAGCGGAGTTTACGCTGTTGTCAGGCACCCTCAATATCTGGGTTTCATACTGTTTGTGCTTGCGCTGGTTCTAATGTCTCAACATTGGCTAAGTGTGATTTCTGGAGCACTGGGGTCTGCTCTGTTTTACAAAGATATATTGAGAGAAGAGCAGATGAGTATTGAGAAGTTTGGCGATGCTTACAAGCGATACATGGAACGGGTTCCAAGAATGAATCTTTTAATCGGCATCCTGCGATATTTGCGACAGAGACGAAAGTAGTCTCAGCCGCGCCCATGCAGCGGGGGTGCATCATCAGCCGCGTTCGTAAACAATCTTCCTTACGTTTATGCGGAATCGAGCACCGGCGGATAGGAGTCAGCGGGAAATTCTAGGTGTAACAAGAGCATGAGCCCCAAGATCGTGGAGTGCCAATGCAAGTACTCCGCCTCCTGGTCATTGCTGGAGTTCCCCCAGCTGCCATCGTCATTTTGGCTCATTATGACGCGCTCGACAAAAGAATCGTCAACCAAGTCGCCTTGCCCTGCTAGGTAGAGAAACGCCGCGGCTTCGAGCTTGAGATCGTTCACAGTCTTCGGGTCGTTGTTGATTATCGCAGCGTTGGCACTGTACAACTCATCGATAAACCAGTCGGGCAGTGCCAATTCACAGCCGTTTTCCTGAACCCAGATCCAAGCCAGTAACACATGCGTCAGATGGTACCCTCCCTGGCTTGCCTCTCTGTCAAGCATCCTAGGGTAATCGACGGGTAACCCCCGTTCGGGTCGATCGCAATAGAGGGCATGGACAATGATAATGTCGGATGGTAATGACACTGCCTGCAAATCCTCAGTCTGTAGCGGGTTGTTGTAATCGGCGATGCGACGAAACACACGCAATAAAGACGCCTCTTCTGGTTGCTCGGTCAGCACTTGGTCATAGCGCTGCAATGCGTCTGCGAACTCGGCGATTCCGAAGCGCCGGTGTATCACATCGAGCCACAGCAGGGCGTACGGCTCGTTTCTGTCCTCAAGGAAGTCGATTGCCTTCGTGATTGCTGTATGCAAGTCCGGCTCAGGATGTTGCAGTAGGGGTACTATCACCAGAAGACTGCACAATGCGGTTATACAAAAAGCCAACAAGAGGGCTCTGCGTTTACTGAGTTTCATGAATGTTTTCCACGCTTCATTTTTGTTAGTGTATAATTAGAGTTTTGTTTTCATCCACCTATTAAATGTGGTTTCTAACATTAAGTAAATATACATTGTATATTCTAGGAAACAATAGAATGTTTGCCCCAATAGAATTTGAATGCACATGCAGAAACAATAGAAAAACAAAAAAGGATTTTAATATCGGAGTTAGAATTGTTGACTAAATAGGAAAGCAACACACGTAAATCGAGTCGGGTCCCCATGGAAGAGCCTTCAAAGAAAGACGAATTCGAGGAAACGGTAAAGAAACTTGAGGAAAAATTGGAGGCAGAACAGGAGAAAAGCAAAGAATATTTGAACCGTTTGAAGTATCTGCAGGCAGACTTCGAGAACTACAGAAAACGTGTGGAAAAAGAGGTTCAAGAAACGGTTCAAAGAGGCAACGAAAAACTAGTTGCATGCCTCATCGACATCATGGACGATCTTGAGAGCGCAATTCAAGCAGGGGAAACAACAGAGAACAAAGACGCTCTTCTAGAGGGAATAAAGATGGTTCATAAAAATTTGGATAAACTGTTAGAAAAAGAAGGATTAGAACGACTCGACTGTGTTGGACGAGCCTTCGATCCGAACATGCATGAAGTCCTAGCTGAGGTACCCACAAAAAACCATCAAAGTGGAACTGTTCTTGAAGAAGCTAGAAAAGGCTTCATGTTCAAAGGAAAAGTGCTTAGACCAAGCATAGTGAAAATTGCTTGTGAAGATTCAGAAGGTGACAAGAAATGAGTGAAACAAAAAGAGAAAGAATACTTGGAATAGACCTTGGAACCACCAACTCGGCAGCAGCCATCATGGAAGCTGGAAGACCAGTCATAATACCCAGCGCAGAAGGACCAACCATCGCAGGCAAAATGTTCCCGTCGGTGGTCGCCTTCACAAAGGATGGGCAACTGCTTGTTGGTGAACCTGCTAAGAGACAGGCCGTAACGAACCCGGAAGGAACTGTCTTCGAAATCAAAAGGAAAATGGGAACCGACTACAAAGTAAAACTACAGGGCAAAGAGTACACCCCCCAGCAAATCTCAGCCTTCATCTTACAGAAAATAAAAAGAGATGCAGAAACGTTCCTTGGCGAAAAAATGAAGAAGTGCATAATCACAGTCCCCGCCCACTTTAATGACAACCAAAGGCAAGCCACCAAAGATGCGGGTGAAATCGCGGGTTTTGAGATATCACGGATAATAAACGAGCCCACAGCCGCTTCGCTCGCTTATGGTCTTAACAAACTGGAGAAGGAGATGAAAATCTTGGTCTTCAGTTTCGGTGGAGGAACCAACGACACTACCATCATGGATTTCGGCGGTGGAGTCTTCGAGGTTTTAGGCACGAGCGGCGATACACAACTGGGAGGAACCGACCTAGACAACGCTGTAGTAAACTACCTCATAGAGGATTTCAAAAATCAGACAGGCATTGACCTAAGTAATGATCCAATGGCGATGCGGAGACTCAAAGAGGCGGGTGAAAAAGCGAAGATTGAACTCTCCACTCTGTTGACAACAGACATTGACCTGCCCTTTGTTGCCTCCGATTCCAGTGGACCCAAGCACCTCCACACAACACTAACCCGCGCTAAGCTTGAGCAGCTTACCCGACTAATCGTTGAAAAAGTAAGAGACCCAATAATGAGCACTCTGAAAGACACCAAGCTCAAACCAAAAGACATAGATAAAATAATTCTCATCGGCGGACAAACAAGAATGCCCTTGGTAAGGAAATTCATGGAAGAACTGCTGGGGAAACCCGCTGAACGAGGAGTAGACCCCATGGAGTGCGTCGCTGTCGGCGCAGCTATCCAAGGCGGTGTGTTAGCTGGCGAAGTGAAAGACCTGCTTCTCTTGGATGTAACTCCCCTCTCACTGGGCGTCGAAACCTTAGGCGGTGTATTCACAAGAGTCATAGAGAAGAACACGACGATACCCACAAAGAAGAGCCAAATCTTCTCCACGGCAGCGGACAGCCAAACAACCGTAACCATCAATGTGTTACAGGGAGAAAGAGTCATGGCTGCAGACAACGTCTCTTTAGGCATGTTTAACCTAACTGGCATACCACCCGCGCCTAGAGGCGTGCCCCAAATTGAGGTTACCTTCGACATCGACGCCGACGGTATACTAAACGTCTCTGCTAAAGATTTGGCTACTGGAAAAGAACAAAAAATCACCATAACCGCTTCCACAAAGCTTTCAGAGCAAGAGAAGGAGCGGATGATGAAGGAGGCTGAACAGTTCGCTGAGGAGGACGAGAAGAGGCGAAAAGAGGTTGAGGTTCGTAACGAAGCTGATTCACTGTTGTATACTGCTGAGAAGACTAAGACGGATTTAGCCGACAAAATTGGAAAGGAGCAGATAGAGAAGATTGACAAGGCAGCAGCTGAGCTCAGAGAGACAGTAAGCGGCAAAGACGTTGACAAAATCAAGACCAAATCTGAGGAGTTGACTAAAGTTCTGCAGGAGGTTGGCACCGTAGTTTATCAGCAGGCGGCGGCAAAACAGGCAGAGCAAGCAAAAACAGAGAAAGCTAAAGAGAGCAAAGAGAAAGTTGTGGACGCAGAATATGAGGAAGTAAACGAAAACAAAAAAGAGTAACACCGCACTCTTTATGCTTAGGCTGATATCCCCATGACCAACAAGCGCGACTACTACGAAGTTCTCGACGTGCCAAAAGATGCGTCAAAACAGGAGATAAAAAAGGCTTACCGAAAACTGGCATTAAAGTATCATCCAGACCGAAACAAGTCGCCTGACGCTGAGGAAAAATTCAAAGAAATCTCAGAAGCCTACGCTGTTCTTTCCGACGACGAGAAACGCAGACAATACAACCAGTTTGGACATGCCGGTATAAGCGGAAGATACACGTGGGAAGACATCTACAGAAGCGCCGACTTTGAGTCAATTTTCAGAGACTTGGGTTTCGGCTTCGGCGGCTTAGGCTCCATCTTCGACATGTTCTTCGGGGGCAGAGGTCGCAGAAGAAATGGTCCCCAAAAAGGGGCGGACCTACGATCTGATGTTGAAATAACCTTAGAAGAAGCTGCATTCGGCATAGAAAAAGAGCTGGAGGTGCCAGGTTTTGATGTTTGCGAATCATGCTACGGTAGCGGAATGAAAGCCGGAACCAACTCTCAGAAATGCCCCAGATGTAACGGAACCGGCGAGATACGTTATGCAAAAAATTTTGGCGGTATGTACTTTACGCAGGTGCAGCCTTGTGATGAGTGCAACGGGAGAGGGGTTCCTTTAGAGAATCTGTGCCCAGTCTGCAGGGGTACCGGAGCCACCCAGAGCATACATCAGATAAAATTGAAAATTCCCGCCGGAATCGAGGATGGATACAGCCTTAGATTGCCGGGTGAAGGGAAGCCCGGGTTCAAAGGTGGACCTAGAGGTGACCTGTATGTTGTTGTGCATGTTAAGCCTCATGAAGTCTTCGAGAGAAGGGGAGACGACATTCTTTATGAGGCTAAGATAAGTTTTCCTCAGGCAACATTAGGAACTAAAGTATATGTGCCAACCTTGCACGGAGAGGCGAAACTGAAAATTCCATTTGGAACCCAAAGCGGAACAATTTTTCGATTAAGAGGGAAAGGTTTGCCGCATCTGCGTGGATGGGGGAAGGGTGACCAGTTCGTCAATGTTGTTATTCGAACCCCCACAAAATTAACTAAACAGCAGAAGAAGCTGCTGGAAGAGTTAGAGAGAGAACTGAAAGAAAAGTAGGTTCAGACGCCAACTCCAGACGCTTCTTTTTCTAAAGGTTGCGTTTCACACGTTAAGAAAAAGAGGCTGTTCTCCTGAAAGTTGTTCCGAGCCCACCTTTCGGCTAATGCTTATTTGTTTAAATGTAAATGTCTACTGGGGTTCTAGGATTATGGTTGAAAAGGGAGTTTTTAGTAACGGGATTTCTTATGTCCGCTTCGGTGAAGGAGAAGGCATCCTTCTTGTTTTCAGCGGTGGACCCGGCAACACTCTTCCCTCAGGTTTCATGCTTCGGGTGTTGGGTCAATTTAAGCACATATCCAAAAGTTACGTGGTTTATGTGTTGGGTCGTAAAAGTGAGTTGCCTGAAGGTTATACTACTCGGGATATGGCTGAAGACTATGCAGCAGTGATTAGAGACGAGTTTGATGGTGGACCCCTTGATGTGATGGGCATGTCGTATGGCGGGTTGATTGCGCAGCATTTGGCTGCTGACCATCCTGAACTTATCCTCCGCCTCGTCATCGCAATGTCTGTTTATCGATTTAGTGAGGAAGGAAACAAGTTGGACATGAGGTATGCCGAGTTGCTTAGTGAAGGCAAAAAGAGGGATGCTCTCAAAAGTTTAGAGCCAATAATTGAGGGGGGTAGAATCAAGAAAAGTCTTCTAAAGTTTTTCATGGGATATATTGGTCCTCTAATGTGGAGCAACCCCGAAAAACCATCAGATTTGTTGGTGGAAGGCAAAGCGGAAATGGCGCATAACTCCAAAAACAGGCTTGCTGAAATCAGGGCTCCCACCCTAGTGATTGGCGGCGACAAGGATTACTATTGTCCAGTGGAGCGGCTTCGCGAAACAGCTGCCGGAATCCCAGATGCTAGACTTGTCCTTTACGAAGGTAAGGGTCACATGATTACGGGAAAACAGTTTGATGAAGACGTTCTTGAGTTCCTAAATGAATAATAAAGGCAAGGTTTTTTCTGAGTAAATCTGTTTCCCCTGTTCTTTTTGGCTTGTTTTTATCCTAGTAGAAATAGAACCGCGGTCATTGTGAGCATTCCTAGGAAAAGGCTTGTTATTGCTAGGTGTGCTTCTCCGTGGCTTAGGGAGAGGGGTAGCAGCTCGTCGAAGCTTATGAACACCATTATTCCTGCGACAAAGGCTAATGCCATGTTAAGCACGAAGGGGTTGATGAAGGGAAATAACACAAAAAAGCCTATGACTGCTCCAATTGGCTCAGCGATTCCTGAGAGAAGCGACCATAGGAATGCTTTTTTTCTGTTCTTTGTTGCGTAGTAGATTGGAGTCGACACTGAGATTCCTTCAGGTATGTTGTGGAGTGCAACGGCGATTAGCAGCATAAGTCCAAGCTGTATGTCCTTCATGGCGCCAAATAGGGTGACGATTCCCTCTGGAAAATTGTGTATGAATATTCCCGCTGAGACAAGAATCCCAGTCTTCATTAGCCTCTTGTTTTTCTTTTCTTTTTCCGTTAGCTTTTCTTCTTTGTATTCGTGCGGTATCAAAAAGTCGATTGCGGCTATTGTTGCGATGCCTAAAAAAATGCTATGTTTGCGGTTAGGAATCCCGTTTCTGTTACTGCCGAGAACAGGAGCTCCATGAATGAGATCTGTATCATGACGCCGGCAGAAAAACCCATCAGCAAAGAAAGGTAACTGTGCTTAAAGTCTTTTATGAAGAACGCCACTAGACTGCCAAGGCCAGTAGACAATCCCGCGATTAAAGAAAAAAGGAAGGCAATCAGTATTGTGTCATTCATCAAAACACCCAAAACTCAAAAATACAGTTAGTTTTCCGCTAATTCTCTTTTTAGCGTCTTTACAAAGCTTTCCTCGTCTTCCGCCATTCTTTTCTTCACTTCTTTCCAAGTTGCTGGGCAGTTCTTGTACTCTACTCCAACAATGCTGTGGATGACTCTGTCAATGTCTTTTTTGTTTTCTTTTGTGATTGTTATTTCCGCTTTTTCGAAGATTGGTTTTAGGTGTCTGAAGTAGCAGGTCATGATGATCCACTGGTCTGTTTATTTGTTTAGAAATGTTTATAAACGCGTGTGCTGGTTATTTTACGGCAATAGGTTGCCGTATGCCTACCGATTATGGGGTGCAAACACAATGAAACGGGTCTCAGTCAAAGAAGAAGCATGCATCGGATGTGGACTCTGCCAAGTCTACTGCACAGTAGAGCACTCCAAATCCAAAGACCCAATAAAAGCATACAGAAGAGAACAGCCCCGACCAATCAGCCGAGTAAGAGTGGAAACAAACAAGCCACAATCCATCTCAATCAGATGCCAACAATGCAAAAACACCCCGTGCGTAACCGCCTGCCTAACCGGAGCCATGACCCTCGACAAGGAAACCGGGTTGGTGGTGCATGACGCAGAAAAATGCATAGGCTGCTGGACCTGCATCATGGTCTGCCCATACGGCGCCATAAAACCTGACACTTTAAGCAAAATTGTTGTAAAGTGTGATCTATGCCCCGACCGTGAAGTCCCCGCGTGTGTAGCTAACTGCCCCAACGAGGCGCTGGTCTGCGAAGAGGTGACGCAGTAATGTCGAAATACGTGATTATCGGCGGCTCGGCGGGCGGCATCGGAGCAGTTGAAGCCATTAGGGAAGTTGATCCAGTGGGAACTTTGACAGTAATTTCGGAGGAAACAGTTCCCCAGTATTCACGTCCCATGATCTCCGAGTACGTCAGCAGAGAAGCCACTTTAGACACCATGAAGTACCGCGGCGACCAGTTCTGGAAAAACAACAATGTCCAGACGCTTACTGGAAGAACCGCAACAAAAATAGACTTCACAAAAAAACAGGTTGAGCTTGATGGCGGAGACAAAATCGGTTATGAGAAGCTTCTAATCGCCACCGGCGGAAAACCGTTTGTTCCAAGGATGGAGGGCGGAGAAAAAGACGGAGTATTCACGTTTACAGAGCTTTCCAGCGCAGAAGGCATAGAAGCCAAGCTGGAGCACTCCAAGAGCGTCGTGGTTATCGGCGGCGGTTTAATCGGCGTCAGCGCATCTGAGGCGCTGGTGAAACGTGGAATAACGGTGACTTTAGTGGAGCTCAAAGATAACATACTCAGCCTCATACTGGACAAGACGGCTTCCGAGATAGCAGAAAAAGTGCTCACAGAAGCTGGAGCCACGGTAATCACGGGTCAAACCGTTCAGCGGATTCTGGGCAAAAAAGGCAACGAAGCTGCTGTTGGAGGAGTGGTGATGACCGACGGCAAGGAAATCCCCTGCGACCTAGTGGTTGTCGCTATCGGAGTTATCCCACGCACAGAACTCGTCAAAGAAACAGACATGAAACTGAACCGTGGAATAGTTGTAGACAGGTTCATGCGCACCAACATACCTGACGTGTACGCATGCGGAGACGTCGCAGAAGCCCACGACTTTCTAATCAACGGAAACCGTCTCCTGCCCCTCTGGCCTCTGGCTCATCTGGGAGGACAAGTTGCAGGATACAACATGGCGGGAAAGAAGGCAGAATACGAGGGGGGAACGGTTATGAGCTCCTTGAAATACTTCGATCTGCCCGTCATCGCCGTAGGAAACGTGAACCCAGAAGACATCAGCGATTACGAAGTGCTGGTTGAGCTTAAGCCCGAAAAAACCGTGTACAAAAAGATACTGCTCAAAGATGGTGCAATTGTGGGTTTCATCTTTTTGGGTGACCTCGAAAGAGCTGGTATATTCTTCCGTCTATTGAAGAATCATGTTGATGTCAGCGAAATCAAGGACATGCTTCTCTCCGACGATTTTGGCATCGTTACGTTGCCGGAGCAGCTGAGACAAGAAATGTTCGTGGTGAATTAAGATGAAGGACCTAACTAAAACTAACAACCCTTACGGCGACGAGAAGGTCTTCGATGCATGCTCCATATTTGGCATGATGAACCTTAAGGGAGAACGGTTCTCAGCGAAAGACCCAATCAGAGCCATCGCAAACATGCATGACCGCGGAAACGGTTTGGGCGGCGGCTTTGCGGCTTACGGCATCTACCCAGACTATAAGGACGATTACGCATTCCAGATCATGTACCTCGACAGAGAGGCGAAAAAGAAGACAGACCGTCTGCTCAGCGAATGCTTCAACATCCTCAGCGAAGAGGAGATGCCAACACAGGAAGCCAACGTTAGAGACCCTCCCATCATGTGGCGGTACTTCCTTCAACCCAAAAAATCCAAAACGAAGAGCCAAGCAGACGACGATTACATTCTGGAGAAGGTTATGCGAATCAACACAGAAACAGGCAAAGCCTTCGTTTTCTCAAGCGGAAAAAACATGGGAGTCTTCAAGGGAGTCGGCTTCCCAGAGGACGTGGCGGAATACTTCTACTTGGAGGAATACAAGGGATACATGTGGACTTGCCATGGACGGTTCCCAACGAACACTCCGGGTTGGTGGGGAGGCGCCCACCCCTTCAACATTCTAGATTGGACTGTGGTTCACAACGGCGAAATCTCGTCCTACGGCATCAACAAGCGCTACTTGGAGATGTTCGGCTACAAGTGCACCATGCAGACGGACACAGAAGTGATGGCTTATGCCTTCGACCTCTTGATGAGGCGGCAAGGCTTGTCCATCGAGATAGTGTCCAAGATTCTTGCTCCGCCCCTCTGGACTGAAATCAAAGCGATGAAACCAGAAAACGAGCTTGCCCTGAGGGCTCTGCGGCAGACATACGGCAGTCTCTTGATGAACGGTCCATTCACTATAGTAGTGGCTCATGAAGGCGAGATGATTGGGCTCACAGACAGGATTAAGCTTCGTCCCCTCACCGCAGCGGAAAAGGGTGATTATCTGTTTCTGTCCTCGGAGGAATCGGCGATACGGCTGGTTTCGCCTATGCTGGACAGGGTTTGGAGCCCAAGAGGCGGAGAGCCTGTGATAGGAAGACTCGAATCCCGAAGAGCTGTGGAGGTCATAGCTTAGGAGGTGTATGGCGGATGAAGAGTTACGTTACCCCCGAGTACATCGTTGAGCGAGATCAGGACCGCTGTATCCGATGTAAAGTCTGCGTCAACCAGTGCAGCTATGACACTCACTACTACGATGAGGAAGATGACATACTGCACAGCAGAAACGAGAACTGCGTGAACTGCCAGCGATGTGCCACCTTCTGTCCAACTCAAGCCATAACAATACGTGAGAACCCAAACCACTACAGGTCTAACGCCAACTGGACACAAGAAGCCATCACTTCCATAAAGAAGCAGGCTGAAACCGGAGGCGTTGTCCTCACCGGAATGGGCTGCGACAAACCCAACCTGACATACTGGGACAGGCTTCTGCTGAACGCAAGCCAAGTCACAAACCCATCCATTGACCCGCTTAGAGAAGCAATGGAACTGAGAACCTACATCGGCTCAAAACCTGACAAACTTGAACTGGAAATGGAGGAAGGTAACGGAGTTGTGCTGAAGACCAAACTGGCTCCCCAGCTCCAACTTGAGACGCCCATCATGTTCTCTGCCATGTCCTATGGTTCAATAAGCCTCAACGTTCACAAGTCATTGGCACGGGCAGCCAGCGAAGCCGGCACCTTCTACAACACAGGCGAGGGAGGACTCGAAAAGAGCCTGTACAAGTATGGCGACCACGTTATAGTTCAAGTGGCGTCTGGACGCTTCGGTGTGCACCCTGATTACTTGGATGCGGGAGCAGCAATCGAAATCAAGATTGGACAGGGAGCGAAGCCTGGCATCGGCGGTCATCTCCCAGGAGAAAAAGTAAGCGAAGAAATCTCCCGGACACGAATGATTCCCCTCGGAACAGACGCCCTATCTCCTGCTCCACAGCATGACATCTACTCCATCGAAGACCTAAGACAGCTAATCTACGCACTGAAAGAAGCCACAGACTACACAAAACCCGTATTCGTGAAGATCGCGGCGGTGCACAACTCAGCAGCCATAGCCAGCGGCATAGTCAGAGCCGGAGCAGATGCTGTGGTGTTGGATGGTGTAAGAGGCGGAACCGGAGCCGCGCCAAGGATAATACGGGATAACGTTGGAATCCCCATAGAGATGGCTCTCGCAGCTGTTGATCAGCGGTTACGGGACGAGGGCATACGAAACCAAGCCTCCGTTATCGCCGCGGGCGGAATCAAAAGCAGCGCTGACGTTCTAAAGGCTATAGCTTTGGGTGCCGACGCCGTGTACATTGCCACCGCAGCTCTAGTTTCGTTAGGTTGCACGGTGTGCCAGAAGTGCTACACTGGCAAGTGTCCGTGGGGCATAGCGACCACTGACCTTTGGCTTACCAAGAGGATAAATCCGGATATTGGGGCGAAGAGGCTTGCGGGTCTTCTTCGCGGATGGAGCCTAGAGATCATGGAGATGATGGGCGGAATGGGCATAAACGCCATCGAGAGTGTGAGGGGCAACCGTTTGCTTCTCCGTGGCGTAGGCTTGACTGACAAGGAACTGGAAATCTTAGGAGTAAGAATGGTAGGTGAATAGAAAGATGGTATTGGAAGATGCGATAAACAACGCACGCAAGAATTTGATTCTGAAAAAGAATGTGGCGCTGATCGATGCAACTGGAATGTACTATCGGGACCTCAACAGTCTACTCAGGAGTCTGGACGGTAACGGCATCGAAAAAATCGAGATCTGCAACGTTTACGGTCAACGATACATCGGCACCGACCTTGACGACCACCTCAGCATCGACATTTACGGAACTCCAGGCAACGATCTGGGAGCCTTCATGAAAGGCGTAAACATTACTGTTCACGGAAACGTGCAGGACGGCTGCGGAAACACCATGGATCACGGGCGGATAGTTGTTCATGGACGCGCTGGCGACTTGGTTGGGCACTCGATGCGGGGCGGAAAAATCTTCATACGGGATGATGCTGGCTATCGCGTTGGGATACACATGAAAGAGTATCTTGGCAAACGTCCAGCGATAGTGATTGGTGGAACTGCGCAGGATTTTCTGGGAGAGTATATGGCTGGAGGCGTGCTGGTGGTGTTGGGAACAAACATGAAGGATGGAAGCTGTCACGATGCTAGGTTTGTGGGAACTGGGATGCATGGCGGAACAATGTACATTCGAGGCGGTGTTCGTCACTTGGGAGAAGAGGTTGAAGTCAAGGAGCTTAACGAAGCCGATTACCGGATACTTGGAAGTTTGGTTGACGAGTTCTGCAGCTACTACGGCTTAGACGCCGAAAAAATCTTGGAGAGCAAATTTAGCAAGCTGGTTCCTGTTTCGTCTCGCCCTTACGGGAACCTATACGCATACTAATCTCAAGAAATCAGCGGCTTGCTTTATACACCAGTTTCAGGGCTAACTGTTCGACGCTGCTGCAACGATAACTATTGTGTAGTATCCTGCTCTAACAAGAACTCGATTCTTTTCATGTAAGCCAGCTTGGCTTCCCTTCAAGGTACTCTGTCAAAAACTTCGAAAATTCTGGGCTGCCAGAATACAGCTTCAGGGCTTCGTCGTTCACCATGACCTCCAATGAATCGGCAACAGCTTTGGAAACAAATTCAGCTAAGCCGACACCCGCTCCACTGTCCTCCAATTTCTCTTTCAGCAACTTCACCACATCGGTGTATCTTCTCTGCACATCAACCACCCAGCGTCCCCCCTCTATTCTTGGTCCAGAAACCGTGGACTCTGCTCCCACATGTTTTCGCAGAAACTTCTCGCAGCTCATCCTCTTGCTGAGGGGTGGACCAAGATGCCTTTTCATGTTGGGAAGGAAACGGTTTTCCACCTCAAAGATGAATGTATTCAAGTTTTTTTCGTTGCTCCACACCGTGTCGCGTAAAACCGTGAAGTCATGTTTCTGAATCAGTTTCCGCAATGCCCTCTGAGACTTGTACAACTGCCCCCAAAGAACATCCGGCACCGCGGGACCTCCCTTAAAGCTGATGAATACGATTGCGGAGCCTCGACCGTTGATCCTGTTGACTAGCTCTGTGGGCTCTAGGGCTTCTATGTGTGGCGGGTAAAAGAACTTCAGGTCTGGAGTTTTCAAGAATGCTCTGGAGGCGACGATGAATTCGTCTAATCTTTCTTTTCTAACTGCAGCCGCAACGTTTCTTCTCTTGTCCACCGGATCCACCATAACGAAGGGTTCTTCGAAAAGTTTCTTGGCGTCATCTTTTCTTTCATAGTGCCCCTCATAATCGATGACGGTTTTTTCTTTCCAGTCTGCAGCAGCCTTCAGAACTTTGATGAAGGAGCCATAGTTCAGGACAAGAAGCTCGCAGAGGTATCCGCTGAAGCCTCCAACTTTGATTTCTGCTCCGTAAACGCCCACGCCCTTCATGAATCTCTTCAGTAACCTGACTTCTCCGCCCTTCTGTTCATCCAATAGCGGCTTGACGTAATCGGTGTGGAATGGTGTTCGGTCAGTGGCGCTTATCCACTCGCCCGGTTTAACCCTGTAGCAGGGAACAACATTCACCCAAACCTTGTCTACGATAGCCTCCAGATAGGGGTGCTCTGCAAATCTTTCAATCTGCCTGTAACCTTCAGTGGCTTCTTTTGCGATTTCTAGGCAGACGGTTCCGAAATCTTCCCGAGGCATGGTTGTTGGAACACACATGAAAACATCAATTTCGGGGCAGTCTCTGAGCCACGTGTTTTTAGCCACAGAACCCTCTACTCGAACCTCAGCCTCCACCCGCTTCTCCTTCGCCGCTTTTTCTACTTTTTCTATCAACTTTTTGGCTAATGCCTGAACCTTTTTCCGTTCGCTTTCGCTGGGGTTGACTCTCTTCAGAACTTCGGCGCATACTTTTTCAAGGGGAGAAGTCACAACAAACCACCCATTCAGCCGCCGCAAACCTCTCTTAAAGTGCTGTAAATTGGACCTTTAGGGGTCAAATCGCTCTTTTTCAGTCTAAAGCATTCAGCCTTGACGGCTCCAAACTCGTGGTTTTCCAGTTCTTGGATTAGCTTGATGAGCTGGGCTTTGTTTCTTCCGCCTCTCACCCGGGCTATTGTCAGGTGGGGACTGAAGCCTTTGCGGTCAGGTTTGAAGCCCAGTCCTCTGAGTCTTGGTTCCAGCTGCTCGAAAACATCCTTCAGTTCGTCTGCGCCTTTTCTGATTCCCGCCCACACAACCCGGGGATAAGTCAGCTTGGGGAAGGCACCTAAGCCTGTGAGCTCTACCTCAAAGGGGGTGAAGGAGAGCTGTTTCATTTCCTCGTGAATGGCGTCGACCATGGCTGGGGATATGTCTCCCAAGAATCTGACTGTGAGGTGGATGTTCTGGGGATTAACCAGCTTCAGGTTGGCGCCGGTGTTAGCGAGCATGCCTTGGGCTTCTGTTAGCCGTCTGATTATGGTTTGGTCTTCTATGTCGAAGGAAAAGAAACTTCGGATGTTTCCTGACATAACAAATCTCCCCTAAACGTTCAATCCATCAACTATAATCTTTCATGCATATACCATTTTAATAACTTACTCCATGGCTGACCGAAACTTGAGGCTTCACTGTTTGAACTTTCAACAATAGAAAAATAAATGTAGCAACGTGATGGAGGATGTTGGTTGCCAAGAGGGGGAGACGCTCCTTGGAACGCCTCAGCGCCAGAACCAAGTCGGCACCAAACTCACGTTTTGCGCATTTGCGCACGGCGACTCGAGGTTCTGTGAGCCTCTTCCCCTTTTGGTGTATCAAAGAAAAACATGTATCATGATAATGTGGTGTTTTTGGTTGATAAGTTTTGTTGCACGACTTTAGTTAAGTCGGATTCCGAATTAAAGTGTTAGTTCTAATACGTATTGGTTCTTCATACAAGTTAAATCAAATAGCCCCTAAACAGTTCTATGCTCTAAACCTTAAGGGGGCTGTGGCGCAATAGAATCGATAAAGCGTGTGACTGTAAACGAGTTAAACGAACTGGTGGAAAACATCGCAAGAGTAAACTCCAAACAGCTACTCCTAAAGAGAGACTGACTGTTCTGCGCACTGTTTCGCTCTTTTCCACTTTCAGATAGTTAATGGCAGACAAAGTTTGTAAGCTAATTCTCCTAGCTGTTCGGTACTAACAAAACAGGATACACTGGTCTAAAGCGAGCGCATATTTGCTGCCTAAAAATTATTTTCTGGCTGTAACATTAGATGTTATGGCTTAAATTTGCGGTTGTCAACAAACTATTTTATAACTTTAATCGAATGATATTTTCGATGAAGCGTTGCGTAAGAGAGCGGGATTCAGGATGAGGGACAAAGTTGTTGTGGGCGTAGCTGGGATGCCCGGCTCCGGTAAGGGCTTGTTTCGGAGAACAGTTCAGAGAATGGGCTACCCCGTGGTGATAATGGGAGACGTGGTAAGAGAAGAGGTTAAACAAAGAAACCTCAAGCCAACGCCCGAAAACCTGGGCAAAACCATGCTCAATCTTAGAGAGTTGGATGGACCAGCAGCCGTAGCCAAACGATGCATCCCAAAACTGAAGAAAGCAACCGACAGAATAGTTGTCATCGACGGCATCCGAAGCCTAGCTGAAGTCGAGGAATTCAAGAAACACTTTCCAAATTTCATTCTAATCGCCATCCACGCGTCTCCAAAAGCAAGGTATCAGCGGCTGTCTCGAAGAAGACGAAGCGACGACCCCACAAACTGGGAAACCTTCATGGAAAGAGACCTGAGAGAACTTGGCGTCGGCATGGGAGCCGTAATCGCCGCCGCAGACCACACAATCGTGAACGAGGGAACCGTAGCTCAGCTGAAAAAGAAAATCCAGCAGGTAATAAAGGAGGTGCTAGAGGATGAATGAAATAGTTGTTCACGTGGAAGTGGAGGTTAATCCCACCGAAGATTTGGAGAAAGTCAAACTGGCAGTGGAGAACATCTTTGGAGCAGTAAAGATTGAAGTCGAATCCAGAACATGGGGGCAACTACTCATAGCCGAGACCACCGGAACTGGAGGTCTCACCAAACTGTATAACCTGCTCCGTAGAGAACAGATCCGCGCGGCTGCCCGAAAAGTATTCTTCAGCGGAATGAACGAAAAATCGGTGACATTTTATCTGAACAAGCAGGTCGCCTACGCAGGGCACATCTCCTTCTCTCAACAAATAGGGGAATCGCCTCTGGGACCCATCAACGTTCAAATCCGCTGCAGCAACCCACAAGAACTAATCGAATGGCTCACGCCAAAACCCCCAAAAAGACAGCCGTCTTCACGCTCAAAATAAAAGTGTGGTAATCATGGCTAAATCAGAAATCGGTTTATCGATGCTCTACTGCCTAAACGAACCCTTCAAGTCTCTTCTGAAACACCTACAAGAAGTTACCGTGAACCACATAGAACTAGATGACGAAGGACTACACACCCTAAACAAAAGAAGAGTAAAAAAACTAAAAGAAGCAGCAGAAGCACAAAACCTAGACTTTGTGGTTCATGCACCTTGGGCAGGAACGAACATAGCTTCTCCCAGCCCAGATTTGCGCCGCACAATCCTGAAACGACTAACAAAATCGATTGTCTATGCGGGACAGTTAGACTGCCGCCTGTGGCTGTTTCATCCCGGCTCCAGAACTGGTCTCAGCCACATTTACCCTGGAGAAGATTGGCAGCAGAATCTGCAGTCTGTCCGCGCCTTACTGAGGGTCGCCAGAAGAGAAGGCGTTGTGATAGCCATCGAGAACACTCCTGAACCTTTTCCTTCCCTCATGAAAAGTGTAGACGACTTTCACAGATTCTACGAAGACCTGGAGGACGACATAGGCATGGTGCTTGACGTAGCGCATGCTAACCTGAACCGTCAAATCCAAGATTTCCTGAAGCAGTTCTCCAAGAAAATTGTTCACATGCACGTGAGCGACAACGATGGAGACAGCGACTTGCATCTGGGAATAGGATACGGCAGCATCGATTGGGAAAACGTCGCCAAACTGGTTAAAAAGGCAGAATACGGCAACCTGATTATGATAGAATCCACAGAACATGTGGAAGAGAGCGTACAGTTTCTGCGTAGACTCTTTGCTTAGGCTTCGGAGAGAGGAAGCTCTAACCTGAGAAAGTCTTCCGCCAACTCGGTGTTAACAAAAATCTTCCTTGCCTGCTCCAGCAACAAACTTGCATCCTTGTATCTGGCGCTGATATGAGTCAAAACCAGCCGCTTCACCCCCGCTTTTTTCGCGGTTTCCGCTGCCATACTGGGAGTTGAATGACCATCCTCCACTGCCCTTTCAGTTAGTTCATCATCGAATGTGGCTTCGTGAATCAGCAAATCAGCGTTCTCAGCTAACTTCACAACATTTTCTGACTGTCTAGTGTCTCCACTGTAAACGATCTTCCTTCCGGGACGGGGATGCCCCAAAACCATTCCAGGCTTCACAATTCTTCCGCTGGGAAGCTTAACTGATGATCCGCCTTGAAGCTTTGACCATAACGGTCCCTCAGGAACTCCTAACTCTCTGGCTTTTTCTGTGTTGAACCTTCCGGGCCTCGGCTTCTCTACCAATGCATAGGCTAAGCTGTTGTCTATATGGTCTGTTTGGGCTGCGATAACTTGGTATTCCGTTTCTTCGCAAACCAGACCCGCCTCTACCTCAGAAACTTGAACAGGAAAGGTGAGAGAGAAACGAACAGTTTTGCTTATCGCCTCTACAAAAGCTTTGATTCCCTGGGGTCCGTAAATCTCCAGCTTTTTTGTCCTATCCATCAGGGACATGGTCTGGAGAAGCCCGGGCAAACCTAGAATGTGGTCGCCGTGCAGGTGAGTGACGAAAACTTTTGCTTTTCGGTGAAAGCCTACTCTTGCCTGAATCATCTGCCGTTGGGTGCCCTCTCCGCAGTCAAACAGTAACAGTTCAGTTTTTCTTCGAATTGCAATGGCTGACAATGCCCTCTGGGGCGTGGGGATGCTTCCGCCAGTTCCCAGAAAGATCACCTTCAAGTCTGTCAGCTCGCCGCGTCCTCCAACAAAGATATACTCTGCTCAAGTTTATTTGATTAAGCCTTCCGGGATACTGTTAAGTTATTTGACCCAACTAAACCTAGTAATTTGTCATGAATGGAGCAATGGCTACAACCCGTTCTTTCTTAGGGTCAAGAAAATTTTTTGTGGTCTTTCTGCAATTATACCAAAATTAGTTACTATTTTATCTGTAACTTGTCGTGAAGTCAATCTTTGTCTTCTAACCGGAACAAAATGATGGTCAGTGGAAGCAAGAAAATAACATATTTCTTTTTCAGTTTCTTTATATAGTTTGCACAGACACGCAGCCTGTGCTAAAATCATTTTGTCGCTATCTTCTACTGGATTATAAATCAAATTAGTTAATTGCGAATTTAATATCTCATCTTGTGATCTATACATCTCAAAAATCTCCGCTTTGTTTAAAAACGATGGTGCTGCATCTGTCATCATCGCTGCAGGTTTTGGTAATTTTAATGCTTGCTCTTCTAAAGCATTATACATAAGAGCAACTGAAATATACGTTTGACCTGCTTCAACAGGATTAATTGGTTCACGAAGAACAGAAGAAAGAACTTTTCTCAAGCGGGATTCACACGAGTTTACAGCTATTGAAAGTAGCTCAAAAACTTTTTCTCGCTCAACCCTTTGATCAAGTTTCCTCTCAACAGCCCTCTCTAATACAGTATATGCCTCTTCTTCAACAATGAAAGTCGTAATTCCAATTCGTTTATTTATATTCTTTTTGATAATGGACATTAATCGGGTTGCTTCATCATAGAAGTGGTCTTTTATCTCTTTGCCTATAGCCTCAATTGTGAGGTATATTGATGCTGCTATTAAGGTCGAAGTATCTAGAAACACTTTGTATCTCAAACAAGATTCACCCTAAGGTCAGCAGCTAACTCTTCAAGTTCTGTTGTCAGTTTTTCTTTATCAATTGTCTTAGCCTCTTCCTCAATCGTCGGTAGCATTGAGGCTTTTTCAGCTGTATTCCTTAGGATTCTTACACGTTTTCTGATGAATTGGAGCATTTCAGATGTAATTTGTCGCTCTTTGAGAGAATCTAGAATATTACAGATGTCATAAAGGGATGGGAAAACAAGTCTCGCATCATGAACAACGCTTGGGTTCTCATGGCGTTCATGGGCAAACGTAAATCTATTTAGCATTTTGTCGAAAATTATTCGAGCATTTCGTGACGCATGATAAAGTATAAATGCTGTTGAATGGGGAACTTCTGAATTTGAAAGCCAAAACGCCTCTCTGTTTTCACATTCTTTTATAACGTCACCAATAATGTCTAATGCTTTAGCCTCAATCTTGCGAGACGCTTGCATTACTTCTAAACTTGTAGAAAGAGTATCGCAAGCGACATTCTTTTCCATCTTACTTGACATCCACAATTCCTTAGTAGGGATTCCTTTAAAACTTCTACTTTGTATTTAAGTCTTTACTCATATTTAAATGGTTATTTAGCTTTTATGAAGTGTAAATAAGGTTTAGTTGGGTCAAATAACTTAACAGTATCGCCTTCCGGGTCTACAGTCAACTTCTCTCGAAAACCGCTATCTCTCTTGTTAAACTTCTGTGCACATAAACAAAATGCGATTCTATATGCTTGAAACCCGCCTCTTCACCCGCATCTTCTATCTTTACTGTTTTTGGGGCTGCCATACAGATTCTTCTGCCTCTGGGAATTTTGTCTCCCACCGCAGAAAGAAAATCCTCCACTATCAGTCTGGTGCTTGTCCCCAACGTGCTTGCTGACCTGCCGTAAGGCGGGTCGGTGACAATGCGATCTACTTCAGCTACTGGAGGATAGCGCGCATCAGCTATTGCCACTCCCTCCGGCTTTATTCCGTAATGCAGAATGTTCTTCAGTCCTCCCCGTAGCATGTGCGGTTTGGCATCGAAACCCAAAACTCTGCATCCTATTAGCCCAGCCTCCACAAGTATACCTCCAGTTCCACAGAACGGATCCAAAACCAACTCACCCTTCCGCGGTTGAGCCAAGTTCACCATGGCTCTCGCCAGTTTCGCGGGCATGGCTGTAGGATGAAAAACCGGTCTTCTTCGCGGTCTCCTCTCATAGAAGGGCTTCGGGATAATCTCAGCTGTCTTTAACCCAAAAATAAATCGGCTGTCAGTTAGGACGCCGAAAAACGTTTTCTGCGGATTCGACAAATTAACTTTAGTTGTCTTAACCGTTTCTAGTATCTGTTCTCCAAGTTTGCGTTCAAGCTCCACACCCCCAAGTTCAGGAGTGACCCCCTTCACTCGTCTAACCCGAACAGCGAAACTCTCCTCCCCTTCGATAAATTCATCCAACGAGGCGGAACGTAAGTTGGCTAAGATTTCGGAGAGGCTGGCGCCGCAGTGGAACATCTCTTGGCAGCATATTCGAGTCAGTGCAGACCTGAACTTGATTACTTTCACGCTGTCTGGGTCAGCTTCAAGCCGCAGAACTTGGGTCAAATTCTCCAAGATTCGGTAGTTATAGCCTTCCGCCTCTAGGATAGCTTGCACTTCTGAAACTGGGAGGGTCTGGTGTTCGCCTGAAAGCAGAAAGAAAAGTTTTGCCACCTGTATGGCACCTATCTGGCTAACGCCTCAGCAATCAATGGGGCAAGCGAAACTGTCTTCACGGAACTGGGGATGCTGTCGGTGCCCACAATCTCCTCAGCGCCGCTCTGTAGAATCTTCTGTTTTGCTTCGCCTATCAGCAGCGGATGCACACAAGCAGCATAGACTCTTCGTGCTCCCTGAGTCTTCAGCATCTTCACTGCCCTAGCTATGGTTCCGCCGGTGCTGATTATGTCGTCGAAGACGATAACGTCTCTCCCCTTCACGTTGAGGCTTTTTTCTTCCACCTGAATCTCGCCTGTGTAGCGGTCACGTTCCTTCCGCAGCCAACCGTATCCTCCCCCAAGAACCTTGTCCGCCTCCTCAGCCAACTCCACTGCACCCTTATCCGGAGACAACGAAAAAGCCCCATCCAATCCTCGACTCTTGAAGTGCTCTGCAAGCAAAGTTATTGCTGAAAGGTTTTCGGTTGGAACAGAGAACCGCTTTAAGGTGTTTTCGGAGTGAATATTCACGGTTATGAACTGGTCGGTTCCACAAGCCTCGATGAGTTTAACGACGGTTTCGGCGCTGACCACTTCACCCGGCAAAAACCGTTTATCCTGCCTAGCAAAAGCCAAGTACGGCACCACAGCGGTTACCTTTTCTGCCCCCAAATCCTTAGCCGCATCCAACATCAGCAAAAGCTGCATGATATTCGTGTCCTGTGGCGGTCCAGTGGACTGAACCACAACCACCTCTTCACCCTTCAAGTCGCCCTCAAAGCGGAGACAGTATTCTCCATCAGGAAAGCTCTTGAGATTAACAGAAACAATCTGGGCATTCAAAGCTTCAGCGACTTTTTGCCCCAAACTCTGAGAGGCTGGACCCGGAACCACTATCACAGTTTTCCCTTCTTCCTGTATTCTTCCAGCAGTTCTTTCGCCCTGTCCATCCGCACCTTACGCTCCTCAACCATCCTCTCAACAATCACGTCGATCAGCGGTCCTGAGGCTCCGGCTGTAATCGCCACGTTTCGGGCATGCAGAGACATGTGCCCCCGTTGGATTCCCTCATGAGCCAAGGCACGTAGGGCACCGAGATTCTGAGCTAAACCCACGGCAGCCATAACTTCTCCCAGCTCGCTAGCTGATTTTACACCCAAAATCTTCAATGCAACCTTTGCGGTTGGATGCACCTTTGTTGCTCCGCCTATGGTTCCAACTGCCATGGGTAGTTCAAGGGAACCAACTAGGTCGCCGTCGCTGTTTTTCTCCCAATACGACAGGCTTCCATAGTGTCCATTTCTTGCTGCGTAGGCGTGTGCTCCAGCCTCTATGGCGCGGTGGTCGTTGCCTGTGGCTATAACCACGCCGATTATGCCGTTTAGGATGCCCTTGTTGTGTGTTACAGCTCGGTACGGGTCTGCAGCCGCAAAATTGTAAGCCTCCACTATCCCGTCAACAACCTCTTCGCCGCCCACCTCTTCTTTTGCTACGACTGTCCATGCTCGTGCCAGCCGCTTCACCGCAAGATTCGAGATTATTCTAAGGTATACTCTGCCACCAGTTATTCTCTCTATCATAGGGGCAACCGCCTCAGCCATTGTGTTAACTGCGTTGGCGCCCATAGCGTCCCTGCAGTCAACATGAAGCTCTGTTATGACCATGGGGCCAGATTTTGCGTCTATTACTTTTACATCTAGGTTTTTGGCGCCGCCTCCAACAGAGACCAGCATGGGGTCCTGATCGTTGGCTTTCTCTAGAATCTCCTTTTTTGCTGATAGAATCTTCATTTTTGCTGCGAAGGGGTCTTTTATGTCCACGGCTTGTATCTGTCCGATCATGATTGGGTCGGTGCTGCTGGTGAGGAAGCCACCCTTTTCTCGTGCCATCTTGGCGGCGTAGGTGGCTGCTGCAACCACTGAAGGTTCCTCGATTGCCATGGGTATCAGGTAGTCTTTTTTGTTTATGAGGAAGTTCATGGCGATTCCAAGGGGCAACGGAAACGTTCCCACAACATTTTCTATCATGCGGTCTGCCAGCTCCATATCCAAGGCGCCAGTTGACTGAAGAATTTTGACTTCTCGGTCGGTTAAATCTGCAAAATCTTTAACATACTTCATTCTCTCTTTGGGAGATAACTTGTAGAAACCTGAGACTTGAGAAGTTTTTTTCATTATTAGCATCCTTCTTTGATAACGCACAGTTTACTTGAGTGGAATCGCATATGAATTTAACTGAGTAACGAAACAGTTCGGTGTTCTAGGTTCTTTCGATGCATGATATGTAATAGACGATGTCTTTTGTGAATTCTCGCCATTCCTCAGCTATCCTTCTGACTTCAGTTTCTGAGAGTATTCTTTCATCATCAGAGTAGAATCTTGAAAATGTTCTCCTAACCCCAAGATCACCAGCGGGAACTGCGGCGTCTCTCTTTAAGCCAGCAGCCAACACCATCTCGGCAGTCCATGTTCCTACTCCCCGAAATCTTTTCAGGGTCTCCACCACCTGCTCGTTGGAGAGTGACCTTAAGCCCTCAGGATCGAATTTTCCATCAACAGTTTCGACAGCTATTCCTTTGATGTACTCTGCTTTTCGCCAACTCAAACCACACTGTCTTATCTCCTCCAGAGCTGCCTCAGCAAGCCTCCTGGCTGTGGGAAAATCATAATAGATTACTCCCTCCGCCTCTACTTTTTCGCCGAATCTGGTCACCATCTTGTTTGTGATCGAGAAGGCTACTCGTATCGAAATTTGCTGCTGGATTATCGATTTGATGATGCTCTCAAAAACCGTGGCTCCGATGCTTCCAGCCTTCAATCCATAAAATCTTCGTTTCAAGTCTCTCAAGACGGGGTTTTTGTCCATGAAAGCGTAGAGGCTAGTCAAGTCTTGGCTAAAAGAAAACATCCAATCCAGAATCCCCTCTAACTGCTGTCTTTTTTGTTCACTGATTGTCTGGAAGTATTTTGCCTCGATCTTGGACTCCTTGACGGTGCCTATGGACTGTAATGCAACAGGAATCAACCTGCCAGACTCTAACAGTATCGCCCGCCTCCAGACTCCATCTTCAAACACGTCTGGCATGGGCTTTTCATAGCCGAATACCCTACAATTCAAGTCAAAATCGAAGGGAGGCGTAGGGTAGATGTGGAAGCATTTGGGTGACAACAGGGTTCCCTCTTTTTGGCACTCAACAGACTATTGTCTTCCCTAATAAAACATAACAAAGATAAATTGATGTTTATCCACAGTTTTCATGGACGAAACCCAATGTTGCCAATCTGGAGACCTGACTCAAAAGCCGTTCTCAGAGACAAGAAGGCTCGAACTAGCTTAGCAAGATACTTTGATGTCATGGAAGACGACAAACCAGCCAAGTTTCTTATAGCCAAAAAACTGCCCGCCACCTTCAGCAAGAAAGATTCATTCACGAAACTGTGGAAGCTCCATGAACAACTCACCGAAGAGTTCCTTCGCCTCGAAAAGATGATTGACACCCGACAGAAACACCTAGACGAGTTAGCTACTCCAGAGAAATCGTTTCTTGACCTGAAAACCGAAATAGTAAACCGCATACTCGAAAATTGCCGCCTCTGTACCCGCAGATGCGGCTCCAACAGGCTTAGGGGAGAATTAGGTTACTGCAGATGCGGAACCCAAATTACGGTCTCAACCATATTTCCGCACACTGGCGAAGAGCCTGAGCTGGTTCCCTCCGGGACAATATTCACTTTAGGCTGCACCCTCAGATGTCTTCACTGCCAAAACTGGAGCATATCCCAATGGTTCGAGTCAGGGGAAATCTACTTGCCTAGGCAGTTGGCGAAGGCGATAGAGAAGCTTCGTGAGGGCGGCTGCAGAAACGTCAATCTTGTGGGCGGAGACCCTACTTCATGGCTGCCGCAGTGGCTTGAAACCTTCAGGCATGTTGATGTGAATGTGCCGGTGGTTTGGAACTCCAACTCTTACTACAGCTTAGAGACAGCTAAACTGCTTGCCGGATTCGTGGATGTGTATCTTCTCGACTTCAAGTATGGACCCAAAGAGTGCGCAGAAAAACTTTCGGACGCTCCCGGTTATTGGATGGCTTGCACCCGAAACCACCTCTACGCCAAGAAGTATGGGGAACTTATTATCCGCGTCTTGGTCCTGCCTGGCCATCTGGAGTGCTGCACAAAACCTGTCTTGAGCTGGATTGCGGAAAACCTCGGAGACTGGGTTCGCGTAAACTTGATGTTCCAGTATCGCCCAGAATGGAGAAGCCACGAGATACCGGAACTGCGAAGATGCCTCATAGAAAAGGAGAGAAATCGCGCCATCGAACTGGCGAAAGAGGCAGGATTAACCAACTTTATAACCTAAAAAATGTCTTCCAAAAAATCGGAATCTATTTTTCGAGCATCTACCTTTATATACTAACATAAGAACAGAAAGAGAAAAGGCGAAGAATATGCGGTATTGCCCTGAATGCGGCGGCGAACTACACTACACGTCCAGCACAAAATGTTATGTTTGCAAGAGCTGCGGTCTTTCTCTCTCTCCTCAAGAACTCTACGAGCTGCGTGAACAGCTGAAACCAAGATTCGAAACCGAAGAGGAGCAGCATCGACAGGAGAGAAAGGATTACCTGAAGTGGTGGCTCGGCAAGAAAAAATAGCATGTGCCAAAACATAACGTTTTGACAACAACGTAGGTAACATGCTTTATACTGAAACTTCTCTTAAACAAAGCAGTTATTACCCTTCAAGTTTAAGTTAGAATCACATGTCAGGTGTTTTCATGGATCAGATTGTAGAAATAATCTGCGTCGGAAACGAGCTTCTCATAGGCAAAACCTTGAACACAAACGCCCAATGGCTAACCAAACGGGTCACCGCTCTGGGTTTAACCACGCGCCGGGTCACTGTTGTGGGCGACAACATAGACGAAATTTCATCTGCCATCAAAGAAGCGATTCAGCGCAGCCCCGGTTTCATCTTAACGACGGGAGGTTTAGGTCCCACCTTTGACGACAAAACCTTGGAGGGCTTAGCTGAGGCGTTGGGGCGCAGGATGGAAGTCAACGAGGAGGCGTTGAAGATGGTTAAGGAGAAGTACCTTAGCTATGCGCGGGAGGGTAGGATGGAGGCGGCTGAGTTGACTCCTCATCGTGTAAAGATGGCTAAGCTTCCAGAAGGAGCCAAGCCTCTACGTAACCCGGTTGGAACAGCCCCGGCAGTATCCATCGAACATGAAAACGTGACCATAATCGCTCTTCCCGGAGTCCCGTCGGAGATGAAGAGCATATTCGACGAGTCAGTGGCTTCTGTCCTGAAACAAGCTGCACATGGCGTAACTTTTTTCGAAACGAGCATAGAATCTGCAAAGGTCATGGAGTCGGAGATGGCTCCTCTCATCGAAAAGGTGATGCACAGCAACCCTCACGTTTACATAAAGTCCCACCCGAAAGGGGCTGAAAGGGTTCCTCGCATAGAATTTCATCTCTCCACAACAGCCAAAGACTCCAGCACCGCCAGAAGACAGGTCAGCAAAGCCCTCATTCAGCTTAGGGAGCTAATTCAGGAAAAGGGCGGAAAAATCAAGCCCATCAAATCAGAAACCTGAGTTTCGCAAAAAACCGGACAAGAGATATATCCTCTAATTGGAATATGGAGTTTACGCATTTCCTGTGCTTCAAGGTGTCTGAATGGTTATAGTCTTTGTTATCGGGACAGCCGGGTCTGGAAAATCTCTTCTCACAGCCTCCTTCAATGAATGGCTTAAAGTTGGGAAACAGAAGGCTGCAACTGTGAATCTGGACCCAGGCGTCCTGAATTTGCCCTATGCGCCTGACATTGACATCCGCAATTACATCGACATTAACCAAATCATGGAGGAGTATGGGCTTGGACCCAACGGCGCCTTGGTTCTGGCGGCTGATTTGATAGCGGAGGAAGCTGAAAGGCTGGGAGGAGAAATCGAAGACCTCCAGTCCGACGTGGTTATCATAGATACTCCGGGGCAAATGGAGCTGTTTGCCTTTAGAGCCAGCGGACCCTACATAGCGACCGAGCTAACCAAGGAACAGAAGGCTATAGTGTACCTGTTTGACGCTGTCTTCTCCTTTAATCCCCTCAACTACGTCTCCAACATGTTCCTTTCAGCCGCAGTTTACAACCGCTTCTTCTTTCCGCAGCTACATGTGCTTTCAAAATGTGACCTCCTCCCCCCCGAAGAGGCTAACCGCATCGTGGATTGGTCCGCCGACCCTGAAGCTCTTGAGGCTGTTATTGAAGAGAAACTGAGCGGAACAAGACGGCTTCTCAGCCGAGATATGATGCAGGCGATCTATCGGTTGGGATTAGAGTTCCAGCTGGTACCCGTTTCTGGGAAAACACATGAGGGACTGACTAACCTCGGCTCCGCGCTGGAGCGCATTCTCGCGGGAGGAGAAAAATTCACTATGTAGCTTTCTGATGTCCTGTTTTTCTGTGTGGTGTTTCAACGTTTCGGAATGTCGAATTCTTTTTGAACGAACAAATGAAGGCGTTAAAGCCAGAAACTATACGTTGTAGTCTACCTCGTGATATGTAATAAGAACTTTGACGCTTTTATATGTATTTAAGTCACATCCACAGCCGTCTATTATGCATAATGTTTATATTCAGCTACATTATGAATCTGTAGCTATGATGAAGCAGAGAATGCTCAAGCTTCTGTTTGAGCTTATGAAGAACGCGAAGAGAAGCGACAGGGAAATCGCAAAAATCATAGGAGTTTCGCAGCCAACCATAACACGGATGAGACAGAGGCTAGAGAAGACCGCCATCGTGGACTACACAGTTATACCTGATTGGACAGAGCTTGGATTCGAGATTATGGCAATGACATTCGTAAAGGCAAAAGGAGCACCAGAATTAACTGAGAAGGCAAAGAAGTGGGCTACGAAGAACCCCAACGTTGTTTTCGCGGCAGGAGGCGAAGGCATGGGAATGGACTATGCAATAATGTCTTTCCACAAGAACTTCTCCGGCTACTCCAGTTTCATAGACAACCTGAAGACAGAGTGGGCTGAAAACCTGCAAGCCCTACAGAGCTTCCTTATGACCACAGGCGAAGAGAGAATGGTGAAACCCTTCTCCCTGAAATATCTGGAAAAAACTTGGGACGAAACCGCGTAGACAACGCAGAAAAACGACTCCCTGTCAATCCCTCATCTTTTTCTTTTTTTCATTCCTATTGTTATTTTCTGTTTTTCCAGAGGAGGATAGAAAGCCTTAATTTAATCTCATATCCCAAAAGCATGAAGGGTCCGTAGCTTAGCAAGGAAGAGCAACTTGCGCCTAAAGCACCGGGCTTTTAACCCGGGGGTCAGGGGTTCAATTCCCCTCGGACCCGCCACGGCTTTTAATTATTAACCCATGTTCACATATAATATTGGTGAAAAGGTTAAACTGCTTAGAATATTATACCAAGATGGGAGAGTATTATTTTGATACCGAAAAGTCTTGAGCAGATTACAAAGGAAGATTTGCAGGCACTAATAGATAATGCAGTTCTAGAACGTAGAACTCTTGATTACAAGCAATCATTACCTAGAAGAACTGATTCCAGCAAAAAAGAATTTCTGGCTGACGTGTCTTCCTTTGCAAACGCCGCTGGAGGAGATTTGGTCTATGGAATTTCGCAAGATAGAGAAACGGGAGAACCCAGAGAACTACTTGGTTTAATTGTTGAGAATGTTGATCAAGAAATTCTGCGATTAGAAAATTTGGTAAGAAACGGAATTGACCCGCGAATTCCTTCTGTGGAAATTCAACCATGTTCATTATCAAACTCTCGAGTGGCATTGATAATAAGAGTGAAAAAAAGTTGGATTAGTCCACATCGGGTCATTCTTGGCGGTCATGACAAGTTCTACTCGAGAAGTTCCAACGGAAAGTATCCCTTAGACGTCACGGAGTTGAGAACAGCGTTTACGGTAGCTGGTTCCAATGTTGAGAGAATTAAAAAATTTCGGGAAGAAAGAATTTCGCAGATATTTGCTAATGAGACTCCGTTACCATTCTTAGAAAACGCCAAAATTGTTGCCCATATTATACCTCTCATAGCCCTTGACCCCGTTCAGTATATCGACGTGAAGAAAATCGCCGAATATCATAGCAAGCTGAAACCCATGGTATGCATGGGATGGGATTACAGGTACAATTTGGACGGATTCTTAACCTTCGCCTTAAGTAGAGAAGGGGTGTCCTATTCATATGTGCAAGTGTTCAGGAGCGGCATTATTGAAGCTGTAGAAGGTCTCCTGCTAAAACCTCAGAAGGAAGAATTGCTGATACCAAGTGTTGCGTATGAAAAAGAACTAGTCAATTCAATTCGAGAGTATCTCTCAGTCCTTAGGGAACTAAATGTAGGGCTACCTGCTCTCATTTTCTTGACATTTGTAGGAATAAAAGGATATTCAATGTATGTGCCTCAAACACACAGATTTTGGCTTTCCGGAAGAGTACCCACGATAGAGAGAGATATCATTTTTCTGCCCGAGGCTGTAATAGAAAGTTATGAGGATAAAGTGGAAGAAATTCTGCGTCCGATATTCGATGCTGTATGGAATTCATGCGGATTAGAAAGATCAGTAAATTATGACGAAAATGGGCACTGGAATCCAATTGCATAACATGCATTAAGATGAAAGGAGGAAATGTGGGTGGTTAATCTCCCCCGTGAGTGTGGTTGAATTCCCCTCGGACCCGCCAAACAGGCCTCTAAATGTTCAGCATGTCTACCTGTTCGCCGATTTTTTGTTTCAATGCTTTTTGGTATGCAATCTTGGCTGTGGCGGCGTCCTGTATGGCAAGCCCCGTGGAAGTAAAAACCGTGATTTCGTCTGGTGAGGTTCTTCCCTGCTTCAGTCCTGCCACTATCTCGCAGATGTCGCCCCAAACGTCCTCTTTTGTGATTATTCCTTTGGCTAGTGGAACATTGATTTCGCCACCGTGGCAACTCTGACTCCAGTCGTCTACAACAATTTTTGACTTAACTAGTATAGCTGGGTCCAACTCCTGTTTGCCCGGAGCGTCTGCGCCTATACAGTTAATGTGTGTTCCCTCGTCTACCCACTCCGCAGACACCAAAGGTTTCCTTGAGGGCGTAGCAGTTACGATGATGTCAGCACCTTGGACAGCATTCTTGATGCTTTTAACAGAAAAAATGGACGCTTGATTATGCTTCGATTTCATTTCTTCAGCATACTTTAACGCGGCTTTTTCAGCTCGATCCCACACTCTCACTTCCTCAATCGTCTCAAAAACATGCCCCAACCCCATGAGTTGTGTTCTGGCTTGCGTTCCTGCACCTACAATGCCGACGGTTTTTGGGTTTGGGTTAGCAAGATACTTTGCTGCTATGGCTCCAGCTGCTCCAGTTCTTAGGGCAGTGATCCATGTTCCTCCCATTATCGCTTCTGGCGCTCCCGTTCTGGGGTCAACCAATATGATCGTTGCCATGACTGTGGGCAACCCATGTTTTTTCCGGTTTTCGGGATGCGAATTCACAACTTTCACGGCAACAGCATCAGTTTCTTCAAGATAGGCGGGCATGGTCCTTAGGTCGCCGTTATATTTTTTCATGAAGAGGTATTGTTTAGGGGGCATTTGGGCGTGACCTAACCCCTTCATTCTGAATGCCGATTCTACAGCATCGGTTACTTCCTCAAGCGAAAGTACTTTTTTCACATCTTCTTCAGACAGAATCAGAGTTTTCATTTCCTTTCCATCGCCCCCTTCAGTTAATAATATGTTTATCTACAAAGTTCGGCTTTAATGTTGTCTGTTTATTCAGAATCAGAAAGGAGTCTTAACGTGCAAACGCAAGCAAAAACGGGTTTGTAGCCATTCCGGAATGCACTTAAGCCATTTCTCTCTGACCCGCCACCATGTGGCTTAGGCGCCTATGGGTAATCTATGTCCATTCCTGAAAGTTTCATTAATGGTCGTAAGGCCTTTCTTCCATGTTTCCATCGGTAATAAAGCGCGTAGGCAAACATTGTCACAAACCTTGTTGGCCACGGAGAACTTTCAGCAGCGAAAACTTCTATGTTGTGCCTCCAGCATGTGGCCAGTAGTTCCCATTGGAGTGACGTTAAGTGTTTCAGGTCCATGTGCCGTGCTTCTCTAAGCACGCAGTCTTCTTCTGAAGTGAACAGTAAAGGCACATAGAACAGTTTGCCATGTTTCAGTTTGTCTACAAGTTCAAGCGTCGCGGTCGTGTCCTTCTCGGTTTCTCCAGGCAAACCAACTATCAATGTTGCCAATGGCCAAATATAGTTCTCGTTCATGATTTCAATTGCCTTCGTTACTATATCATGCCACTCTTCGGGTTTGTATGGAAGCATCTTGCCGGGCATATACTTCTTCATGAGTCGGATGCTTCCTGTTTCCATGCCGACTTCAACTGAGCTGTGCCGGGTTTTATTCGTGACCCAATAGGATTTTTCGCGGAGAACAGGTCCAATCTCTTCAACTATCTTTGGGTCATAGACAACAGGTGCCAACGCTGCATGAGCAGGTTGAATGAACTCTACTTCTGGGACAGCGGCGATTGAGTTGATTAACTTGACGATTGCTTCCCGATTTGGCAAAAACTTGTTGTCACATCGATACAAGAAAATGTCTTCACTCGCCAAGATTATCATTCTTGTCCCATTTTTGGCGTTCAATTCAACCTCTTTCAGGATGTGGTCTAAAGGAAAGGAGTAACGTCGCCTCATCATGGGCGAGCAGAACTTGCAGCCGCGACCACAACCGCGCGTAATCTCCACGGTGCCAAAGATCGACGGGTTCACGATACAGGAAATTTCCTTTGGGTCTGGTGGCTCAGTCTCAACTACTCGTGGAAGTTTTTCGCCGTTGAGAGCCTTGCGGAAAATCTCTATCGCAGTCTTTTCGCCTTCACCCATGAAAACGCAGTCTATTCCATACTTCTTTTGCAACTTTGAGCTATGAATCTGCCATGCACCTGAGCCCCCGAGAACTATCTTGGCGCCCCACTTTCGCAGAATCGGCTTTGTGATGAGGTCTCTGAATTCTGCAGCAGCCACGGGTTCTCCGCCAAAGCCCACAAGAGACGTGTATGTTCGGCTGACAAAACCTGTTCCAGCCGGCTCCATCGAGGATACTCCAATGACTTTCGTTTCTGGTCCCACAAACTTTTCCAGATTGTATGGATGCGCCACTGCTACAGTTTGTTCGCCGAATTCCCTAATCAATACGGCTTCAATTTTTCGCAGTCCGTAAGGTGCATATTTGGCGGTGCCATCTCCGTTTGTGGGGACTCGTGGGTACCAATATTTTCTGAGCAAGAACCTTGGAATAATGGCTGTGGGGAATCCTCCTGTGAACGCTCGGAAAGGACTGAGTTTGAAGTCACTCATGTCCGTAGCTGAGCCAGTGAGGACAATTGGAACCCCTTGAGACTGCTGAAAGCCGCCGTCTTTTAGACCCATAATAGCGCGAAATTTATTGTAAAACATTTAAGAGCTTTGCTGTGCTTTTTGTTGATTATACTCTCTAAATGGAGTAATTGAAGGCAAAAGTTAAGTATAAAAGAGGAATTCGGGAGATTAATTTTTCATGAAGACCGAAAGTTGGCAACAATGTATCGATCCTAGTTGCGGAAAAAAGTATAGTGTCAAAGAACGGAGAACCACATGTGACTGCGGCGAACTTCTCGATGTACGATACAAGGGAGATTTCCCGAAAAGTTTGCAAGAAACGTTTTCTGAGAGACGAAATCATAGACAAAACATATTTGATGAAAGCGGGGTTTGGCGATTCAGAGAACTAATCAATTTTGTCGGAGTAGACACCGAAAACTACGGAGATTATAGCCAAAAGCTGGTCTCTTTAGATGGTGCTGAAGGAAGAACAAAACCGTTTCATCTAACCAAAGTTGCCGACTATGTTGGAGTAAAAGCTGAAAACTTTTGGCTGCAGTTCGAGGGGGATAACCCCACAGGCTCCTTCAAAGACAACGGCATGGCAACCGCCTTTACACATGCAAGGATAGTTGGAGCCAAAAAAGTTGTTTGCGCTTCAACTGGGAACACTTCCAGCTCTGCAGCGGCGTTTGCGGCAAACGAGTTGGATATGGAGGCTGTGATACTTGTGGGTGCGGGAAAAATTGCTAAAGGTAAGCTTGCTCAATCTCTTGCCTATGGGGCTAAGGTTCTGCAGGTGAAGGGCGATTTTGACGTTGCCATGGCTATGGTGAAGGCGCTTTCAAGAAAGAGTGGCGTTTACGTGGTTAATTCCTTGAATGCTTTCCGTCTTGAAGGGCAGAAGACTATGATGTATCGGGTTCTTGATTATCTGGGTTGGGAAGTGCCAGATTGGATTGTGTTTCCCGGCGGAAATTTGGGGAACACTTCGGCTTTCGGTAAAGCGTTCATGGAGCTTTATGATTATGGTTGGATAAAGAAGAAGCCGCGGATGGCAGTGGTTGTCGCAGAGGGTGCACCTACCTTAGCTGACTTGTATAATGACCGAAACCTAAGATGGAACGGCGGAAACATCGACAACAGTATCATCGACGAATACTATGCTGAGGTGGATAGAAAGGGCATTAAGGCGAAGACAAGGGCGAGTGCAATAGAGATTCTTAAGCCTGTGAATTTGAAAAAATCTCTGCGAACCCTAGAATTTACTGACGGTGTTGTAACCAAAGTTCCTGACACATACATATTGGATGCCATGGCAGTGGTAAGCAAGAATGGATTTGGGTGTGAACCAGCTTCAGCTGCAACCGTGGCGGGAACCAAAAAACTGGTAGAGCAAGGTACAATCGGCGCAGATGAGACTGTGGTCGGCATTTCAACTGGTCATATGCTTAAAGACGTTAATGCAATAGTGGACTACCATTTTAACCCAAAAAACAGGTTCGCCAACACGCCCATAACAGTTGAGCCGGACATAAAAGAAATACTAAAACTTGTAGACGTTTAGGTAACTTATTCTGCTTGAGCAAAACTGTTATTCTGTTCCGTTTTCACTCCGAAAAAAGTATTCTCTTTAGACGGAGCCAAGGAAGCTCATTGCCTGTGCTACGATGAAGAACCAGAATATTGAGCTGGTGAGTTTGGAGCCTATCTTCCAGACAACGGCGAGAAGAATCATGATTGTTGCCATCTGTATGAGCTGCTGAGAAACCGCGACACCTAAAGTGTTTAAGATGAAGCCTATTAGATAGGTTACGCCGTCTCCGATGCACTTTAAACCGGTCATTATTTGGCCTAAGGCTTCGATTAGACCCGGACTCAACATCTTCTCTTAACTCTCAAACCTACTAGTGAGGCTCAAATACAATAAAGCCGCACAACTTATGAACATTATGCGGGTATCCCTCCGTATCAGAAATACGGCAAACTAATTGATAGCACCAATACGGCTCCTTTTTGGGGTTTTCCGCTCCAAATTTCGGCTTTATTTCGCGCAAAATCTCAGTCTTTTACGCCATACGTGCGATATTGGTGAAGAATGAAGAAATCTGTTTCAGACGGCGCAAGTTTCATCGCAAGCCAACAAACATTTTCGCTTCCTATTGCCTAACCTGTAATATTGTTAGGTTCAAGATACCTCGTGTTTTTCATCATTTCAAACCCGAAATTTCCTTTATATACATTTTATTCTCTCTTCCAACTGTGGATACGCTATGTTTGAAGAAATGTCAATCTCGGCTGGACAGTTACTTCTCATCCTATTCAGTCTGATACTTCTCTTCATCATAGTCTATGGTGCCCTATCAGTCAGAGCCGCACGAAGCATGATACCAAGGTGACACACTCGCTTCTTCATCGCATCCTCTTGCAGTGAAAAATTTAAGTAGAAGCCTCCATCTTTTTAGGGAATTGGATGCCCTGGTAGTATAGTCCGGTCTAGTATAGGCGGCTGTCGCCCGCCCGACTCGGGTTCAAATCCCGACCAGGGCGCCATTATTTTTGCGGAATAGCCTGTTTTGAGTTGGTTAGTCAGCTTTTGAAATGACGTAGGCAATCGCAGACTATGTAGTGCCAGATTGCTTCAATTAGAAAGAAAACGGCTAGGAATCCAAAGGCTGCTGACCACCATTCTGCGGAGTAGAAAGACCATAGGAGAACCAAGATTATTCCTGCAATCAGCTGAATGGAACCAAGTAATTCCAGTTTAAATTTTTCTTGCAAGGTCACCATCTGCAGAGATGTTTTGTGCATCAACATTAAATATTTACTCGCATGAAATGATTGATGGGTGGTTAAGGTTTCAGAAAAGAGGCATGGTTTGGGTTCTGAGCATCCTCTTTGCGATAGAATTCAGCTTATTATGTTAATCTTGTTTTTGGTCGTGTGGGGAATAGATTCTTTAAGCTTCTTCATCTTTGGATACTCAACGGTTCTGGTTGACGTAATCTCTTTTCCGGCACTCTTGCTTCCATCGTTTGTATCATTAGGTTTTGGTCTGTATCTGGTGGCGAAGTCGCACAAAGCAGTTTTCGGTGAAGCACATGTTCAACCTAAATTTCTTGACTCAGGGGTTTACTCTTGGGTCAGACATCCCATGTATCTTGGAATCTTACTGTGTTGCTTAGCATTCTTCTTTGCCAGTCCATCTCTGCTTTCGCTCGGAATTTTGGTTGTATTCTTCATCTTCTACAACAAAATGACAACTTATGAAGAAAAAAGCCTCACCCAGATATTGGGAGAAGATTACATTGCTTACCAAAAGCGAGTGCCAAAATGGTTTCCCAAACTGTTTCCCAGAAGTCAACAATAAATGTTAGGTAAACAATCTAACAAAACGTTGTGCCGATGCTAAGTTAATTAGCATAGAAGCTATGAAATTAAAGAAAAGAGCTCTTCATACCCGAAATGTGGGGAAATGATGTATGGAGAAAAAAGTGGATGAAAAGAAAGCCGATGGGTCATCAGTCAGGACTTTGTTTGCCTTAGGGTTTGTGAGTTTTTTCACTGACATGTCAAGTGAAATGGTTTTCAGCCTCCTGCCCACGTTTCTCCTTGGTTTGCCCGGCTCCAGCAGAGCAGTGTTGGGGTTGATTGAGGGAACAGCTCAAGCCTTGAGTTATGCTTTACGGGCGGTTTCAGGATTTTTCTCTGACAAGTTCAGAAAAAGAAAAAATTTTGTCTTACTCGGGTATGCATTGTCGAATGCTGTTAAGCCTCTTTTTGCTGTAGCCAGAGTACCTTTTGATGTTTTCGTGATCAGAGTTACTGATAGGGTTGGAAAAGCTGTTCGCACTTCTCCTCGTGATGCCCTCTTAAGCGAATCTGTTTCCGAGAAACATCGAGGCGCTGCGTTCGGTTTGCATAAAACTCTTGATCAGGCAGGCGCTATCGTGGGACCTTTGATTGCCTCAGCAGCTATGATTATGCTAAGCTTCACTATTAGAGACATCTTCTGGCTGTCGCTGATCCCCGGCACGATTGCATTGTTTATCCTCCTGTTTCTGGTTAAGGAACGAGCCAGCAAATCAACTAGCGAATTTAAGTTGCTTGAGGGCGTCAAGTCTGTTTTGAAAGGCAACTTTTCATTGCTCCTTGTCATTGTCGGCGTTTTCTCTCTGGGGGCATTCAACTTTTCTTTCGTTCTCCTTAACGCGCAGGAGGCTGGGATTGCAGACTCGTTTATTCCTCTGGTTTATGCCGCCATTAATGTTGCACATACCGCTATTGCGATTCCTGCAGGTGTTTTATCTGACAGAGTGGGCAAGGAAAAAGTCATGATTTTTGGTTATGCCATCTTTCTCTCTGCAGCATTGCTTTTTCTGCTTCCTGCGACTGTTTATGTTGCTCTTTTGGTTGCTGTGATGTTTGGTGCCTACGTTGGAGTAGTTGAAACGGTTCAGAGAGCTTTAATTCCAGGTTATGTCGAAGAAAATCTGAAGGGAACCGCGTATGGAATTTACTATCTTGTTGTTGGTTCAGCGTTCTTTGTTTCTAATGCTGTGGTCGGAGCTTTGTGGGAGTACTTCGGCTCCTCGGTTGCATCCACTTACAGCATAACCCTTTCAGCCATCGCTATTGTGGCTATGATGCTGTTTGTCAGGAAAAAGATGTGAAGCCGTCTTTTACATTAAGTTCAGTTTAATCATGTCGTCTACAAGTTTTCTGTCCGCAAGAGAGCAGTAGACCCATTTTCCTTTCTTTGTGCGGTTGACGATTCCGCAATTTTCCAATATTTGGATGTGATGAGAGAGGTTCGGCTGGGTCATGTCAAGGCATATCATCAATTCGCATATGCACATCTCTTTGACTCTCAGCAGTTTTACTATTCGGAGCCTTTTTTCGTCAGATAGAGCCTTGAAGAACTTTCTTTGCTTTTTTGCAGTTTCAATGTCTGCGACTTCATCGGCTAGTTGAATCAGTTCGCCTCGGTATTTTTCAACAACATTGGCTTCACAGAAGTCTGTTTCGGTTAATCGTTTTAGTCGTTGGTTGACGTTTTTCATGGTTCTCACCCTGTTTTACTGTGAAACGTATTTAAATATGTTTATGGAAACAAAACATATAAATATATCTAAATTCATTTATATGATTGTGGTGTTAAGAACCACGGAAGTGACCAAAAACATGAGTAAAGAACTCAAATGCCCATACAGAATCCCCGAAAACCAATGCTGCCAAGAACCAACCTGTCCAATCTGGGTTGCAAGACATAAAAGAAACAAGTAACCCTGTTCTTTTTTGGGGAATATGCCTTGGGAGAAAAACCTGAAGTACACCTTAGCGTTTTCGAAAAGTATCTTGCCCTATGGGTTTTCGTGTGCATGCTGACGGGACTTTTTCTTTCACAAGTCATTCCAGAACTAAGCATGGCAATCAACAATCTGCAATTTGCTGGAATATCCATACCCATCGGCGTATGTTTGTTTCTTATGATGTATCCAGCCCTCCTAAACCTGCAATTAACTGAACTCAAAAAGCTAGCCAAAAACCCAAAACCGATCATCCTGACGCTAATATCAAATTGGATATGGGCTCCCATAGTAACTGCTCTTCTCGCTTACTACTTCTTAGCAGGCAATGACCAGCTGATTGTATCGTTGATTCTGCTCGGGTCGAGTCCCTGCACTGCTATGGTTCTGGTTTGGGGTGCATTAGCTAACGGCAACCAAGAACAGAACGTTGTCAACACCACCCTGAACACGATAACGATAATGTTTCTGTATGCGCCTGTTGTTTCGCTCTTAACTGGCATCCAGAACATCCAAATTGACAGAATTGGGCTTCTGATATCCGTCTTTGTTTTCATAGGAATCCCACTGGTTCTAGGCTATGTGTCAAAAAAGACAATTACCCAAAAGAAGGGGACGGAATGGTTCCAAGAGATTTATCGACCCGCAGTAGGAAAAATTGCGATACTGGCTCTGCTGGCAACGTTAATCGTCTTGTTCTCCCTTAACGGGGATGTGCTTATAGAGCATCCAGAGGAAATGCTTCGCGTCTCAATTCCGCTGCTGTTAGGGTTCTTCATTATAGTTGGAGTTAACCTGTTAGTTACCAAGTTTGCGGGACTCAAGTATAGGGAGGGGATAATCTCTGTGATAATTGGTTCTTCCAGTCACTTCGAGATTGCGATTGCTACAGCTATCAGCCTTTACGGTTTAGGTTCACAGGCAGCACTGGGCACAACGATGGGGTTGTTCTGGGAGGTTCCAGTAATGCTCAGCCTAGTGTATCTGGGCAAGAAATTGGGGCAAAGAGGGTTCTGGAAAAAAAATTAATGAAAAAGAGGTGATTGAAATGGAAAATAAGAAGATTAAGGAATATGTGAAAAAACGGTATGGTGAGATGGCTAAAGCAGAATGTTCCAGTTGTTCATCTGGATGCTGCTCATCGTCTTGTTGTTCGTCTCCCCCCAAATATGTTGCATGGAAAGTTGGTTATTCTCCTGATGACATGGAAAGCGTTCCAGAAGATTCTGTTCTGGGTTTGGGCTGCGGGAACCCTGTTGCGTTAGCAAGCTTGAAAGAAGGCGAAACCGTCTTAGACTTAGGTTCAGGAGGAGGCATCGACGTCTTTTTGGCAGCCAAGAAGGTAGGACCGACAGGAAAGGTGATTGGCGTGGACATGACAGAGGAAATGGTGGGGAGAGCTAAGGCTTTAGCTTTGAAACATGGATACAAAAACGTTGAGTTCCGTTTAGGAGAAATCGAAAACCTGCCCGTTGAAGACAAAACTGTGGACGTTATCATCAGCAACTGCGTAATCAATCTGTCTCCAGACAAACTGAAGGTATTCCAAGAAGCATACAGAGTTTTGAAGCCAAACGGAAAACTTGTGGTGTCTGATATTGTTACGGAAGGAAAATTACCCGAGGAAATCCGAAAAAGTTTTGATGCTTGGGCAGGATGCATCGCCGGTGCACTAGAAAAAACTGAGTATCTGGAGACAATAAAAAGAGCGGGATTCAAAAACGTTAAGATAGTTTCTCAAAAATCCTACACCATAGACGTTTCTCCAGAGCTGAGGGGAAAAATGGTTAGCATACAAGTCGAAGCCTACAAAAGCTGAGTTGGAATCCCGTGTAACCGGAAATACTTTGTGTAATCCAAGAAGTTATCTGGAATGTGTGGAACGTTTTCTTGTGTAGACTACGACTGCTAGCACTATTGATGTCATGAAAAGCGCTATGATCAATGATGATTGAAATTCTGGAATAACTGTTGTCCCAATGACGCTCACTTCATGTAGACCCGGCGTATACCCGAAATCAATGAATGCGTGTGTGCTATTTTGGCTATACCCGTGATCTAAAGGTTCCCCATCAAATATGACGGTGAAGTCGCCGCCAAGAAGTTCATTGGGAATTGCAACGGTGCAAACGCCTTCTATGCTTTCAGGACCTTTGATGTTGAAGGCAAGCTGTTTGTCTGGTTGACTGAAAGTTGGGTTATGATCGGATGAGACTGAACTGATGGAGATGTAATAGGTGCCTCCGTCCCATTCGATTGGATAAGATGTGGTGGTGGAGATCAATATTTCGATTTGATATAACTTCGCATCTTGCCAGTTCTCATTTGTTCTTTGAGTCGCCCATAGATACTGGCCATCCCAAGCAAGATCCCATGTCCCTTCACTTGCGGCATATATTCCTCCGACGATTCTGCCGTCTGTGTTGATTTTGCATATGCCTCTACCCCCGGGAGCCCAGAAGTAGTTTCCGTCCCAAGTTAATCCTCCCCTTCCCTCTTCTATTTCGATCATGTCAATCAAATTCCCTGATTTATCAAGTTTGTAGATGGTAGGGCTTGTCCAGCCCATCAAATAGAGGTATTCGCCATCCCATGTGATTCCCTTTGCTCCACCTTCTGGGTCTGGACTTTCAAACGATGAAAGCACATTACCGCTTGTGGTCATCTCGTAAACTTTTTTCTCCGCAAAATCGTTTATCCAAAGATTTTCGCCATCGTATGTCATGCCCCAGGCTTGTGGTCCTGGAAAAATCCAGTGAGCTTTAATCTCGCCGGTCTCAGGGTTGAGTTTGTAAACGTCTCCCCAAAGAGCTGCGGTCCATATGTATTCTCCGTCCCAGGTAATACTCCAAGTTAAGCCCAATCCTTCGCCAATCTTGTTGATTACTCTCCTTGTCTCATCTTCGTCTGGGTAAACATACATGTACGTGTCCTTCTCTGGGTCGCCTGGAATGTAGCCAAGCTCATAAGGTCGGTTATCAGGATAGTCATAATTTATTTCACCAGCCCCGTTTCCTTCACTATATTGAACGGAGTCAGATGGTGAGTAACTAATTTTGACTAGATTGTTTTCAAACTTGTTTCCGTGTGCTATAACTGTGTTTGATCCTTGACCGCATTGAATTCCAGCTTCATTATGTTGAAGGGTGTTGTTTAATGCTATGAGCGTTCCATGATCATCTACGGACATTCCATTTGCATGATTTTCTCTAATTATGTTGTATTCTGCTCTTGCGGTGGATGCGTCTACATGAACACCATTGGTTCCAGATCTCCAAATTGTGTTATACTGTAGGGTTGCGTTGTTGAATTGCTCCATTGCAATCCCATTATATCCGTTTTCGTAGATTAGGCAGTATTCAATCAGGGGTTCACAATAGGATTCCAGATAAATTCCTTCCCAGTTGTTCCATCTTACAATAGAATGGGATATGGTTGGGCTGGAGTTCCACAGGTTTATTCCCTGTTGTGCAAACTCGACTATGGCATACTTTATTATGCTGTCGTTCCCCGCATTTATGAGTCGCATCATGTGCCAATCGCCGTTAATGGGATCTTCTGCGTCGGAAGTAAACCAGATTTGGTTTTCTGGGGTTCCAACAGCCTGCAAGGTGCCATAAATTTCCATTCCTTTTTTTTCAGAGCCTTCTTTATACCCTCTAGCATGCTGGAACTTGACAACTGTACCAGCCTCTATTGTCAGCGTGATGCCTTCCGGAACAATCAAAAATCTGGTGACAAGAATTTCTCCGCTCCAAGTCTCATCCTCAGTAAGTATGCCCCCTTTTTCGGTCACAGAATTTTCAAGAGAAACTGATAACGGATCACAAAATCTTGACTGCTCAAGAAAACATGCGCTTACTGCTAGGAAGTTTGAAGCAAAAGCCACTAACAGAAGCCAAACCAAAACAACTACCACAAGTTTTCTCATAATCTCCGCCCCAAGGGTTTGGATTACTTGTTATTCAGGTTAAGTTTTATGACTTACGCATGCTTTGTGAACAGTTGCAAAATCGCAGCCCCTGCAAACCTCCTCTCCTTATGAATGCCTTTATCTGCTGCCGTTCTGATGGGTCATCCAAGAAGATGAACAATGACCGCAGATCATAAAACTGGATGCCTCATTTGCGGAGAAGAACTAATCTACGAAAAGGAGACAGACCAGCTAGAGTGCTTCTACTGCAAGCAAGTCTATGACTCAAACGCAAAATGCAAGAATGGACATTACATTTGTGACAGGTGCCACAGTTTACCTGCCATGGATCTGATAGAAAGCTACTGCATATCCAGCAAATCAGAGGATCCCTTGGAGCTGGCGTTGACGTTGATGAGGAACCCTAACATAAAGATGCATGGTCCAGAGCACCATTTTCTTGTACCCGCCGTCCTCCTCGCCGCATACTACAACATCAAAAAGGATTACAAAGAGAAGGCAACAAAAATCAGAATGGCAAAGAAACGAGCAGAACAGATTCTGGGCGGATTCTGCGGCTTCTACGGCAACTGTGGAGCAGCAGTTGGAACCGGCATCTTCGTAAGCCTGATAACCGATGCAACACCGCTGTCTATAACCGACTGGAAACTAGCCAATCTGGTAACTGCGAAGAGTCTTCTTACTATAGCCGAGCATGGAGGTCCAAGATGCTGCAAACGGACAACGTTCCTAGCAATACTGGAAGCAGCAGATTTCGTAAAAGAAAATTTCGGAGTATCCTTCGAAGTAAACAAAGAACTGAAATGCGAATTCTATCCCCTGAATACCGAGTGTCTAAAACAAAGCTGTCCATTCTATCCAAAAAGACCACAATAAACTGTGAGGCTTATTCGTCAACTCTCGGTTTTATCTTTAATTCTTTGAGTCTACCAGTTGTTTGTAGTTGTTTTCGATTTCTTTGAGTAGAACCTGTTTGGTTATTTTTCCGTTCGTTTTCAGCATGGCAGCCATTGCTGCTCCTCCACATCCGACGCCCTCTTTCACTACTCCCGCTTCATAAGCCCTTAAGCCATCAAACCTTGACCTGCTGAAATCTAAGTCTGCAGCGAGCAGTGGAACATCCGCAATCTCAGCAACTAACCCTTTCATATCAGCGGTTTTGTCAGCTATAATCCACCGTGTAGTTCCAACCGCCACGTTATCCAGAATGTTTGGGTTTAACGCTTTGACAACAGCTAACACGGCAGCCATTTGGGTTCCTCCAGCCATGATAACGGGTACTCTGTCTGCTGCGCCGAGAACCAGCCCTGCTAGGGCAGGCTGCATTGGGTCTCCCACAGTGGAAACCGCTTTTATTGGGTCGTGAGCAAATTTGCCCGCCTCGACTCCTGCGGCTTTAAGTCCCTCTTCCGCCGTCTTTATTTTGAGTTCATGAGGGTTAACTGGCATGCTGCTGCTGACTTTTCCCTTCGCATCTACGCCCATCGCCAACAGGACACTTAGGGCTGTTGTGGTGCCGCCGGGGATGCTTTCGCCGATCACCAGATAGTCCGCTGTCTTCGATAGGTTTTCGCCAGCAATTTTTGCTCGGTTCAATACTTCTTCTGCGTTGTCGAGGGCTCTACCTGTTCTTATGTCCCTTCCTGGTTTACCGCCCAAATCCACGAAGGGAACATGCGGTTTAACCTTTAATCCGGCGCTGACAACGAGGGTTGGTATGTCCGCCAGCTTCAGGGCTGACATGGTTATGAGTGCGGGGGTGGGTATCCCATCCGGGGTCACGGGTACACCTGGTATGCATTTGCATTTTCCGAGGTGGAGAAGCTCAATGTCGGCTGGGGGCGTGTAATCGGTTATCTCCGGGTTCTCTCCAGCTGCTGATATTCCCTGAATCTTAGCTGTTTCGGTGACGCCGATTACACAAGTGAAGAGAGGCTTTTTTTCTTTCAGCTGGTCTAGTAGGGCTGTGCCTCTTGTTTTGTTGTATACTTGGATTATGTCATACATTTTTTCAGTTTCCAGATATGGTTTTGCTGATGTTTAAGTGTTGGTTCTAAGTAGCGGATGGAGTATCCAACCAGTCCTTTAAATCTCTTACTGAAAGTTACCGCCTACCAGCTAACTGAAATTATGCTAAAAAAAGGGGGCAGAAGAAGTTTTCAGGTTTCTATGTTCACGGGCAGATTTGCAGTTGCATGGACACCTGCGTCGTCGATGATCTCATAGCCTACAAGTAGATAGATGCGAAGTCCCTCTTTGTCAATTACGTCTGCTTCCAAAGCCTTGACAGTTATGCTTTCGCCTTCACTCAAGTAGCCGCTGGCAAAAAGTTCTTCTCGCGTAAGCACCTCGCCGTCAACAGTCCACTCAACCGGTAAATTCACTCTAATCTGGTCTTCGTCTGTGTTCAGTATGAGCTTTTTCTCTGTTAACGCTACAACCGTTCCGTCAACTTCTGTAGGTTCCGAATGGTTCAGGAACCACAAAGCAAACCTGACTTTTAGGGCAGCACGAAACCGTAGAGGCTTAAGCTCCTCAATCTCTGCAACCGTCAATTCGTCTCCTAAACTTACGCTGGGCTGGATCGCATTGGTGAGCGGCAAGACAATCAGTATAGATGCAGCGATTGACGCCAGCATTGCTGTTAAGATTTTTGTTTTTGAATTCATGATTCTTTTTCACCTCCATCACTATATAATCAAACGTGACTTCGCTATCTGCCAAATAAAAGGCGACGCACTCTCGGTATACACCAAAAATGAATCGCTCATAAGTTGCGGTTTGGAGGTTAACTGTCTTTTTCGAGTTCTTCGCTGAGTATCTTCTCTTCCATGTGTAGGAGAAGCCCGATTCGACGTTCCCATTTTCTGAAGAAACGATGCTGCGCAAGCAGAGCAGAAACGGTGTATACCAAAGCGCCAACAATCACAATCATGAATATTACCGCAAAAACGGCTCTCTCTCTCAGGGCAGCCAGCATAAGCAGGAATGAAGCCAACAAGAGAACTACTGAAACTATCACCCCTATGAGAGACCCTGTTCTGAATCTATCCCACTCTTTATCTAACTCGTAGAGGAAGTCATGCAGCGACCTCAAAGGATACACTGTTTCCTGTTTTTCTTTTTCTTCACTCATAGTCTCCACCGTAACGTCCTAATGATTAAGCCTTTAACAGACAATATTAATAGTGATGCACCAAAGGTGCAACCAAACCTACAGGATTGAAGGCAAAGATTTCCGCAATTCAACGTATATGTTTCTCCCCTTTTCAGTTAACAGGCATTGCCCCTCATCCGTTTCTTTGACAAGACTCTTTTCCTTTAGATAAGAGAGGTGCTTAAGGAAATCGTCGTATGAGAGGCTGGTTGCCTTTCGCCAAACGTAGGTGCGGGGCTGAGGCTTACGGTTATAGAAGAGATACTCCAGAATCTCGAATCGGATCTGAACCGCGCCCTTTCGAACCCTAACCATATGATTCACCCCTGGTAGGCGACAACACTTCTTACGTGTTACAAAGCGTATATAATTAATTGCATACACAATCGTTTGAACCTGTTACAAAATCAACATTACGTGCATGCTGAAATCTCCAGATTGCGGAAAAATAAAATATAACCTACAAAAAGTTAATATGATGCGGATTTTGTGACGGTAAAATTTATTAGTGGGCACGCTGGTTTACGTTGATAGCTTCAGAAATGAAAATTGAGGCTTATTAAGGAGACCCGGCTTTTAGGGTTGGATGCACCTACCCCAGCGGAGGAAACTCCCAATTTGAAAAAAACCGAGACAAAACGATCGAACTTCCCCCGTTACTACCGTAAATTAGGGAGGAATTAGAAAAATTTGGTAACCTCACAAGATGACCTTCTACTCCTCCAAAAATCTTTCTTCAAAGAGAAAGGTCTGGTTAGACAGCACCTAGACTCATACAACAAGTTCATCGACAACGGACTACAGGAAGTCATCGATGAAATAAACGAAATCAGCATCGAAATCCCGGAGATGCCCTACAAAATAAAACTTGGTCAACTCTGGGTAATAGACCCGCAATCAAAAATCAGCAGACCCTACAAAACTGAAGTCGACGGAACAAAACACGAAATCTTCCCCATGGAAGCCCGCTTCCGCAACCTAACCTATGCGGCGCCCCTAGCGCTGGAGATGACTCCAGTTATAGATGGAAGAGAACAGGAACCTGAACTTGTTCTCATAGGCGACCTTCCAGTTATGCTGAAATCTAAACTATGTATTCTCTCTCAATTAACAGACGAGGAACTAATCGAATATGGAGAAGACCCCCATGACCCCGGCGGCTACTTCCTAATCAACGGCTCTGAACGAGTCGTAGTTGCAATGGAAGACCTAGCCCCCAACCGCGTTCTCGTGGACATTGACACCAGAGGAACAAAACCCGTTTATCAAGCCAAAATCTTCTCAACAACCGTGGGCTTCAGAGCAAGAATCCAGCTGCGAATGAAATCTGACGGCGGAATCTACGTCTCCATACCCGGGGTACCCGCAGAAGCCCCATTTGTGATTCTGATGCGGGCGCTCGGAATAGAGTCAGACAAGGAAATCGCCGAAACCGTTTCCCCCAATCCACTAATACAGAACGAACTTGAATCCTCCTTCGAAAAAGCCGCGGGATTCGACACTACTGAAGACGCAATAATGTACATCGGAAACCGCGTCGCACACGGACAAGTGGAAGAATACCGCGACCAAAAAGCCAGAAGCATAATAGACCGCAACTTTCTACCCCACATCGGCAGAACCGAAGAAAACCGCCTAGAAAAAGCGCTTTTCCTCGGCGAGATGGCTAGCCGAGTCATCGAACTAAAGCTTGAACTCAGAACACAAGACGACAAAGACCACTTCAAAAACAAGCGCCTAAAACTTGCAGGTCCCCTCCTCGCTGATCTGTTTAGAATAGCCTTCAGGAACCTATGCAGGGACATAAAATATCAGCTTGAACGGATGGGCATCAAAAGACAGCTTATCACCATCTCAGCCGCTGTCCGCCCCGGAATAGTCACTGATCGGTATCGACATGCCCTAGCAACAGGCAACTGGGGCAGAGGACGCGTCGGCATCACCCAACTTCTTGATCGAACAAACACAGTTTCCACCTTAAGTCACCTCAGAAGATTACAGTCTCCCCTCAGCCGCAGCCAACCCAACTTTGAGGCGCGAGACTTACATCCCACTCACTGGGGAAGACTCTGTCCAAACGAAACACCTGAAGGATCAAACTGTGGTTTGGTCAAGAACCTTGCCTTAGCCGCTTCTACTTCTATCTACGTGGATCCCGATGGCGTTAAACAGAAAATCTATCAGATGGATGTAGTTCCAATAGACGAAACAGACATAGAGCAGCGAGCTTCAAGCGCCAAGGTCTTCATTAACGGTTCCATTCTAGGTTATTGCACATCACCGCAGAAATTAGTTGACGAAATAAGAAGAAAACGTAGGAAAGGAGAGATCTCCACCGAAGTTAACGTTGCCTACTTCTCAAAGGCTGATGGGGGAGGCAGTGAAGAGATTTACATCAGCTGCGATCAGGGGCGTGTACGCCGCCCACTTATAATAGTTGAAAACGGATTGGCCAAATTACAGCCTGAACATATAGAAAAGATCCGCTCCGAAGAGTGGAGCTGGGAAGACCTCATCAAACATGGAATAATTGAGTACATTGACGCAGAAGAAGAAGAGAACATATTTGTGGCTCTAGAGTTCAGCGATATTACCCCCGAACACACCCACCTAGAAATTGCCAGTTACACAATTCTCGGAATCTGCGCCTCCATCATACCATACCCTGAACATAACCAATCACCCCGAAACTCCTACGAAGCAGCCATGTCCAAACAAGCCTTGGGAATCAACCTAACCAACTTCCCCCACAGAGTTGACTCCCGCTCCCACATTCTGCACTACCCCCAAATACCCCTGGTGAAAACGAAACCCATGGAAATCATAGGATACAACGAGAGACCTTCAGGTCAAAACTGTGTTGTCGCCATTCTATCCTTTGAGGGCTACAACATGGAAGACGCCATCATATTCAACAAAGCCTCCATCGAGCGTGGTTTGATGCGCTCCACATTCTTCAGAATCTACGAGGCGGAGTGCCGCCAATACCTGGGGGGTCTCAGAGACAGATTTCTGCAACCTGAGGCGGGAATCAGAGGATACCGAGGCGAGCAATACTACCGCCTTCTAGAACCCGACGGCATCGTCAGCCTAGAATCTGAGGTAGCCGGAGGCGACGTGCTTATAGGAAGAACAAGCCCGCCAAGGTTCCTGGAAGAATACAAAGAGTTTGAAGTTAAAGGTCCAACAATGCGGGACACCTCCGTTGATGTGCGACCAGCCGAAACCGGGGTTGTGGACGATGTGTTCATCACAGAGACCGGAGAAGGAAGCAAACTTGTTAAGGTCAGAGTCCGCGACCAACGTATACCTGAACTGGGAGACAAATTTGCTTCACGCCACGGACAGAAAGGCGTCATAGGAATGATTGTTCCGCAGGAGGACATGCCCTTCTCTCCGAAAGGAATCGTTCCAGACATCATAATCAACCCCCACGCAATACCGTCACGAATGACAATCGGGCAGTTCCTTGAATCCATTGCTGGAAAAGTTGCCTCCGCAAGAGGCAAAACGGTTGACGGAACCCCCTTCACCAATGAGGGTCCGGAGCAACTGAAGGAAGAGCTTATCAAATTAGGCTTCAGCCACACAGGCAGAGAAATTCTGTACAGCGGCGTTTCTGGAGAAAAATTTGTTGTCGACATTTTCATGGGCGTCGTGTACTATCAGAAGCTTCACCACATGGTTGCAGATAAGATGCACGCGAGGGCTCGGGGACAGGTTCAGATGTTAACTCGGCAGCCGACTGAGGGGCGTGCCCGTGGTGGTGGTTTGCGGTTTGGTGAGATGGAGCGAGACTGTTTGATTGGTCACGGCGCCGCCATGGTGCTACGTGACAGGCTGCTGGAGGAGTCTGACAAGTATCTTCTGTATGTGTGCGAAAACTGTGGCTTCATCGCCTACTATGACATTAAGCAGCGTAGGTACACGTGCAGAATCTGTGAAGAGAAAGCCCAGATATCCCCTGTTGTCGTGTCCTATGCCTTCAAGCTTCTTCTCCAAGAAATGATGAGCCTGTGCATAACCCCCCGCCTAAAACTGAAGGAGAGAGCATAAAATGTCAATGGAAGAGACTGTTCACAAAATTATTGACGAAATTTACTTCGGGCTTTTCTCCCCCCAAGACATCCGCAGGCAATCCGTTGCAGAGATACAGACCGCAGACACCTACGATGAGGATGGAGCTCCAATAACCTCTGGACTTATGGACGGCAGGTTAGGAACTCTTGAGCCCAGACAAAGATGCAAAACGTGCGGAAACACAGCCATAAGATGCCCGGGACACTTTGGTCACATAGAACTAGCGGTTCCAATCATCCACATCGAGTTCACCAAGATAATCCACAAGCTTCTCCAAGCTACATGCAGAAACTGCGGGCGCATCCTGCTTCCTGAAAACCGCGTTAAAAAGCTTAAGGTCTTGATTAGGCAAACTGAAAAGTTGGTGGGGGAAGTTCCAGGCGACCTTTACAAAAAAATAGTGAAGGAAGCAAAGAAAAAGGAGTGCCCTTACTGTGGGGCTCAGCAATCAAAAATAGAATTTGCGAAACCCACAAGTTTTTACGAGATTTTAGATGAAGGAGCACAAAGATTAACACAGAGCATGGTCCGAGAACGACTTGAACGGATTCCAGAAGAGGACCTTGAAATGTTCGGCTTTAACCCCACAACTGCTAGACCAGAATGGATGATTCTGCAGGTTCTCCCTGTTCCTCCAGTTTATGTTCGTCCCTCAATAACGTTAGAATCAGGAATCCGATCCGAAGACGACTTAACCCACAAACTCGTGGACATCATCCGAATCAACCAACGCCTCAGAGAAAACATGGAGGCAGGCGCTCCCACACTTATCATCCAAGACCTGTCTGAGCTGCTTCAATATCACTGTACAACATACTTCAACAACGAGGCTTCAGGAATTCCTCCTGCCCGGCACCGTTCGGGAAGAGCCCTGAAGACAATATCTCAGCGTCTAAAAGGAAAAGAGGGGCGATTCCGAAGCAACCTCTCCGGAAAACGTGTGGACTTTTCGGCGCGTACAGTTATTTCGCCCGACCCCAACCTTGACATCAACGAGGTCGGCGTTCCCCAAGCCATAGCCATGAGGCTTTCAATGCCCGAAAAGATTACGTTGTGGAACATCGAAGAGATGCGGAAACTGATCATCAACGGTCCTGAAAAATTCCCCGGCGCCCTGTACGTGGTGAGACCTGACGGAAAAAGGGTTAGATTAGAGTTTGTTGTGGAAAGAGAAAAAGTTGCCGAATCTCTGGAAACCGGCTTCATTGTAGAGCGTCACCTCATGAACGGTGACATTGCCATCTTTAACAGGCAGCCCTCCCTTCACCGAATGTCCATAATGGCTCATTACGTTCGAGTTCTGCCGCATAAAACGTTCCGGTTACACCTGTGTGTCTGCCCCCCCTACAACGCCGACTTTGACGGGGACGAAATGAACCTTCACGTGCCCCAAGGCGAAGAAGCTCAGACTGAGGCGCGGCTTCTGATGCAGGTTCAAGACCAGATTCTCTCGCCGAGGTTTGGGGGACCCATCATAGGGGCTATTCGAGATTACATAACAGCAGCTTATCTTTTCACCAGAAACTCCAATGCTCTAACCAAGGAAGAGGTTTGCAGGTTGCTTGTAGCGTCGGGTTACGATGGACCTCTGCCTGAACCCGCCATCAAAGAGCCTACGCCTCTTTGGACTGGAAAACAGATATTCAGCGTCTTCATTCCGAAGGACATGAACTACGTTTTGAAATCAACTATGTGCCGTAATTGCACGACCTGTCTATGTGAGAAATGTCCTTACGACGCTTACGTGGTTGTTAAAGATGGAGTTCTGAAGTGTGGTCTCATCGACAGACGCTCCATCGGAGCTGAACAATCAGAGAGCCTTCTGCATCGGATAATAAAGGATTACGGGTCACAAGCTGGAAGGAAGTTCCTGAACAGCATATGTCAACTTCTGAAAGTCTTCATAAGCATGCGAGGCTTCACTTTCTCCTACGACGAACTTGAACTCTCTGACGCAGCTAAAAAGAAGATTAAACGAAACATGGGGATAATCGAAAAACGCATAGAAAAACTGATCGAAGATTACCGAAACGGCACGCTACCGAGGCTGCCCGGTCAGACCCTCAACGAGTCCTTTGAAATCTACGTAATGAATGAACTCGCGGAAGCCAGAGACAAAGCTGGAAAAGTTGCAGACGAGGACTTTGAGCTTGATAATTCTGGCATAATCATGACCAGGACAGGAGCGCGAGGGTCCAACCTCAACATAGGTCAGATGGCAGCCTCTGTAGGTCAACAGGCTGTAAGAGGAAAACGGATAATGCGTGGTTACGTCAACCGAGCTCTGTCACACTTCAAACCTGGAGACCCCACCCCCAAGGCTCGAGGCTTCGTGTATGCATCTTACCAAAGTGGTTTAGACCCCATCGAGTATTTCTTCCACGCCATGGGCGGAAGAGAAGGTCTGGTAGACACAGCCGTTAGAACCCAGCAGAGCGGTTACATGCAGAGGCGCCTCATCAATGCCCTGGAACAGCTTCGAGTCGAGTACGACGGAACTGTGCGCACTTCCACCGGCGACATCATCCAACTTAAGTATGGGGAAGACGGAGTTGACCCGGCTAAAAGCGATCATGGAAAAGCAGTTAACGTCAGCCGTCTGATTGAACAGGTAAAAATCATGGTGGAGCCGGAGAAACCTGCCTCCAAAGAATATGCTATGGAGCGCCTTAAAGAAGTTGAAGAACAGCTGACTCCGATTCTTGTTAAAGAGTTGAAGTCTGGGTTGGCTAAGGCCAAATTGAGTCGCGAAGGCGTGGATCGAGCCATCACTTTAACTTTAGAGAACTATGAGCGGGCTCTTGTTGAGCCTGGAGAAGCTGTGGGGATCGTGGCTGCTCAATCTATTGGGGAGCCGGGAACCCAGATGACTCTTCGGACGTTCCACTACGCTGGAGTCAGAGAACAGAACGTAACGCTTGGATTGCCTCGGCTTATAGAGATAGTGGATGCCAGACGAAGCCCGTCAACGCCTATCATGACCATCTTCCTTGACAAGAAGCACCGAAAGAGCAAGGAAAAGGCAACAGAGATCGCCCGCGACATAATCGACACAACTTTAGAGGACATATCGGAGACCGAACCTTACGTAGACCCTGAACACGATTCAGTTGTTATCAAGCTTAATTCCAAAATTATGGAAGAGCGTGGCATCAAAGCTGAAGAGCTGCCTAATCTTTTGGGCATGTCAAATTACGAGTTGAATGTTGAAGAAAACCAATTAACCATCAAACCTAAAAAGCAGGTGAACATGAAGAAGCTGGTGGCAAAACTGCCATCCGAGCATGTCAAAGGCGCACCTGACATCCGCAGGGTGCTGGTCACCGAAGAGACTGGAGAGTGGGTTATAAGAACGGATGGTTCCAACCTAGCAGCTGTTCTTGACATTGGCGGGATAGACCCAACGCGAACAACCACCAACAATGTTCATGAGATCGCCAGAACCTTGGGGATTGAGGCTGCCCGAAACTCGCTGATTAAAGAAGCCCTTGGTGTTCTTGAGGAGCAGGGTCTTGATGTTGACATACGCCATGTTATGTTGATGGCGGATATTATGACTTCAACGGGTGATGTGCGGCAGATTGGGCGGCATGGAATCAGCGGGAAGAAATCTAGTGTTCTCGCTAGGGCGGCGTTCGAGATAACTGTTCCCAACCTAATTGAGGCTGCTCTCAGAGGGGAAAGTGATCCGTTGAAGGGTGTAACCGAAAACGTTATAGTTGGGCAATCAATACCCATCGGCACAGGACTAGTGGACCTTTACATGACAACAGGCAACAGAGAGAAGAAAGAATGATTGACGTCAACAAAGCAATAACCGCAACTGCGAAAACAGGAAAAATCCAGTTTGGAGCCAACAGCGCCCTAAAAAGCGCTAAAATCAAAAAAGCTAAACTCATAATCTTTGCTTCAAACTGCCCTCAGAAAACCCGAGAGGAAATAGAGTATTATTGTAAGCTTTCCAAGATTCCGGTGAGTATTTATAACGGAGATAGTTTAGACTTAGGAGCGGTGTGCGGGAAACCGTTTGAGGTTTCGGCTCTGAGCGTAAGAGAACCTGGAGAATCGAACATCCTTAAGATTGCGGAGGCATAGCATGGCTAGCGGAATAAAATTGACAAGTCTAGAGATGCGTTACATAGCACTGTTTCAGAGCATAACAGGTGCAACCGTTAAGGACTGCATTGTTGACAGCGACCTCAACAGGATAATCTTTGTCGTCAAGGAAGGCTCCATCGGCATGGCTATAGGCAAGAGAGGAAAAAACATTCATTACCTAGAAAAGATCACCGGCAAAAAGCACGAAGTTATTGAGCACTCGGACAACCCCGCCCAATTCATCAAGAACGCGTTGAAACCCGCCAAAGTAGACGAGGTGCGCATAACCGAGCGCATGGACGGAAAAACCATCGCCGTGATTTCTGTGAATCCTAAAGACAAGGGCGTCGCCATCGGCAAAAACGGCAGAAACGCTGAAAGAATCCGTTTTCTGGCAAAGCGATACTTCCAGATACAGAACGTCAGCATAACCTAGACACGTTTTTGTAAGCTAAACAAACTGTGTTTTGCCTTTCGTTACTTGCTGCTAGTGCATAATAGACTAGCAAAATGCTGAACAAAGCTTTGGTCAAGAAAATTTGACTAACGTATGAGTTGATAGGTCAAGAAATCTTTACAAAAAGCCTTTTCTTGTTAGTTAAGGAAGGTTTTACTGGTGCCCATGATGGGAGATAAAAGGGCATTGCTTATTGTGCTGCTGATTCTCTGTTTTGTACTTTCAACTCTTTCTTTTCCTCTGGTGTGTGCAGCTGCGGATCGTTGGGTGTCGAAAGCGTCTATGCCGACAGCGAGAGCCTTTTTCGGCGTTTCCGTGGTGGATGGAAAAATATACGCGATAGGTGGTGCAGGTGGAGTTAATGAAGCCTATGACCCAGAAACTAACACTTGGACGACCAAGAAGTCAATGCCGACTCCAAGAACCAGTTTTGCGATAGCCGTCTACGAAAACAGAATCTACTGCATAGGCGGATACTCCAATGGCACTAGAACAGCAATAAATGAGGTTTACGACCCAGCAACGGACAGTTGGGAAACAAAATCATCGATGCCTACTGCCAGAAGCCAGCTGCAGGCAGGTGCAGTTAACGGCAAAATCTACGTGATAGGCGGCGTTCTAGACGGAGGTGAAATTCTGGACCTGAACGAGGTTTACGACCCTGCAACTGACACTTGGACGACGAAATCTTCGATACCTTATGGAGTTTATTCTCACAGCTCAGTTGTTGTAGACAATAAAATCTACGTGATATCTGGTCAATCGTCTAGCCCAGGAAATAAGGGTCCTGACAAGGGACCTCTAAATCAAATATACGACCCTGAAACTGACACTTGGACATCAGGGGCACCTCCCCCCCAGCCTGCCCATCGCTCAGGCGCGGTCGCGACAAGTGGCGTATCAGCCCCGAAGAGAATCTACGTTATCGGCGGAGAAGTTGGTTTCATGGAAGCCACCAACATCAACCAAGTTTATGATCCTCAAACAGACACTTGGAGTACTGGCGCTTCGATGCCCACTGCTCGGCAAGGCTTAGGCGTTGCAGTTGTGAACGATGTAATATATGCCATAGGAGGCAGTTTTCCCGAGTACTGGGTTTCAACATCAACTTCGGGCGACCTGAATAAGCCACACATAACTTTAGTCAGCGCAAAGGTGACCCCAATCAACTTCATGCCCCAACAACATTGCGGCGTCAACGAGCAGTACACACCCATAGGTTCCATCCCAGAGTTTCCCTCATGGACACCCCTGCTGTTTATGATTGTTGCTGTGATTATTGTAACAGTAATTTACAGACGAATACTACACAAGCAGATCCAAAGGAGAAGGGACCAGTGAAAAAATCTACATTCTTGCTTGTTCTATTGCTATTTCTTTCTGTTGTTCTGCCCGCTTTTTCGGTACCTTTAGTTTTGGCAGCTGATGATTTTTGGGTAAAAATGTCTGATATACCTACAGGAATGCAATATTGTGGTGTTGCTGTCGTAAATGGAAAAATTTACGTTATTGATGATTCCTTCACTTATGAATACGATCCAGAAACCGATACTTGGACTTCTAAGACGCCAATGCCCACAGCAAGAAGCGGTTTTGGTACCGCTGTTTATCAAGACAAAATCTACGTGATAAGCGGACGATCCTCATTTTGGGGATGCTCGCGCGCTAACGAGGTGTATGATCCTGTAACTGACTCTTGGGAGAACAAAACTCCCATACCAACAGGCAGGTACGGCATGGAGGCGAATGTTATTGACGGAAAAATATACTTAATAGGCGGGGCAAAACCCCCTGGAGCGCGTTTTTACATGGGAGCCGTTGACCTAAACGAGGTGTATGATCCCTCAACTGATTCTTGGGCAGAGATGGAACCGATGCATACCGCGGTTAAAGGTTACGCTTCAGCTGTGCTCGACGACAAAATATACATAATGGGTGGTCAAATAGGGGCTTATCCATTTCCGAATTCCACCTTGAATTTTGTTCAGGTTTTTGATCCTAAAACCAACCAGTGGAGCCTACCGGCTCGCATGCCCATAAGCGTCAAAAATGCAGCCGCCGTAGCAACCACAGGTACTTATGCGCCGAAGCGAATTTATGTTGTTGGCGGAGACACTGCTAATGAGGGAAAACAAAATCAATATGGTGCCTATGAAAAAATTGCCACTAACATTAATCAAGTCTATGACCCTTTAACTGATAGTTGGTCTTTTGGTGCTCCGATGTTTTCTGCTCGCTTGGAGTTAGTTGTAGCCAACGTAAATGATACGCTATACGCCATTGGAGGAGAAAGCCTTAACGATTCAAACAATTGGGACTACTCTCATGCAAACGAAAAATACACTCCAATCGGATATATCCCAGAGTTTCCTTCATGGGTGCCCTTAATGATTATGTTGTCTAGTGTCATAGCATTGGCAGTCGTTTACAAGCGAAAATTACGTAATCAGGGGAGACGGAACCGGTGAAAAAATCTGTGTCTATGCTTGTTCTGTTGCTGCTGGTTTCTGTTGTTATGTTTTCTCTTCCACAAATTGGGATAGTGAACGCAGAAGGAACAATTTACATCCGAGCTGATGGGAGCATGGAAGGAACGGATAAGGTTCAGAGAGACGGAAATATCTACACTTTTACTGACAATGTTGTTAATCAATCTATTATTGTGGAAAAAGATGACATCGTGGTTGATGGTGCGGGTTATACTCTTGAGGGAGACGGAAAGACATCTGCAATATGGCTGGAAAACAGACGCAACGTGACAATCAAGAATATGCAAATAACGCATTTCGGGGAAGGAATTAGGATTATGGGATACTGCGAAAACAACGCAATTATTGGAAACAACATTACTGACATTGGGCATAAGACCGACACTGGAAATGCGATTTGGCTTACATTTGGAGCAAGCAATACCACCATTTCGGGGAACAACATAACCGGCAACCGTGTGGGCATTTTTGTGTATATGAGCGGAGGCACCATTATTTCTGAAAATTGTATTGCATCAAATGGGCTGGGCATCTGGATTTCCGGAAGCAGCAACCACATAATCAGAAACAACATAACAGACAACAATGTGGGCGTCAGTGTTGACTTCGATGACAACATCCTCTATCATAACAACTTCGTCAACAACACTGTTCAGGTAAAGGTGAACGAGGGGTCATCTCCAGTTAACAGCTGGGATAACGGATACCCCTCTGGTGGAAACTACTGGAGCGACTACAATGGAACAGGAGATACACCCTACATAATAGATGAGAACAACCAAGACAACTACCCGCTAGTAAACCCCGCGATAATCCCCGAGTTTCCTTCATGGACAATTCTTCCACTGCTCCTAACTGTAGCTCTGGCGGTCACACTTTACAGAAAGAGGTTAGCCAAACCGCCAATTCACCAATCATATTAGGAGACTAATAACAGTGCTATGTTGAAAACAGTCTTTTTCCTGAAAACGAGAAGGCAAGAGAAATCAATCCAAAAAGTTAAGTTCTACTCCCACAACCATGATGGGTTGGAGAAAAAGAATTTGCTTGCTTATATTCTGATCACGGTGAAGTCGGGTTCAGAGAGGGAATTTTTGAAACAAATCTCCGAATTCAAAGAGGTTGTAGAAGCAAACCTCGTCATTGGAGAAAACGATGTCGTCATCAAAATAGACGCAAAAGACATATCTCAACTGGACAAATTCTTAACAGAGAAACTCAGAGTGCTACCCGACGTATTCCTCACAACAACCATGATAATAACCGAACAAATCAAACCAAAAAAAGCATAACTCCCTCGGCACAAAACAAAAAAAGAAGAGGGGTTATTTGAGAAGCATCTTTTTCGCTTCTTCGTTTGGAACCGCAACTAAAGTCTGTGTGTCGCAGAACTCCGCCCATTCTGTGCCCATTTTGATGGCTGCTTTCTCGTTGGGTGCCTCATAGATTATGATGAAGTCATATTGCCCTAATGTCCAGAAGACATTGTGAATTTTTAGTCCAGGCGGCGGGCTTTTCAAAGCTTTTTCCGTGGATTGCATGAAGGCTGGCGAAATCTTTCCTTTCAACTTGGCGAGAACTACAAAAAACACGGTAATCCCCTAGATTCTTTTCTCCATGATAGCTATATAAAATTCACGCACAAATCAGCATCGGTCAAAAAAATGAACATTCCTAACTTACTAATGGCTCCAGAGGTTAACAGATTGAAAGCTTTTTCATCTGCTCCAACACGTATCCCCGAATTTCTCTAGGCATCGGCAGTTCTGCAACAATTTTTCCCCCTTCGACAAGCGGCTTCAGCATCGGCTCCGTTTCGCCTCCACACACTGGACATTCAGGTTTAGATGAATCAAAGGGAAGCACCGTGTCCACCAAACATTCCCGGCATCTCCAAACCTGCTTCTTCCCCCCCAACTTTCCTCGCTTAGCCACAAGCCTGCCTTCAAGCTCAACGATGTCCATGGCAAAATCTACAGTGGGCGCGTTGCTGACAGCGGTTCCCACACCGAAAGCCTCTGCTCCAGCCTCGCTCAGAACTTTAACCTGTTCCTCGTCAAGGCCTCCAGAAACAAAAATCTTAACGTATTTGTAGCCTCTCACATCCAGCTCCCAACGAACCTCTCGGATAATGTCAACAAAGTTTCCCCTCCTCGACCCCGGAGTGTCCAACCTCACACCATACAGCCTGTCCTTCAAGGCTTCAGCAGCCATAATCGACTCAGCCTTCTCATCACAATACGTGTCCACCAACGCAACTCTGGGAACATCCGAAGACACGACCTCATCAAACGCCTTCCAAGCCTTAACTTGGTCTCCAAACATTATCATAAGCGCATGAGGCATGGTCCCCATGGGCTTCTCCCCGATAATTTCGGCTCCCTTAAGGCTGGACACACCATCAAAACCGCCTATGTATGCGGCTCGGTCAAGCATAGGAGACAAAACCGGATGCATACGGCGAATCCCAAAAGCCACAACAGACTTTTCTCCTGCAACCCGCTTTATCCTAGCAGCTCGGCTAGCCGCTCCAGAAGCCTGACAGATAAGACCCAGAAGGGGAGTCTCCATTAGGCAATAGTCTCCGTAAGCTCCATCAATGAACATAACTGGCTCTCTGACGCCCCTGTAATCTGCGGCGTAGAAGATGCTTCCCTCAGGCATAGCATAAACATCCACTGGCACGCCTTCAAACAGGTGAGCCACCTCCTCGATTCCGCAGAGGACCCCCCAAGGCCACCCCTCCGGAAGCTTGCCGGACGTAACCTCTGCTAGAGCATTGAGCCTATCCAATTTTTTTGCTTCAAGAACTTGTTTAGTTCTAGAAAAGTAAACGTCTGTAGTCAGACCTCTTTTGACCTCTTCGTCGGTGGCGTGGTGAAAAATTCGCATGACATTTTCCTCCAAAAAGCACACTACACACCATCAACCATTAATTGTTGGTGCTTAAATTTTTTCGGTAAAACCTTGCAACTCCACAAGTGCTGAACAAAACACAACATCGAAAACCTTTCACTCAGTTAACCGTGCGATAATCTGCATTTCAGACTGTTGCCATCAGGAGTTGCACGTAGCCTACTTCTATAACCGCAGCTATGAAAAAAATCGTGTAGATCGCCGCGAGGGCTTTCATGCTCATCTTTCTTTTCAGCGTTTTTTCTATGGTGTGGAATATTCCGTACCCTTCTAGGATTGCGTTTGGAGTGCTCAAAAGAATGACAAGAGCCAGGGTGTCCACAAAAACCTGACCGTAAACTAGCATGCTTGCCCTGAGGATGCTCATGAAAATGACCATTAGAGTGAAAACAAAAGCAAATATACGTGGGTTATTGAGAACCACGTATTCTGTATCCCTTTTAGGCATGAAATTTAAGACAAGCTCAACATAGAAGGTCATCCCCAGCAGAATAAGAGAGACAACCAAAACATTATGAACAAAAACGAACAAAACAGCCAAGGGCGGATTCCCAAAAACGTCTCCTAAACTATAGAAAAAAGAACTGTTCTCTATGTAGGCAAAAACCAATAACAAGAGAAAAACTAAACCGAGAATAACCGTTTTTTTCTTTGGGTTCAATGCTTCATCCCCTCACTGCTCAAAAAACGATTAAAAAAACGGCAACCACCTGAAAAGTAGTTCCGAATATCCTAGGAGCATATTCAAAATAAATAGAATAGCTGCTGCGACGATCACTGACGTTAATCCCACGGCGATGGAACCTAAAATTCCCGTTTCATAGTAATGTCTAACTAAAAGCAGCCAAGCGACTAGAGAGAAAACCATCGCGACCTCTAGGCTGAAAACCGAAAGGCAGACAATCAAAACAAGGGTTCCGAGAACAGAGATTGCGAAGGCATCCTTGAATTTGGCTCTACTTCTTCCAACCACAACAGTGCCTGCCAGATAAAAGACGACGGATAGGACAGCAAAGATTATAGCAAAAGAGAGTGCGAAAAAAAGAAGCTCGGTCAGTCCAGATGGCTCAAGCAACGTATCCAGCGTTAGGGCGGCAATAGAAGCAGCCAACATATGATGTCACCAAGATATCCTACGAATACATCGGGCTCCCAAATAAAGGATTTGTTAGCCTCTGTTTGCTTCTATCACCTAAATCCAGCGCCAAACTTCAACATAAAACCCCTTTTTTTTAATTCTCGGAAAGGGGTAACTCTTTAAAGGGGGGTGCTTCCAGAAATAGAATCCCGGTTAAGAGGACGTTAAATTTATGAAATTACAAAACCCTGCTATCGTAGGAGTTGGCAGAACAAAGTTTGGAGAGCATTACGAGAGAGATCCAGAATCTCTGATAGAGGAGGCTGGGCTTCAGGCGCTGGATTCTGCGGGCATAACACGAAAAGATTTGGATGCCTGCTACCTTTCAGACTATTTCCTTCAGGTCACAAACAAAATCGGGTTAGAAGAGGGCTTCTTTTCTGAGCTTCTGGAGCTTCATGTTCCCATGGAAAAAACAAGGTCCTTCAGCTCCGCCTTTTTGAATGCCTGCCACGGAGTTCAATCAGGAAAATATGACCTTGTCCTAGTGGGCGGAATGGAGAAAATGACTGACCGCTGGGACAAAATCAGAGACGACCTCATGCTCCTAGAAGACCCGTGGAGCTACTACGCAGGATGCACACCCGAAGCAAACCACGAACTTCTACTCAAAGGATACATCAAAAAATACGGAATCTCAGGAGAGCAGCTCGACAAACTCTACTTGGCTCTGGCTATGATATCCGTCAAAAACCACCAAAACGCCACCAAGAACCCTAATGCCCAATACAACCGGGCCATAACAGTGGACAATGTCCTGAAGGCACGGAACACATCCTGCAAGCCGCTGGGTCTGTTTGATTTTGCCCCCATCTCTGACGGAGCATCAGCCTTGATTCTGGCAACTCCAGAGGCAGCCAAACGCTGTTCAGATATTCCTGTTTACGTCCTAGGTTCCTCTTCAGCCACCGATTACATCACCTTTCCCTCACGAGAAGACAGAACCGGATTCATCGCCAACACTTCAGCTATGCATGCCGCTCTCAAACAGGCTAAAGTTGACGTAAGCGACATCCAGATAGCCGAGCTCTATGACCAATCCACACTCTTGGAGATGATATCTCTAGAAGACTTGGGCTTCTCTAAGAGAGGAAAAGCTTGGCTTGACATCTACAAAAGCTGCGAAGAGTCTTGTGGCTTCTACGAAATCGATGGAAGAAAGCTCTTCGTAAACTTGAATGGGGGTCTCAAGGCGGATGGGAATCCCTTGGGAGCCACTGGAGGGGCACAAATCTTTGAGGTTGTTAAGCAGTTAAGGGGAGAAGCTGAGAGCCGGCAGGTGGAAGTGAATGGAGAGCCGCCTAAACTGGGTTGTGTCTCAGAGTTGGAGGGTTTCGGCACAAAAGCGTACATACACATTTTGGGGAGGAATCAAGGATGAGCAGCGAACCTATCGAAAGGAGAGTCTCCTACATCGGGGACAGGCTGAAAGGCAGCCAGTGTACTATCTGCGGAAAAGAGTACTTCCGAGGCAAAAATTACTGTGGTGTGTGCGGAAGAAAAAGCTTCGGAAAAATGAAGGATATAGATTTCTTCTATGATCAGGGCAGCTTGGAGGTCTCCACTCTAGTTAGCCAACCCACTAACAGATTCGTCAAGATGGGTTCATACATTTACGGAATTGTCGCATTCCACGACGGAAAAACTAGGGTTCCGGGAAGACTAACCGACATTCTGATTGAAGACTGCGAAATTGACCTCTCCTGTTTTGATGGAAAAAACGTTGTCCCACGGTTCAGAAGAAGATACGCCGTAGGAGGAAGCGACATCATTCCAACCATCTCCCTCGCCTTCACCGTTGCGGATGGCTACTATCCACACCAAAAATACGAAATAAAGAAACCCAAGAAAGAGTATGAGACCCCCGGAATAGTTGGATACGGAGTCTACACCTCAAAATTCCGAATCAAAGAGGGAGCTATAGAAAGATCTGTACCCTTCATAGACGAAGACGCCGTCACCGCAGCAGTAGAAGCCGGAAAAATGGCTTTGATTCACTCCGGAGTAGACAAATCCCTCATCGGCAAGGTTTACGTCGGCTCAGAATCAAACCCATACGCCGTTAACCCCATCGCCTCCAAAGTAGCCCAAGTTCTGAAGCTGGGCAAAGAGGAAAAAACTTGGGGTGTACAAGGAGTGGACGCCATCGACACCGAATTTGCATGCAAAGCAGCCACAAGCATGTTCAAGGACGCATCGTCTTTAGTGTATTACCCAAAAACCAAAACAGCCTACGCCATGGCTATAGGCGCAGACAACGCTCAAGCTGCACCCAGAAACGAACTTGGAGGAGAGCTGGATCATTTCGTGGGTTTCGGCGGCTCCGCCTTCATCTTCGGCATGCAAGACGTTATAGCCGAAATCGAAGGATGGTACTCCTGCACCTCAGATACACCGGACTTCTGGAGAAGAGACTTGGAACCTTACCCCAGACACGGAGGGCGATTCACCGGTGAACCCGCCTACTTCAAACATGTCCTAAAAGCTTGCAGGACACTCATGGAGCAACTGAACCTCCAAGTGGAAGATGTGGATTACTTTGTCCCTCACCAACCAAACATCGGTTTCCCCGTTAAAGTTGCGAGCCAACTCGGATTCAAAGAAGAGCAATATGAGCCTGGCCTAAAAGTTGTCAAGTTCGGCAACGTGTACTCCGGCTCTTCCCCTATCGGCTTAGCGGCTGTTCTAGATGTTGCTAAACCGGATGAACGGGTGGTGCTTGTCAGTTACGGCTCTGGGGCTGGAAGCGACGCCTACTCTTTTATTACAACCAGTCAGATAGTGGAGAAGAGGCAGCGGCAGAAGTTTACGGTTCGCCATCAGGCTGAAAACGAGAACTTGGAATATGTGAATTACACTACTTACAGAAGGCTTAAGCACGGACTGTGAAGTCAATGTTTTCCCTTTGTTGAGAGTTTGTTGTGAAGGCTTTTTTATCTGTATTTTTGTTCATCTGCCACACGATAAAGTTTATTAAATATTAATACATAATACATGTGTGCTGTCGAAAAACCACGCGGACCCAAAAATAAGCCTAAAGAAACATCTGAATTTCCAATACGCATTCTGCCTTCATAACACTTTCAAAGCAAACCCACGAAACAATTCTCAAAAGCAATCTTTTCATGATAACCGTGTAGGGCAAAAGCGAGGTATACAGAAATGGTCGTAAAAAGAGGAATAACCGTATGGATATCGGCATTCGCAACCTTCCTAGCGATCATGAGTTCTTTTGCTATGGCAGTCCTGTTGATTAACGAGGGCGCTGGTACCGTTGTAAGACCTTACATCCTAGGCGGCATATTCGGTGGTCTCAGCGTAGAGTCCTACCTGTGGATATCCGTAACTGCGACCTTCATCCTTCTAGGCATCACCTGCGTAATCGCATACAGTAAACAGCCACCCAACCCTGAAATCGTCAAGATGTTCCTGAAAGTTGGGGGAAACTTGGCTGCACTCAGGAAAGCCCAAGAAGCCTCAATAACTGAGACGGCTGACCAGATGGAATACAACAGAAAGGTGAATCAGAAATTTTTCGGCAACATCAAATCAGACCTCGAAGAAGCTAACAAAGAAACGTTAGCCCTTATGGAAAACCAAAGAAAAACCGTCAAAAAGATTCGCCTAGACCTGATCTCCACGATAGAGAAAACGATGGGTGAAACCGGAGAAAAGCTGTCTGCTGATCTGAAAAAACAGGAAACAGCCCTAATTGGAGTCAAGCGTTTAAACGAGGAAAGCGCTGCAGCTTTGAAGAAGCACGGGGCGGAGCTGGAGGAGATTGAACTTAGGCTCCAAAGAATCGAGGGAAACATGGTGCCAAACCAAGCTATGCTGAAGAGCCTTGACAACCCTGAGAATATAAAAGGGATAGGTCCAAGTTTGGGGAAAGAGTTGACGGGTCTGGGAATAACTTCTGTTGGCGATTTTCTCACAACTGACCCTGTGGTAATCGGAGAAAAGACGCGAGTGTCACAAGAGATGGCGGAGAACCTGCAATCAATGGGTCAGCTTATGATGGTTCCGGGAGTAGACGCGAATGACGCTGAAATACTCATAGAAGCGGGAATAAAATCAAGAAAGGAGCTGGCGGGTCAGGATTTGATTCAGCTTAGCAGAAAAGTGGGCGAAATCTCCAAAATCTATGTTGATCAGGGCAAAATTTCTAAGGATGAATATCCAACGATCGAAGAAATATCCTCTTGGATAAGAATGGCAAGATGATTGCTGTTACGCTTGCCTAGAGGAATAGTTAAATATACGCGCTAGGACTATATGGTCGTCGTTCTAAGATGATACGAAGACTTATCCTCGATGTCTTGAAGCCGCATAAACCCAGCGTTATTGAAGTTTCTGAAGCTCTCAGCCACCTAGAAGGAGTGGAAGGCGTAAACATAATTATTTACGAGATAGACCAGCAGGTCGAAAATGCGAAGATCATCATTGCTGGAAATCCGCTGAACTTTGAGGAAATCAAAAGTAAACTAAAAGAATTGGGAGCTACCATTCACTCTGTTGACGAGGTTGCAGCTGGAAAAAGAATCATTGAAGAAGTAATGACGCCTCAAGATCGATCCGCCAGAATGTGAGACAAGACATCGTAATTTTTTGGTCAAAAAGAGAGGAAAACAAAGAAGGGTATTACCTCAAACTCTGTTATATAGCTCCTAACAGCAATGCAATCACAATGGTTATTACGCCAGCCACTAATGTTTGAACTCCGTAAAGTAATATGTTTTCTTTGGCAATTTTTCCCAGATACATTCCAAGCATGAACAAAGTTACCAGAGTCACTACAATGGAGGACAGGTAAGCATTTTCAATCGATATTAAACCATGTAACAAAAGAAAGAAAGGCGACAGCGAAACAAGCGCAGTTAAAATCGGTGACCCCCCATCAACTAGGGCTGCGTAGAACGAAACGAAGGTGGTGGCGTCGGTTATCACGGAATCATCAAGTTTCGTCATCATTGCGGATTCAAGCTTCTTGAGGTCTCTTTTTCTTTCAGCCCTTTCGGTCATGTATGCCCCGAATAGTCCTGAAATTCCCATTGCCAGACAGGCGCCTAAACCCGCGGTTACAACTATCTCTGGTCGCGTAACGTTTACAATCCATGCGCCTACAATTATTCCCAGCATGGTCATGGAGCCGTCAAAACCGTTTTTCACGAAGTACCTTCTTGCTATGGGTCCCATCTCAGTGATTTGGATGTATAATCGAATTCGTTTAATCTGCTCTTTTAAACGGTTAATCAAAATTCTTCACAACAAAAAAGTTCTGCGAGCCCTCGCCAGTAATGCAAAAACTTGTTGCATTTGGTAGTGCCATGAACTGACCAGTCTTCCCTTATCCTTTACCTTGTTTGTTTGGTATTAATGAACCTTTTCCCAGTAATGTATTTCATGCTGGTGGTTAAACAGGCACCACTTTTTTGTTCAATCACGCAAACTTCCGTTTTGTTATACCGCTTGAACATTAAGCAATCGAGATGTTAACAGTTATTAGGCGGTTAGGAAACTCTTTTAGCTAACCAGAAACGCAAACGAATAGGCAATAGGCTGTTGTGGAGAATGCTGTAAAGTTGGTTGGTCGGGAAGTATTTGAGGTTCTGTATTCTCCGGTTAAAGCTTTCAGAAAAATCATTGAAAAACCTGACCTCAAAGGAGTCCTCTTGGTTTTATTGCTGGTAATATCTTCAACTGTAGTTTTCCAATTTGTCTATAATTCGAAGCAATTATACGAAAACAGGGCACCAAAAAACGATGACTGGACTGAGTCACTGACGAATTCTCACAGCTGGGTCTCTAACGGGTCACTTTTACTGGATGATGCCGATTATCAGATGGGAAACAGCAGCGTTACCTCTTCCGCCCCAAACTCAACAAGCATCTGGCTGAAGATCACTGATTTTGATTCCATCAACTGTTCAGGGGAGAAAGGTTACAATGAACTTTTCTTCTGGATCAATTGGACCAATGAGGCTGAAACGTTTCCAAGTTCAGGAACCCTGAAATTGTTCTCCGGCAGCGAAGACAGCTACTTTCAATCGGACATAACCGATCTGAGTTCAAGCGGAGAATGGACAAACATAACCCTCAAAGTCGGGGCAGATCAGGGGTGGTCTTCAACTAACTCCTCAGATTGGCAAAAGATAACAGGAATCGAATTTAATCTAGTTTGGTTGGATTCGGCGAATCTGACAATGAAGGTTGATGGTTTGTTTTTCAGAAATTATGTTTCGCCAATAGAAACTTTAGGATTCAGTATGGCAATGCTCTATCTTTTTGTTTCGGCTGCGTTTTCTGTTGCCATGAATTGGATATTGTGGGCAGGCATTGTGGTTATAGTGTCGAAAATTTTTGGAGAAGATTTGGGTAAATGGAACGTGTTCTTCATCATCATCGGACACGCATTCATAGTTACCGCTGTTTACACTCTGGTAAGTGCGTTGGCATTCTCTTCTCTCCCTGTTGTGAGTCTACCTTTAGACTATGACCTGCAAATCGCTGTTTTCAACGCGATATGGTTACCTAACCTAGCCTACCAAGTGGGGACATTGATCCTGTGGGCAGGAGAAGTTTGGATAGCTGCTCTCAGCGCCGTGGTGGTACGGCTCATGAGAAACACTACTTGGGGAAAGGCTGCAACAATCGCTGCGGTTGCCTTCGGCATAAGATTCATTCTGCGGTTGTTTATCGGTTAATGAAGAGAAGGCTGTTCAGCCTGTTTTTCGCATACGGAACGATAAAGAATTGAGCGGTTTTTGGCGCCGATGATGATCTTTAAGCTCTGTAGAAAGTTTCGGATGTTAGGTGGTAAAGCTTATATTCGACGTTAATCTCCTTTGATTTCGCCAACAAAACGGAGCAAGTCGTTGTGTGACGGGCTGGTTCATTTTGGCGGCGTTTAACAAGACGAGAGGACGAAAGATTTGAAAATTAGTGAATTGAGAGATGGGATGCGGAAAGTGGACCTTGAAGCAAAGGTTATCCAGAAATCGGAAACTCGCGAAGTTAGTTCCAGATACACCAACGAAACCTACCGGGTTGCCGATGCCACGATAGAAGACGAAACGGGCACCATAACTTTGACCCTGTGGAACGACCAGATTGATCAAGTTAATGTCGATGATAGAGTGAGAATCGAGAATGGATACATCAAATCCTTTAGGGGAGAGCTTCAGCTTAACTCGGGAAAATACGGATCGCTAACAGTTTTGTAGACTGAATGAAGGGAATTAGATGCCGTACGAACGAAGAGGATTTGATCGTGGTCTTCCTCCTAAGCCGGTTGAGATTGGAAACGAGTATGATGTAGAAATTGAGGAGACGAGTCGCCGAGGGGAAGGAATAACCAGAATCGAGGGGCTAGTGGTTTTCGTTCCTAACACTAAACCCGGAGACAAGTTGCGAATAAAGGTAACTAACATCGGTAGACGATTCGCAGAAGCAGAAGTAATCGGAGAAGCACAAGAAGAAGAGGAAGAAGAAGCAGCAACAGAGGAAGCAGAAGAAGAGGAAGAAAGCGAAACAGAAACAGAATAACACTGTAGCCCTTTTTCCAACAAGCTTTTCTCAACCCCATAAATCAATGTAAAATAGGGTTCGTCTCTGCTGACTAACCGAAAACAAACGTGAATTTTTGGTCAGTTAGCTTTTCAGAGAATCATGTGCTGAGCGTTAAGGTTAATATTAAAGAGGAAATTATACCAGAGAACATAGGTTAGAGAACCCGCTTAGCCCGGTGGTGTAGTGGACAATCATTGCGGGCTTTGGACCCGCCGACGGGAGTTCGAATCTCCCCCGGGCTACCAACGCATATGCAAGGGAATAATTTGCTGCTGATGTTAATCCTTTTTATGGCGCCTCTGAAGTATAGATTGGGCGGGAATGTGTTATGGTTTTCTTGCCGGGTAAGGTTCCAACCAAAGTTTTGCAGGAGATAGTTTTCAGAAACTTGGGAGCCAAAAGAGACGATGTGGTTCTCAGTCCATCCATAGGCGAAGACGCAGCCATAATCCAAGCCGGAAACGAACTCTTGGCAGTGTCTTCAGACCCCATAACCGGAGCCGAAGAGTGGCTGGGCTGGCTAGCCGTCCACGTGAGCGCAAACGATGTTGCAACCCGCGGAGTTCAGCCCCGATGGTTCAACTCCATCATACTGTTACCCAAAAACTCAACAAGCGAACTAGTAGAGAAGATTTGCACGCAGATGGACAAAGCTGCAAGCCAACTGAATGTCGCCATAGTAGGGGGACACTGCGAAGTCACCCCCGGCATAGAGCATCCCATAGTAACCGGATGCGCCATAGGCGTTGCCGAGGAAGGAAAGTATGTGACTTGCGGAGGAGCAAGAATAGGCGACAGCATCATACTGACAAAGGGAACAGGAATAGAGGGAACAGCCATACTGGCTTCAGACCGACGCGCAGAGCTCCTACAGGTCTTCGACGAAACCTTCCTGAACCAAGCGGAAAATTTCTTCGAAAAAATCAGCGTAGTAAAAGACGCCCTTACAGCCTTCAGAATCGGAGGAGTCTCAGCCATGCACGACCCAACCGAGGGAGGCGTGGCAGGTGGATTACATGAGCTGGCTGACGCCGCAAAAATCGGCTTCAACGTTCACGAGGAAAACATCTTGGTTCCTGAAGAGACGCGTAAGATATGTGCACATTTTGATGTTGACCCTCTGCAGCTCATAAGCTCTGGGTCGCTTCTCATCGTGGCTGAAGAATCGAAGACAGAAGAGATAATCGGCAGTTTATCGAAGAGTGGCGTTCAAGCCTCGATAATAGGTGAAGTAACAGAGCCTGAGCGGGGAAGAAACTTGGTGACAAAAACCGGAGAAAAAACCGAGCTTGTTAGACCTGTCAGCGACCACCTGTGGACAGCACTCGCAAAGCCAGCCAAAACTTAGCTTTCCTTTTTCTTGGAGCTTGCTCAAAAGAGGTCTTGGCGTAAATGTTCTGCCAAATCTTTCAGGTCTATCCATTGGACAGCCACGAATCCTATGATGATTCTGAGCCACACCCACAAAAGCCGTATAAGCACCGTTGCCGCTGCGGCGACAGCAGATTCTACAGCGAGGAGAGTGAAAAGCCAAGCCATAGCCATATCCACAACCCCCACTTCTCCGGGTATTCCAAGGGGAATAGACTGAATGCTTACGCTGACGGAGTGAACAACCACTATTATAGTAAAGTCAACCTGCTGCCCAAGAGAAACGAATACAAGGTAAGACAAGAGGACACTGAAGAACCAGCCAATCAACGAAAAAACTATTGGCGGAACCAAGCTTCGCGGGTTTCTGCGTAATATGTCGATGGAATCATGAAAGGCAGTTAACGCTTTTATTGCCGTTGCTCTTAGGCGATTAATATTCAAACGTCCCCTAGTAACGAAGGCTACAAAACGCAGCAAAACGTCAATTAATCTCTGCGCCAGCTTTTCTTTTAGGCTGAAAAGAAATATGAAGAACAGCGAAATGGCGGTACCAACAATTATTAACAAAATTAGACCTAAAACAAGAACAGGAACCTCGATTTTCAGGACATAAAGCCAAACGAAACTGACAATCAAACTGACCGTAGCCGTCACCATAAGCAGAATTCTGTGACTCACAACTGACGCCAAAACTTTCCCTCCGTTTTCGCCTGACTCCTTGGTCATCAAGTAAGCTTTGGTTGCGTCTCCGCTGATAGACTCCGCTGGCACCAGAAGGTCAACAAAGAAGCCTATCCACGTGAACAAGAAATTTTTTCGAAACGAGACTTTTACAGAGAGGGGGCGGAGAAGATACTGCCAAGTCAGAGAGTTTATTGCCATGTTCAATAGGAGAACCGCGACTGCAAGACCGTAATAGAAGATGTCCACATGCTGGATTATGGCAAGGATTTCAGGGATGCCGACGAAGAAGTGGAGATAGGCTACGAAAATCAAAACACCCAGCAGCAGAAAAGGAACCGTTTTCCTCAGTTTCAACCCGTTTTCGGTAACCATCAGCTTCCTCGTCCATCGTGAATACGAGCAAATAGAGGTTTCTGCATATTATCTTTTGCTCGGTTCCAGCCAATCAAGAGAACACAAGTTGAACTCAATTCCCAGCCTGTCGGAAAGACAAAAATTAGTAACTATATGCTCTATTCTCAGAATTCTGGTTTTGCTTTTCCCAGTTTCTTGTCTAAGCATGCTTTGATGAAGCCGTAATATTCTGGTTCCGGTTTAGTGGGTCTGCTCTTGAATTCGCCGTGGAACTGGGAGGCAAAGAAGAAGAATTTGCCTGGAAGTTCCAGAATCTCCTTTCGTCTGCCGTCGGGACTGTTTCCCGAGAAAACCATCCCATTTTTCTCCAGAGTGCTCCAGTAGTCTGGGTTGACTTCCCATCGGTGACGGTGACGCTCAAAAAGTTTTTCAGCACCATAAAGCCTATTCGCCAACGTCTCCTTCTTCACCACCACCTCATGGGCGCCTAAACGCATAGTCCCACCTTTATTGTCCACGTTCCTCTGCTCAGGCATCAAATCGATCACGGGGTGAGGTGTATCCGGATTTATTTCAGTGCTGTTGGCTCCATTTAATCCACAAACGTTGCGGGCGAACTCGACAACCGCCAACTGGAACCCGTAGCAGATTCCCAGAAAGGGCACGTTATTTTCGCGGGCAAAATGGATACCGTTAATTTTTCCTTCAGTTCCTCGGGGACCAAAACCGTAAGGAATAAACACTCCGTCATGCCCCTCAAGAAGCTTCAGCCCGTCTGAGTTGTTTTCGAGGTTCTCCGCCTCAATGTAGTTTATCAGAACTTGTGTCTGGCAGGCTGCGCCGGCGTGTCTGAAAGCCTCATTCATGCTCACGTAACTGTCAACTAAGCCTGCGTATTTGCCGATCAGCGCTACCTTAACTTCATGCTTGGGGTTTTCAAAGGAGTCCACAAATTTTTTCCATTCGCTCCACTTGGGAGTCTTTTTTGGTAGCCCCAATCTTCTGCAAACGTAATCGCCCATGCCCTGTTCATCCAAGATCAGGGGAACTTTGTAGATGGATGGAACGTTATAAGAGCAGAACACCGCTTCTTCTGGGATGGTGCCGAAGAGCGCTACTTTCCGAAGGGTCTCTTTGTCGATCATTTCTCTGCATCTTGCTACGATGGTGTCCGGTTGGATACCTATTCTGCGCAATTCGTTTACACTGTGCTGAAGGGGTTTGGTTTTCATTTCACCCGTGACATCCAAGATCGGAACAAGAGCAAGGTGAACGTAGAGGATGTTGTCGAAGCCTTCTTCTAGGCGCATCTGGCGTATCGCCTCTAGGAAAGGCAGCCCCTCTATGTCTCCGACTGTTCCCCCCAACTCTGTGAGGACAATGGCGCCCTTTGATTGTTCTGCAACCATGCGGATGCGCCGTTTAATCTCGTTTGTGATGTGAGGAATAATCTGGACGCATCTGCCAAGAAAGTCGCCCCGCCGTTCACTGTTGATGACCGTCTGATAGATTTGCCCGGTTGTTATGTTGTTTTCTTTTGGCAGGTTGATGTTCAGAAATCTTTCGTACCCGCCAAGGTCCAGGTCTGTTTCGCCTCCGTCCTCTGTGACGAAGACCTCCCCGTGGATGTAGGGGTTCATGGTTCCGGCGTCAACGTTCACGTAAGGGTCAACCTTTATGACTGTAACGTCAAAGCCTCGAACCTGAAGCATCTTACCTATAGAAGAAGTAACAATTCCCTTACCAACAGAGGAAAGCACTCCACCCGTTACAAAAACATACTTAACCATCTAGTAAGCCCTCACAATAATAAGTCCCTAAATTGTGTTTGCCGTTAAAAATCCTTTCTACAAGATAACGTCTCTTTACAATTAATTAATGTTAGCCTCTGAAGTTTGCCAATTCTTTGCATCGCTTTAAGGTAGCCAAAGCCAGTTCGCCGGCTTCTTTCATGGTTCTGCCCAGAGAAACAAAACCATGATTTTTTAGCACAATCAGATTTTTGTTCCCCAGAACCTTCAGCGCTTCCTTTGCCAACGCTATTGTGCCGGGTTCATGCTTCCTTTCTGTGACCGGAAACCCCAGTTTCTCAGCGTTCATTATGATTGCGTCATTGTGCCCATGAAACACTGCATTCACTTCTTTGCGTGTCTTGTAGATTAGATAATGCATCACCGCTTCTGAGGAGGGCTGCATGCTTCCTTCAACATAGACGGTGTTGCTCTCTTCGTCGTACTTTTTCACGTAAACAAAACAATCGTTGCTCAGGTTCTGTTTGCTTTTCAGTCCAGACGCTGTTATCACGAACCCTTCCATGCACCTGAAGCTCAAGTTGCCTGTGTAATTTCCCTCAAACTCCGGAGTTAAACCGTTTCTCTGGAATCGTTCACTCCACTCTTTCAGTTCCTCAATTCTGGCATCGCTGGGAGCCTCATCAGAGACAAAACTGATGTTGAATCTTATCTTTCCCTCTTTCATTCAATCACCCAGCAATATTCAGTTGGGTCAAACCTTCTCTAATGTGGATGTTCTTGTTGATTTGACCGATCTACAGCCACTTTTTCCTTCTGAAATACATCAGCATCACTGCGCTAATGGCGAGCATGATCATGTAGACCATGGGATAACCCCAAGGCGACTCAAGCTCAGGCATGTAGCTGAAGTTCATTCCGTAGATGCCCGCTACAAGAGTCAATGGAATAAATATGGTCGCAATAATCGTTAGCACTTTCATGACTTCGTTCATTCTGTTGCTGACGCTTGAAAGATAAATGTCCAGCATTCCGGAAAGCATGTCTCGAAACGTTTCCAGTGCGTCAATAACCTGAATTGTGTGATCGTAAACGTCCCTCAGGTAAATGTCTATGGACTTGTCGATTAAGGGTGATTCCCATCTTTCCAGTCGGCTGATCACCTCCCGTAAAGGCCAAACAGACTTGCGTAGAAAGATCAGTTCTCTTTTCAAACGATGAATCGTATGCAGAACTTCTGGCGTCGGATTCTTAACCAGTTCATCTTCTATGTCCTCGATTTTTTCTCCAATTTTTTCCAGGACCATGAAGTAGTTGTCAACAATGGCGTCTATCAGGGAATAGGCAAGATAGTCGACCCCCATCTTTCTGATGCGCCCGCGATCAGTTCTGATTCTTTCTCTGATGGGGTCAAAGACATCTCCTTCGCTCTCTTGAAATGAGATAACATAGTTTGAGCTGAGAATTAAGCTGACCTGTTCAGTCTTCGTTTCGTTTTCCTCTTCGTCGTAGCTGAGCATCTTTAGGACCAGAAAGAGGTAGTTGTTAAAATCCTCCATTTTTGGGCGTTGCCCTGTGTTCATGATGTCTTCCAGAACAAGCGGATGTATTTTGAAGTGTTTTCCAATTTTTTCTATGTTGTCTACTTGATGAATGCCATCCAGGTTTATCCATGTTGCAGTGGACTTGTCACTGAATGGAAAAACTTCATCAATCGTCTCTACTTCCTTTTCTTGAAATTTCTCCTCATCATAATCAATGATTGTAATCTTCACTTTTTCAGTTTTCTTTTTTCCAATGTATATTGGGGTTCCTGGCGGAAGACCAGACTTTTTTGATCGCTTGATAAAACGCCGCGTTACAATGCACCCAATGCTCGGTTTCCCTATGGTCTATTTATATTTTTTCAGAGTGTTTTGCAGGCGTGCTGTTCTTCTGGTTCAGAAACTTGTGATTACTAAATCCTGTTCGGCTCAATTATTACCTTCAATGATTTTCCTGCTTCTGCTACCAGCCTGAAGCCTTCAGCAATCTCTCGGATGTCTAGTCTGTGGGTTATCATGTCCTCGACGTTTACTTGTTTTTGAGCCAGAATCTGCAGGGCTTCCTCGAGGTCTCTTGGCGCTGCGCCGTAGGAGGTTCGTATGGTTGTTTCGTTTCTCCAGAATTCTGTTATGGGTATCGGAATTTTGGTTGTGGGGTCTGGAACCGCGAAATAGAGGATTGTTCCTCCCCTGTCTACACATTCTAGCGCAGTTAATGCTGCCTTCTCTGCGCCTGTGCACACTATCACCTTGTCCGCTGCTCTTCCATCGTTAAGTTCTTTCAGTTGCTGCGGCAAGTCTCCCCTCGCATCTATCACCTGATCCGCCCCAAACTTTTCAGCCAGTTTTAGGCGATCAGGGTTTATGTCGGCAGCAAAAATCTTCTGTGCTCCCTTCAGTTTCGCCAATTGTATGTGGAGTATTCCCGCCATTCCGCTCCCAATTATCAGAACTGTGTCGCCTTTGTTGATGTCCGTTAGCCTTTGTCCTCTGACGGCGCATCCTAGGGGTTCGATGAATGTTCCCTCTTCGTAGGACATGTTTGCTGGCAGCTTGTAGACTCCGGTTTCCACGTTTATTTTGGGCACCCGTATGTATTGGGAGAAGCCGCCCGGATAGTAGTTTGTTGTGTGCAGGGTTTCGCAGGCTGTGTGCGCATCCTTCCGGCAGTAGCGGCATCTGTTGCATGGCACATGATGTGAGACGAAGACGCGGTCTCCAACCCTGTATTTTGTTACTTTTTCTCCCACTTCATCTATGATTCCTGTTGCTTCGTGCCCCAGCACTCGGGGCGCCTTGGGGAGCCTGTACCATTCCACCACGTCGGTTCCGCATATCCCGCTTGCCATCACCTTCAGCAGTATCTCATCTGCTCCAATCTCTGGTTTAGGCACCTCTTCAATTCGTACGTCCTTGTTGTTGTGGTAGACGGCTACAAGCATTGGTTCACCAAAAACCGTGGAAATGGCTTATGCCTTTCCCGCTTTTACTTGTTCGAACAGCTGTTGCGCCTCTTTGGGTGTGAAGTTTTCGTGGACTATTCCCCGTATAGCCCGTATCATCGCCACCGGATACGGGTGCTGCCAGATGTTTCTGCCGAGATTCACGCCTATAGAACCCTTCTGCAATCCGTCGTAAACAAACTCGAACACCTCCAATTCGGTGTCCACTTTGGGTCCGCCCGCCATCACCACTGGCACGGGACAGCCTTCAACAACCTTGTCGAAGTCTTCTTCGCAGTAGTATGTTTTGACCACTCGGGCGCCCAGCTCAGCTGCTATTCTGGAGCACAGTGCCAGGTATCGGGCGGTGCGCTTTTCCAGTTCTCTGCCTACCGCGGTTACTGCCATGACGGGTATTCCGTAGTCTTCGCATTGGTCAACGAGCCTGGCAAAGTTGATTAAGGTTTGATGTTCATGTTTGCTGCCCACATACACGGACATGGAGACTGCGCTGGCGTTGAGGCGAATAATCTCGTTGATGGAGGTTATCTGTCCCTCGTTGGACAGGTCCTCTCCCACCACGCTGTTGCCCCCAGAAACACGAAGAATTATCGGTTTTTCTATTGCTGGGTCTACGCAGTTTCTGAGTACGCCTCGGGTCATCATTATGGCATCCGCGTATGGAATCAGCGGTTTTATTGTTTCTCCGGGTTTCTCCAGTTTGCGGGTTGGACCTTGAAAGTATCCGTGGTCGACGGGTAGAAAGAGGGCTTTTCCGTCTTTTTGTATGAGCCTGCTTAATCTGTTTTGTATTCCCCAATCCATCTCTATTTTCCTCCCTCATCTTTTGGTCTTACAATTAAATAGCCTTTCTCTATGAGCCAATGATGAAACTGCCAAGTCGTGTACCTGCAGTCTGTTCTGCATGTTTTTCTGACTTGTTCGTACTCTTCTGAGCCTGAGGGCAGTTTGTTCAGTTCAACCTGCACTGGACAGTTCACATCGTTGCAGAATTCTCGGCGCTTATACTCAATGAATCCCTCTATAGTCATGTTCCTTCCTCTTTAACTGGCTCTTATTTTCGGATTGTTGGAACTAAAACTTTTCTGAACTTAACCGCCGTCTTTTGAGCTTGTTTTTCCGTTCACTTTGTGCATCGCGTTACGCTTTGAGACAGCCTCTTTTTGAAGATTACCGCAACAAAGGCAGCAATCAAGAATAATGGCAGAATAATCCATGACGGAAACTCTGGAATTATGAACTCTTCCATAAGTGGATAGTTGTCTTGGTTGTCCTCGTTTATAACGTAAGGAGTGTCTCCTATTCCATCACCATCATTGTCAACACCCACGTAGTCGTCCCAATAGTTTCCTTCGAAATCATTACCCCCAACGTTAAAGCTATCGAATGTAACAGCCGCATGCAGGATATTGTTGACAAAGTTGTTATGGTAAATTCTGTTATCTGAAGACGCGCTTATGCCGATGCCAACATTATTGCTTGTTATATTGTTTCCAGAAATCGTGTTATTTGAAGGATATTCAGAATTGTTGATGTCAATTCCATGCGTATTGTTTAGTATGTTGTTTTCAGAAATTATGTTAATGTTCGAATTTAGTGTGAGCGTGACACCGTTCCCTTTGTTGTTTGCAATGTTATTTCCAGAAATTCTGTTGCCACCTGAATAAATCAGGCACATGATTCCGTCTCTGCCGTTATTTTTTATGTCGTTTCTGAGTATTGTGTTATTGTAAGAGCAACGGTCAAGATATAGCCCGTCGTAACCGTTGTTTGTTATGTTGTTGTCGTGTATATTATTTTGTGGAGAAGTGTTAAGTGAAATTCCCCCTCCGCTGTTACCTGTTATATTGTTATCATATATGCTGTTGAGTGAACAGCCAACTACGACGCTGTTTATTGTAAAAGCAGCGAGTTTGATGCCACCAAAACTGTTTGCCGTTATGTTGTTTCCATTAATGGTGTTCCTGGAAGAGCTTTGGAGATAGACACCATATTTGAAACCACATAATTGCATATTCTTAATTGTCACGTTACTTCTTTCGGTCAAGTCTATTCCACTGTACACGTATTCCTGCGCTTGAATTGAGTATCCACATCCATCAATTACAACATCGTTCCGTTCAACCTTAATTCCAGCACTAAATGAACCTGAACCTTTGTAGACATCAATGTTGTCGGTGAGGGTGTAGATGTTTCCATTTCGTTGAATCTTATCTGTTCCCCCAATGCTTCCATCAGCCCTAATGTAGATTGTACCTTCCGCATTCACAACTCCAATTTGTGAACTAGAAATCAAGACAACAGAAAGAAAAAGCAACAGAGCAAGCATAGAAGCAGAGTTTTTCACTGATTGCCTCCCCTTTTATTAGCTTTGAATAGTTTTCGTCTGTAAATTACAACCACAGCTACCACTGCAATTAACATAATCAGGAGGGGTGTCCATGATGGAAACTCTGGGATTACTGGAACTGGTTCTATTAGTGGATGGCTGTCTTGGAGAATGTCATGATAAAAATATGCTGAATCTCCTATTCCATCTCCATCATTATCTGTTCCGTTATAGTCTGTCCAGTAATTCATGTCAATTGTTGGTTGGTCAGACATCCACACTTGAACATAGCTGTCTAAGTTATTGTGTGTTATGAGATTATTTCCTAGAACATAATTTATCGCAATATCAATAGCATTATTTTTGAATGTGTTGTACTTGATTAAATTGTTAGAAGTTCCTAAAAACTCAATTCCAATTCCACAGTTATGGATGTAATTGTTCAAAATTGTGATGTTGGTTGTAGTGCCTGCTCCGGGGGCACAAGATATTCCCGTAAAATAGTCCATGATGACCAGATTTGTCACTGTCACATTTTTTCTAAATGATAAAGTAATTCCTGTTTGAGAGGAATCGCCGCTTCCTTTGAGAGAATATCCAGAGCCATCGATTGTAATGAAATCTTTTGAAACCACAATATTGCCAGAAATATCGTTGAGAAAAGTGTAGGTGTTGTTGTTTCTCTGAAGCAATTCAGTTCCGTCAACACTCCCATCAGAGTTAATGTAAATTGTATCCTCTGCTTTCACCGTCCCGATTTGGGGAAGCGAAACCAAAACAACAGAAACCAACAACAGAGCAAACATAGAAGCGGATCGTTTCACTGATTATCTCTTCTCCGGTTCTGTTTGTTCGGTCTTATCCTGTAAATCACTGCCACAGCCACTATCGCAACTAATGTAATGTGTATGGGTGTCCATGATGGAAACTCTGGGATAAGGTTTGGTTCCATCATGCTCCAAGCTTCTTGGGTGGCTCTTACTTCTTTTGTGTCTGCCCAGATTTCCACTACTATTCCGTAGAGGCAGCCGTACCATCTGTTTAGTGCGACGCCGATGCACCAGACAGGGTAGAGCGCTGAGGGGTCTTCGCGGGGGTTGGTTGCTCCGGCTGAGTCTTTGAAGATTAGGCTTGTCCAGCGTACATTTGATGTGTTGAAGTTTTGTGGCTCGAAAGCGTCGTCGTCCAGTGTTAGGCTCCATGAATGGTTTGCGGCTGTTTTTAGTGCGATTTCTATTGCCTCTTCTTCGGAAAGATTTATAGTGGTAGTTTTTACAGTGGAGGCACTCATTTTGTCAACCAAGAACTCTAAGAAATTGTTTTCGAAGCTTATTGACAGGAATTTGTTTGGAGCTATGGCTCCGCTGGCGGTGTATGTCCATTTGTAGGTGCTTCGCTTGAAGTGGGCAGAGTGGGTTATCTCCAGTATCGTATTGCCAGATGTTATTGTGGCGTTTTCGTTGTCTTTCACAGTGTCTAGGGTAGATTTCAGTTCTCCAAAAAACGTGTTTGAAGTGTAGTTTTGGTAGTTGCTGAGGATGGTTCTAACCATTACGAGGCTGCTGGTGTTTGATGTCGGTTTAACCAGAAACGGTGACCCATAGTTTGTGACAACATCTAGCATGTTAAAGTTGCCGTCTGTGAAGGTGAACACTATCCTTAGGTTGCTGGTGTTAGACGCAAGACGGTAATCTACATTTTGGTCTGAGACAAAAATGGGAGTTGAGTGGTTTATCATGGTTATTTCATATTTTTCCAGATCTAAACCAACCACCTCACTCAAGATTGCCAACCCCTTTTCTTGAATTGTTTCTTCTGCAGCATACACATGAGCTGTAAATGACGAGAAAACACAAAAATTCAGCAGAATAAGTAGAACCATGCTTAAACAAAACATCCTTCTATGCAATACGTCTCCCCAACAAAGTATTTTTTTCAGAAAACGAATTAAAGTCTTTTTGTCAAGAAACCTTGACCAAAACACGCCCCTGTATAGTCAAGAAAAATTGACCAACGAATAGGTTACGGATTATCCCCTCATTCCAAGCATATTCATCGGTTTCAAGAAACTTTTCTACTGACGCTATCTACCCACCACTTAGCCCCTTCCATAAACAATAATTTCCATCAGCGTTCATGTTAGGAGACTAATATCGGTTCATTGTTGAAAACAGTATTTTTCACAAATTTTTGCTAACACAAAAACAAACCAGCAGACCCTATTAGGCTCCTAATAACAGTAGATTGTTGAAAACTAACTTTTTTCAGAAAATCAGCAGCACAGCAGAAGATTCCTGTCTAAGGTTCACACATTCATTAGTATATTCTAACAGCGTTACTGAAAACAGTCTTTTTTCGGAAAAACCAAGCATAAACAACCATAGTATTATATTTGCAGACAGCCGATAAAACAAAGACGTCTTGTTCGTGAATCTGACTCCAGTGCATTACCTGCTGATATTTTTGATCATAGTCATAGCCGCATTCATAATCATCCTGTTGTTGCCAGCCATACTGGAGCTGAGAAAACCCAAAGATGCTGGACCACGCAAAATAGCTGAAAAATCCGAAGAAGATGAAAAAGAGTAACCAAAACATAATCGTCCACTCGTCATGTTGTTTGTTCTGTAGAAGATGCTGTGGCGCCGCCGGAAGGACTCGAACCTTCGACCCACGAGTTAACAGCCCGTTGCTCTACCGAACTGAGCTACGGCGGCTCAATCAACAACTTGAGTGGTGCCGCTAATCTGAGAATTTGTGGCTCTATTTAAGTTTAATCGACCCAAACCCAGCTAGACCCGCCGCTCTTCCAAGAGCAAAGAAATATTGGGACATAGAATAGAATAAATTTCACCACAAAAATTAAGATAATATCTAAACGGGTAGAGCACAGATGAAAGTCGAAGTCAAGTTTTTCACTTCTCTGAGGGAGATAACCGGCAAGAAAGCGGACGAAATCCAGCTGCATAACACAATCACTGTTGAGGAACTGCTGACTCTGCTTTCTGACAAATACGGCGAAAAATTCAGAGAATACATCTACGACAAAGAGGGAAAGGTGCACGGTTTCCTCTCATTTCTCGTAAACGGCAAAAACATCAACGTTCTGCGAGGCTTCGACACGGAACTGAAACAAGGAGACATCATAGCAATTATTCCTCCGGTGGGCGGAGGCTAACTTCACACTATTTCAGCTTCAAGATAGGATGAGAAAGCATTAACCACCCGAACCTGAACAAACCTTCCAACCAAAGATTCTCCACCCTTAACCACAACAGGCTTGTAGGCGAAGTTTCGCCCCATCCAAGACTCCCCCTTACCCCTCTCATCAAACAATGCCGTTCCCTCCCAGCCCATCCAAGCCCTGTTCTTCTCAAAAGAAATCCTCCTAGACAACTCCGCCACCTCCCCACTCCTCCTCTTCACCTCTTCTGGAGAAAGAGCAACCAGTTTCTCTGCTGGAGTGCGGGGTCTAGAAAAAAACTTTGACACGTTAACAATATCCGGCTGAACCTCTGCTATGAGTTTCTTTGTCCGCACAAAAGCCTCTCTGCTCTCCCCGGGAAAACCGCAGATAACATCTGTCGAAAGCGTTAACCTCGGAGCCTCCTTTCGGAAAGCCTGAACAACCGCTCTGAAGTCCTCTACAGTGTAGCGCCGGTTCATAAGCTTAAGAACCTCATCGTCCCCGCTTTGGATCGGCAGATGCAGAAACTTGAAAACCTTCTCGTCTCTGTAGGCTTCAACAAGCTCATCCAGCATCTCCACCACATGATCAGGATTCATCATTCCCACCCGAACAAAAAAATCGCCCTCAACCTCACAGACCCGAGTCAGCAACTCCGCCAAACCTGCCCCAGTGTCCTTCCCGTAACACGCCGTATCCTGAGACGTCAACCACACCTCCTTGGCGCCAGAAACCAAATCCTGCTTCACCCGCTCAACAACCTCATCAACCGAATAGCTCCTCAGCCTCCCCCTGGCAAAATGCACACAACAGTAGGAACAGTTCCCCAGACAGCCATAGTTGATGGGAACAATGCTTACAACAGGGTTCACCGGAATCCTGGGAAGACACAAACTCGGCTTGGAAAATCCCCCCAAAAAAACAACCTTTTCTCCAGCGGCTACACGACGCAAAACCTCAACAATCCTGTCGCCCGGCGCCGGACCCGTCACCCCATCAAACTCCACCTCACCCTTCAATCTTTCAAAGTTTATCAGAGGCAGACAACCCGTCACTACCAGCCGCTTGTCTCTTGGCGCCTTTCTCAAAACGTCCATGACCCGATTTTCTGTGGGAGACTTAACCGCACACGTATTGTAAACCAAGATTTCCGCGTCCTGAGGATCAGCAACCAGCTCGAAGCCAGCTTCTGAAAGGCAGCCAGCAATGACTTCGCCATCCGCAAGATTCGCCGAACAACCAAAACTTTTGACATAAACCCGCTTAGAATCTTCAACCATCAAGTTTCAGCTCAATTGTCGCAGCCACGGTTACAGAAGGCATAATCTGAGTTATACGGTTTTAATCGTACGAGGGAAACATAAAGATTCTGCAAAACATTTTTTGCATGGAAGCACGCAGGGTTCCGGCAGGGTAAATAGAAAGTCTTATAAAGGCTTGTATGTTCATATTTGCATCATGTTTATTTCTTAACATTAAGACATATAAGACAAAACTACCTCTGCATAGTCAATTGTCGCAACGGAGAGATAAAAAATGAAGCTGATTACACTACACCTTCCTGAACCATACATTCAGGCATTAGACAGCCTAGTTGACGAAAAATACTACCCAAACAGAGCTGAGGCAATCCGCACAGCGGTTCGAGACCTCCTCAGCATAGAGGCTTGGGGAAGAAGCAGAAATGGCTAGAAACATAGAAAAACTCATCAAATTCGAGCATCCAAAGGAAATTTCAGAAATGAAACTAGACACAATAGAGCCTTTTCCCACAATCCCCAAACTAGACCTCGTGAACATAGAACCTTACACAGAACCCGGAATCACCCTCAACATCGACTTGGGTCTAGACCAGCTCGAAGAAACAGAAGAGTAGCCCCTTCCCATTCTCAAATTTTTCTTTTCAGCCCCAACGCAGTTCGCTCAAGCCTAGTTTTCCAAGGTATCCCCTTTCCCATAGGAACTGCAGCTCCCTTTTTGATGGCGCACACAATTTCGTCAACATCTGGATCAGCCTCAACCATTGTGTAGGCTGCCCCAATTTCAGGAGCGTAATGAGAGTCGCTTCCGCCAGTCTGTGGAAGACCTAAACCAGCCGCAAATCTTTTGCTCAAATAGGTGAAAACAGGGAAGGGGATGGAAGATGCGTTCATCACCTCGACTGCATCATATGAGCTTACCCGTCGGCTCGGCGGCGACTTATAGAACGTAGTGGGATGGGGCGCCACAGCTATTCCTCCCGCCTCATGGATTCGGCGGATGGTCTCTTCAATATCCAGTTTTGCAGGTATAGGCGCGGTTACGTTGAGACCGAGAAGGTGACCGTTTAAGGTGGACACTTCTATTCCGGGGACAATGAGGATGTCACGGGTTTTCAGTTTGAGGGCGCCTTTGACGGTGTTGTGGTCTGTGATTGCAACTCCATCCAGTCCCCGCTTCTTGGAGTAGGCGACAACTTGCTTGAGGGTTATAGAAGAGTCGCGGGAATAGCAGGTGTGAACGTGTAGGTCGATTTTGAGGCTCAAAGGCTTCCCTTCATCTTACCAAATCTAAAGTTGCTTTACAGCCCTAAATTCGTCCAGTTTTGCTTGAAGCTCCTCTTCTGATTCGTCTATTTTGCTGAACAGAGGCTTCGCCTTGTTTATTTTGTGGTCTGGAGACAGCTCCTTTTCTGTTTCATCCCATGTTTGCTCATGAACAGAACCGGGAAGATTAAGGAGCTTCCACAGCTTCTCGGCTGTGAAGGGAATAAAGGGTTCCAGAATTATTGCCAACTGTTTGACGATCTGAACAGCAACATACAGGGTGTTAGCTGACTCTTGGCGGTCCGTTTTTATGGTTTTCCATGGCTCCTTCTCGTTGAAGTATCGGTTGCCAAGGTGGCTTAGGCTTATGGCGTAGCGTAGAGCCTCTTGCAGTTTGAAGGTTTCCATCCGTTCTGCGGTTTTGTTCACGATTTCTTTAGCCTCTTCAAGAACCGCCTTGTCCTTTTCATCAAGGCTGCTTGGCTGCGGCACTGCGCTGTCAAACTGCCTGTTTATGAAGGTTAATGTTCTGTGGACGAAGTTGCCTAGGGTGTCGTTTAGGTCAGAGTTCACTTTTTCGATTAAGGTTGTCCAAGAAAAGTTGGTGTCTTTCACTTCAGGGCGTATAGAAAGTAGGGAGTATCTCCAGTAGTCCGCTGGAAAGAGTTTCAGAGCCTCGTCGATCCAGATTCCTATTCTTCGGCTCTTGGAGAAGGCTTGACCATCAAACATCAGAAACTCTGTGGACTGAACTGTCCAAGGCAAATTGTAGTCTTCATGGGTAGCTAAGAGCAGGGCGGGCAAGATAATGGTGTGGAAGGGAATGTTGTCCTTTCCTATGAAATAAAGCGTCTTCGCTTCTTTGTCGAACCAGTATTCCTTCCACCGCTCCTCCTCTCCCATTCGCTTGAAGTACTCAACAGTGGCTGAAAGGTACCCCAGAACGGCTTCAACCCAAACATAGATTGTTTTATCCTCAGAACCCGGAAAGGGCGACGGAATCCCCCACTTGTTATCCCTAGTGACTGGTCGAGACTGCAAGCCGTCCTTCAGAATGTTCAAGGAGAAGTTTCGGGCGTTGTCAGGTAAATGCTCGTTGTTCTGGATGTAGTCGCGGAGTTTCTCGCTTAGCTTCGGCATGTCAAAGTACCAGTGCTTTCTTATTTCTTTGATTGGCGCTGAGTTGCATATTGCACAGCGGGGCTGCAGAAGATTCGTGGGCTCAAGAAGGGTTCCACAGGAGTCACACTGGTCTCCCCGCGCACTATCATATCCGCAGTGTGGACAGGTCCCCTCTACGAACCTGTCAGGCAGGAATCGGTCACATTGGGGACAGTAAAGCTGCTCGGTTTCTTGGGTGAAGATGTACCCGTTCTCGTAGATTTTCAGCAAAAAGTTTCGCACGAACTCCTTGTGCACAGGGTTCTCTGTGCGGGTGTAGTTGCTGAAGGCTATGCCCCATCTTTCGAAGAGGTCCACCACATGTGCGTGGTTTCTGTCTGTCAGCTGTTTTGGAGGAATGTTCAGTCTTACGGCTTCTATTTCGATGGGTGTTCCATGCTCGTCTGAGCCGGTGACGTACACAACATCGTCTCCCTTTAGCCGATAATACCGGGCTACAACATCTGCTGAAAGAATGGAGCTTACGATGTTGCCTAGATGAGGAACATAATTGATGTAAGGCCACGCCGAGGTAACCAAAATCTTAGCGAACGCAACACACCTCCAGTAAACTTCTCAAGCACAACAATTTCCTTACGAAGCTAATGTACTTAAAGACAACGGAAACAGAAATGGGTCCAGCCCATCATCCCACCATTCCGAACACACAGCCTGCAAATCAAGTAACTGTTTTTTCTTACTCTATGCACACGGCTCCGCCTTTGTATTGGGGTGCAGAAGTAAGTTTTTTAACGAACCTCTCTCTTAAAATTCTGATTATGTCATCTAAATCGGCTGTGATACTGGCTTTTGTTGGTGGCGCACTCCTTATCATTGCTGGCGTGACTGGCTCTGTTGGTATTGTCGGCAAGGCTATAGAGTATTTAATTGATCACTTAGGAGGTTCTACGGCAGATATATTCTCAATTGTTTTGCAGGCATTAAACTTCATTGCTGACTTGGGAGGCGTGGCTGTGATTTTTGGAGGCATCCTGATATACATGGAAAGAAAAAGAGTTGCCAAATTCGTTATAGGCATTGGTGCAGGAATGGGGCTGATAGGCTTCCTAATAACCTTAATTTCGGCATTCTTTCACGGTTGGGCTTACACCTTGTCCTTCTTACTCATTATAGTCCAATCACTAGGTTGGATAGGTGTAATTATTTCAATAGCTGCCACATTGCTAGCCAAATAGCTCTTCGAAAGTTGTATGTCGCCTGAGCGCAACGAAGGCAAGTCACCAGTTCAAAAACAGCTAAGATGTCAATGAAATTAGCTTTAACATTTCGTTTGGTATGTTGTTTCCGATAAGCTCTTCAATCAAGACAAGGTCAATAATGGGAAGAGGAAAATCTCCAATGGTTGACGGGAAGGAAACTGGGCACGGAGCCAGTCGCTTGGTTGTCTTTGATGTTGAAGGGATTGTGATACCGAATAATCGTTATCTTCTCTTTGAGGTATCAAGGAAAGTGGGGTTTCTGGGCTTCATAAAAATCATTGCGTTAGGATTTCTCTACGAAATTGGACTGTTATCTCTTGAATCCGCACTGAGAAGAATCTTTGCGATGCTTAAGGGGCTGGAGGCGGAAGAGATTCAGCAACTTCACAAGCGGATACCCCTGATGCCCGGCACTGAAGAAGTGTTCAAAACATTAAACAAGAACGGGTATAGGACAGCGCTCATTAGTTCGGGTCTTCCCGCCCCAGTCGTAGAGGATTTGGCAACTAGACTGCAGGCTGACTATGCTTGTGGTCTGGAACTGGAGATAGCGGATGAACGTTTAACGGGCGCCATAGGAGGCGACGTTCTCAGGTCTGGAGGCAAAGCTGTTGTTTTGCAGCGAATACTTGAAAAAGAAGAGTTAACCCCACAAGATTGTGTCATGGTCGCTGATGACAGAAACAACCTCTCCATGTTTCCTCTATGCAGGTTGAGGATAGGCTACAACCCCGATTTCATTCTAACCACCAAATCCGACTTTGTGACAAAAGGCGCGTTAACAGAAATCTTACCGTATATAACAGGGGAAAAGTCACAACTTTCTCATTCTGTGATGTCGAGAAGCCGAAGTCTACGAGAAACAATTCACATAGGCAGTTTTCTGTTGTCCTTTATTTGCATATATCTTCTCGGAAACGTCATGGTGGCTTCGTTGATACTGCTCGTAACCGTGCTCTACGCCCTATCTGAAGTCGCCAGAGTACGCGGAATCAACATACCCATTCTCTCTTCGATAACTTGGAACGCAGCAAACAAAACAGAACTCTACGAATTCGCAGCAGCCCCCATCCATTTCGCCTTGGGCATAGCAATCTCTCTCCTCATCTTCCCAGCGCCCATACGATACGTAGCCATCACAACATTAACCCTAGGCGACGGCTGTGCTCACCTCTTCGGAATGAAATTCGGAAGAACCCCTTTGCCCTTCAACAAAGGAAAGAATCTGGAAGGAACACTTTTCGGTTTCCTGTTTGCCTTCCTGGGCGCCATGATTTTCGTTGACCCGGTGAGAGCTTTGATTGCAGCCGCGGTTGGAATGCTAGTGGAAGCGCTTCCCCTCCCATTAAATGATAACTTAACCATGCCTCTAGCCTCTGGACTAATACTCACCCTGATTTCATGAGGCAAAACGGGTTATTACGATAAAATTAAAAGATTGCAGGTTATCATATAGTATCGACACGGTAAATTGATAGCGTGTAACAGAATTGATCTAAGGGAGTTTTCTCTGCTTGGCAGAATCCGAAAAGATTGATTACGAACCCATCTCTGTTCGCGAAGCTCTCACCGAAATGAAAGATGTATCAGAGATAATGATCGACCTCGCGTACTCAGCAGCCCTTTTCAACAGCCACGAACTCGCTGAAGAGGTTCTGGAACTCGAAAAACGTGTAGACTACCTAGCTTACATCATAGACATGAACACTATGCTCGCAGCCAGAGACGCAGAAGACGCTAAACACCTAACCGCAGTAATAACTGTAGCTGCAGCCACAAACAAAATTTCAGACGCAGCCGCGGACATAGCAGCTATTGTTCTCAAGGATATAGGGATTCACCCCATCGTTCGGAAAGCCTTCGAGCAGGTTGAGGAACGGCTGGCACGAACAATAGTTAAACCGGATTCAATCCTCGTCAACAAGAAACTTGACGATTTGGAATTAGCTGCCAAAATAGGAGTTGACATAATAGCTATTCGCCGAAGACAGAAATGGCTGATAGACCCCAGCGAGAAGGAGAGGGTTGTGGAAGGTGATGTTTTGATTGTCAGAGGAGCACCTCATGGCGTTGACGAACTGAAGGACATAGCCGAGGGCAAAATAAAGGAGCTAGAATGAGGAGAGAGCAGAAGTGGCTATGACAGAAGAACACTTCAAGAAAATCGTTGACAAACTCGTGAGTCTAAAGGACACCTCTGAAATCATGATAGATCTAGCATACTCTTCGCTCCTTCTCAATAGTCAAGCATTAGCTGAAGAAGTTGAAGCCCTAGAAAACCACATGGACAACCTGCACACAGACTTTGAGCTTCTAGTTTTGTCCAGCGGCTTCAAACCTGAAGAATCCAAAGACTTCCTTGGTCTAATAAGGCTGGGAGTAGTCACAGAGCAGATAGCGGACGCAGCCATGGAAATCGCTGACGTCGTCTTGAGGGGACTGGAACCCCACCCCATCCTGAGGCTTGTAATAGAGGAAGCAGAGGAAACAGTAACGCGGGTTACAGTTTCAGAGACCTCCCCGTTGGTGGGAAAGAAAATTCGAGAAGCCCAAATACAAGAGGAGACAGGCATGTGGGTTCTGGTTATCAGAAGAGGCAACTGGTGGTTGCGACCTCGCCCCGACACAGTGATTAAGGCGGACGATGTTTTGATCGCTTCAGGTTACGCCGAGGGAGAAGCTGACTTTGAGGCATTGGCTTCTGGAGTCAAAGAGCCAGTCAAAGAAGAAGAGTAGAAACTGTTTTGGCTTTTAGATGATGAGGGATAATGCTACAAGAACAGCGGCAGTTGTGATTGTGTCTGCTAAGGAGCTTTCGATGGGAATCACGAAGTTATCGGGGTTCCATCCCCGCCTGAAAGTGAAAATTGCCACTGCATAAGCGATAAAGACCATGAGGGAGACAGCGACGATGTTTGTGGTTAAGAGTTGACCCGTGAACATTATCATCTCCCCTAAAGTTTCTGTACCGCTCATAACTGAGGGCACTATCCCATAAATGATGAACATTACCATAGATGCTAACCATGCTCCAGCGACCTCGTTTAGATGCTGTTTTATGGAGGAAAAGAAGGGTTTAACCAATCCTAACGCGAGTTTTGTGGTGGCGGTTGAACCTATTATAGAGCCCACTCCCCCTACAGTTGCGATTATGGCGGGGTAGACAGAGTATATTTTTTGTCCATTAGTTATTCCGCCGATTCTGTTGAGCAACGATCCTGTAATGTTAACAATTACAGTCACAAACACCAGAGTCAAAAGAAACTCTTTGATTATTTCGACAAATTTTGTTTCTTTAAGATTTTTTATCAAAATGTAAACTACGAAAGTGATGAAAATTATGTCCAGCAACAAAATCAGATAGCGCCCAGTTGAACCGAACATGAAGAAGAGAATTAAGCTTAGTACGTAACAGAGAGTGTTAATTATGTCAGACACCGGAGAAGTTATCGGATACACGATGATGTCCGGGTCTAACCCTCGTCTGAAAGAAAGAATTGAAAACACCATTGTTAAGGGAGAAACAAAAACCACTGACAAAGCCATGGTTGCAGTAATCACAGTCAGCAACTGAAAAAAATCTATTAATGTGGCATTCCAGAGAAACAAACCGAAAATCCAAGTTCCTGTCCCCACAGCGACGCCGCTTACAAGAGTTAACGTAATAACCACTCGGAAAAGAGCATGAAAGTCCCTCGTATTTTTGGTAAAAGTAGCCTTGATTGTTCCCAAGTGCAATCTTGTTCCTAAGTGCCCACTAAAAAGACCGCCCACAGCACCTCTGATGCTCAGAATGCCCGGAAAAAGGAATAGTGCCCAAGGAGCCTCGCTGATGGAGAGGATGCCAAGATATAGAACAAGCAGGGTTCCAGTTAGCAATCCAACTATGTCAAATGATAAAGAGAGAAGAGACTGGCCTAGGCTGGCTTTCAGCTTCGTTGTTGACATGGCTCCGGCTATGTTGGTCTTCGTCATCGCCTTCACTTCCGTCCATCCAGCTTAGCCTCCCAGTTTCGGTTATCATCCAATTCACATGTATATGGAGCATACAGCCGAGTGTGTAGACTTCTTGATCCATTTCTGGATCGGCAGTCCTCCGTAATGCTAACACTGCTTTCTGTCGCTCCTATTATAGCATAAACTCAACAATAGCCCTTAAAGGCTTTTTGTCCATTTTTTCTTAATAATCTTGAAGGTTGGCGCAGAACAAAAAGAACCAATGAGAACACAACAAAAACTGTTTCAGACACTTACGTTAGACGCTTGTATACAAGAAATTTCATGGGTTACGCTAATCCAGTCTTCCATCGCCTTTAGGCGCATCAACAAAAGTAGTCAGGTGCCCGAAAAGCCTTGAACCTAAACTTTTTCCAGCTTAAGGCTCTTTATTAGATCCCTTTTTCTGTTTCTCACAGTAACCTCGGTTACGTTTGCCGCTTTGGCAAGACGTGCCTGCGTCACCTTCTCTTTAAGCATTCTCGCTGAAAGGTAAAGGATTGCAGCTGCTAGTCCTGAGGGGTCTTTTCCAGTGGTAGCATAGTTTCTTTTAGCTGTTTTTATGAGGTGGATGGCTAATCCCTCGACATCGCTGGAGACTTTTGCCTTCTCTGCTACTTTTGTAACGTAGTATGTTGGGTCGTCTATGGGCATCCTCATATCCAAGTTTCTAACTATCACACTGTAGGATCGTGCGATCTCCTTTCCGCTCCGCTGGCTGGCTTCCGCTATTTCCTTCAGAGTTCTGGGAAGCTTGCTGAATCTGATGGCGGCATAGAGGGCTCCCGCTACCATCCCTGAGATGCTGCGTCCCCGAACCAAGCCTTCATTCAAGGTTTTCCGGTAGATTATGGCCGCCATGTCGTGCACTGAGGATGGTATGTGAAGAATGTCGGAGAGGCGTTGGAGTTCGCTCATGGCCATCATGAGGTTTCTGCTTTGGGAAGCGTGGACTTTTGAGCGCGCCTGCCATCTTCTGAGGCGCCACATCTGTTGTTTGACTTTGGGTGAAAGGGAGCGACCGAAGGCATCTCTTTCTACGCGGATGACTGTGGATAAGCCTTTGTCGTAGTGTGAATAGTCTGTTGGGGTGCCTGCTCTTGCTCTGGCGTCTCTTTCTTGGGGAGTGAAGGCTCTCCATTCGGCTTCGTGGCTTGGGATGTTCTCTTCGATGACTAGTCCGCAGCGACTGCAGACGTATTCTCCCATCTCTGAGTCTGCCACTAGGTTTGTGCTCCCGCATTCGGGGCATCTGACGGTAGCTATCTGTTTTGTCACGTTATTTCATCCGTTTTATGTTAACAATTATAATGTGGTAAAAGCAATATTTAAATATGACGTATGTCATATTCTATCTCTCCGACCTTCTCCCCAAAAACAGACCGACAAAACTTATCTTGCTTTATCTCTAAAAGAAGTGAATGCGATAAGAGATGAAGTTCTCGTTTATACAGCCAAGCCCCCCTTCAGAGTCAATGTATATGGTTCCAACAGCTTGGCCCCCCCTAGGAATGCTGTATTGTGCTGGGGTTTTAAAGGCGGGAGGGATTGAGGTTTCTCTACTTGACCAACCTGCGAAAGGTTTCTCTTTAGATCAAACAGTGAAGTGGGTGAAAAAAGAGGATCCGGACATCTTAGGTTTCTCGGTTTTGCTCAGCACCGCAAAGGAGGCGCCGAAGATTGCTGAGCGGGTTAAAGCGGAAAATCCTAACATCACAGTGGTTTTTGGGAGCCATCACTCAACATTCAACGCTGATAGGATACTGGAGAAGTATCCGTTCGTGGATATTGTGGTTAGGGGAGAAGGCGAGTACACAAGCCTTGAGATTGCGAGGTGCATAGAAAAGCGGGGAGAGCTGGACAAAGTTGAGGGAATAACGTTCAGGAAAAACGGTAGGATAGTTTCTACTCCTGACAGAGCATTAAACAAGGATGTGGATGCTCTTCCCTTCCCTGATCGCGATCTTTCAGGGATTCAATACGAGTCAGCCGTCTTTGGAGTCAAAATCAACAGCAGAAAGTTCACTACCATGCTTTCATCCCGCGGGTGCCCCTTCAATTGCAGTTTCTGCGGAATCAGAAAGTTCACTAGAAGAGTGTGGAGACCCAGATCAGTTGAGAACGTTATGGCAGAATTAGAGTATCTGCAAAGTGAGGGTTATGAGCAGTTCCTCTTCGCAGACGACAACTTTACTCTCGACGCTAAGAGAGTGTCAAGGCTTTGCCGAAGCATCAAGAAGGCGGGAATGGACATCGAATGGTTCTGCGATTCGCGAGTGGATCACGTCAGCTACGACATGTTCAGAGAGATGGCTAATGCCGGGTGCAGATGTCTCTTTTTTGGTATAGAAAGCGCAAATCAACGGATTTTAGATTATTACCGGAAGGGTATCACCCCAGAGCAGTCAGAAAAAGCGGTACGCAAGGCCAGAAAGGCGGGCGTAGACGTGATAGTGGGTTCTTTTATTGTGGGGGCTCCTGATGAAACTCGGGGTGAGGTCGTAAATACGTTGCAGTTCGCAAACAAACTGGACCTTGATGTGCCTGACGTCAATATTCTGGGTGCTCACGTAGGAACCGACCTATGGGATGATCTGGTGGCGAAGGGGCTTCTGAGTGAGGAGGAACAGTGGGAAGACGAAATCTGTATCCCCAGAGATGTACCCACCCCTGTTCCCTACGAGGAAGTGAGGAACCTAGTATTCGAGTATTTCCGAGCATTCTACCTGAACCCCAGACAATTGCTGACTGAACTGTTGAGAACCTCAAAGAGCAGTTTCAGGATAGCTGCCGCCCTACAGAATCTAGTTGGTTTTCCCCACTTGATCGAGAACCTGAGCCAAGCCATCAGACGAGACGAAAACTGAAAAGCTGATAAGCGCCTGCACGCGTGCAAGGAAGTACATGTTTGGGATTAAAATTTTACTGAACACACTTTTTGGTTGTGAAACGGCAAACAAGTCTTAGACAAGTTCAAAAAAAGGAATGGGAGATTTACTTAAACGCTTTAGCGTTTGTGGTTTGTTTCTCCTGTTTTTAGCGCGCGCTGGTTTTTTCGGTTTTCAGTCGCCTACGCAAGAAGTGACAGCTAACTACAATCGCAACAGACGACAATAAGGCAGCAGTCACAAACGTCAGAGACTCCGGAATACTCTCTGTGGTACCAGTTTCCAATCCCCAGTCATCAGGAACATCCCGCGATGTGGGTGGCCAAGCTACAAGTGTGTCTGTGCTTTCGTCGTATGCTGCAAATCTAATGCACGGAGCATATCCTGCCCCTGACACATCAAAATGGGGTGCAGATCTGTCCATCCAAAGTTCAATGATCCAGTGTGGGTCGCTGTTTAACGGAGAGGAACTTAGTGATTCTGCTGCAAAGATGTCGGTATCCCACGTGTAACCGGTGAATTCCACCCATCCTGTTCCATCGCCTTGGTAAAGCGTCAATCCTGAAACATCGTGTCCAACCCAATCTATTCTGATGTCATCGGCTTGAGGAGCACTGCCCCCGTCTGCAAGATGGTCAATGCAAATTTGGAAGTAGTCACCTGAATCATCTGTGTCGTCAGTGAAAAATTCAATCAGGAAGTGTTCGATAATGTCGCCCGGCCATGTCCATTTCTCTCTCCAATGAAAAGTGTCGGGAAGGTTTGGTGGTGTCATAGCATCGTCCCATTCATTGTCGGTAGTCCAGGTTCCATCTTCAACGGGTTCTTCTGCTGCGGAGTAATTAGTTGTTTCGTATCCTGAATAGTGCGCGTTAACAAGTGTTGTTGGTAGGAATATACCGCATAATAGAATCACGCTGAAAGCAACTAATAGAGATCGCTTCATATTTTTATCGTCTCCTTTACTTTCATTGATTTGTATTCAATTCATTGAACTTAAAACTCTTTTCATCCAATTAAGTAAGCACGCGCGGGTTCCTTAAGAAATCTTGCAGACAAGAATTTTTAGCGAGTTTCGAATGTTTCATCTTCGGTGTGCCCAGGGAGCGGCGCGCGCAATGTGGGTGTTGGCTCTGGTTTTTAGATGTTTCTTCTAAAAACGTGGATACCGTTGTTTCTGCTGTGTTTTTTGAAAATAAGCGTAGAATAAATAATATTAGCACCTAAGTTCATCTTAGGAAACAGTATATTGACTGAATGTTTGGTTAGTTGGGGAATAGGTTCATGTCGCAGGGGAACGAAAGCGCCAGAAAGGCAATTGAAATGTTGAGAATCTTGAGCGAGTATGACAGCCCAGTGGGTTCGACATTACTGAAGCGGGAGCTGAGAAAAAGAGGGTTTCTTCTCAGCGAAAGAACAGTGAGGTACCACCTTCAGCTGCTGGAGGCTAAGGGCTTCCTGTTGGGGCACAACCGAAGAGGAAGAACAATAACCGAGAACGGTTTGGAAGAGCTGAGCAGAGCCCTTGCTTCTCAAAGACTCGGTTTCATCACCACCCGCTTTATGTCTCTGGCGTATTCGGCGACCTACGACCCCAACGTAGACTCGGGAACAGTCGTTGCGAACGTGTCAATATTCGATAAGCATCTCTATAACAAAACAATGGAAACCGTGAAAGCTCTTCACGAGGCAGATCTTTTGTCGGCGCCATACATCAAGGTGCTAAATGAAAATGAAGAATACAATGACATATCCGTTCCTGAGGGAAAAATTGCTCTTTTCACAGTCTGCAACTTAACTCTGGACAGCATCCTAATTCACGCGGGAGTTCCCCTGTTTTTTGAGTATGGCGGTCTTGTCCAAGTGGTAAACCGCAAACCCATCAGATTCGTGGAAATAATTTCCTATGACGGAACAACCGTACCCCCATTGGAAGTTTTCGTGTACAAGAAGATGACCTCCATCACGAGAATACTGAGAACCGGCTCAGGCATGTTATTGGCGACCATGAGGGAGATACCTGCTGAAGCAAGAGAGAGAACCGTGAAGATTCTCGAAAAACAGAAGGAGAAGGGTTGGGGAGGGGTTCTGGTTTTGGGAGAACCCAACGAGCCGGTGCTTGGAGTTCCTGTGGGCATGGACAGATTCGGCATATGCATGGTTGGCGGCATCGTCCCGGGAGCAGCCATGGTAGAAGAAGGAGCACAAGTTGTCACCTTCGCCCCCCACTGCTTCGTTCCCATCGAAGAGATGACCCGAATCTAAACAACAAACAATTCACATAACAGTTAGATGTCTACTAATGAAAGTGTGAACTTCAGTCACTAAACGTGTGCTGTGCAGAAAAAATTCAGAAAAAACACTGTTTTCAACAATGTACTGCTATTAGGAGCCTAATAGGCGCAGGTTCGGGTAAATAAGCTATCGTCAAAGTTCACACTTTCTTGCATGCTTGGAACTTTCAGGAAAAAGCTAGTTTCCCGTGACTAAAAAATGAAATGAAATATTTTCCATCGATTAAGTTTCATCTTTTAGGAAAAGACCTATTCAATTAAATATTTGAAAATGTGAGATAACTTTATTTATTGAGCAGTTAATGTAATTAATTAGCATTAATCTCAACAGGAGAACCTGTTTTAATTGTCATCTTCGGGTAATTCCAATGAAGGCTTTGCATATTATCTGAAGAGAAATAACATCGAATTTGATTTAATGCGGGTCATCTTTTTTGGTGAACTGAAAAACTACAAAGTAGATTTTCGTTATTTAAAGAAAAGCACGGCTTTTCGTTTCTTAAATTACGACATGATTAAAAAGCTAAAATTTAATGGTTTTCTAATTAACAATAATAGCCCTACGTTAACACTTACTTACAAAGGGTGTGTCTCTTTTATCTGTCTCTTGGGTCAAATAATTAAAGAATTTGATGAAGACCCTTCCAAAAATCAAGATATTAGCAAAAGGCTGTATTCTGAAGGGTTCTCATTTGGTGGATTTAAGAGAGATTACGCTATACATGAGAAAATACTTAATTCTCTTTTTCAAAATCTAGTGGATATTGGTTTTCTAAAAAAAACAGATTCATCATATGCTATTAGCGATGAAGCCAGCAAAGTAAAAACGTGCTTGAATTTAGTAAGTGCCTTTGTTTCGAATGCCATAATTAACCGAAAAGAAGAATTGTTGGGACTAATTAATGTCCTCAAAATTGCAGCTAATCTAACGGATTTTTCAATAGGAGTTGTAATGAAACAATCACCTATTGATTTACAAGGAAAAATCAAAAATCTATTAAGCAGAATAGATTATCAGGAACATCCTCTAATGCCCTTAATTAGAAAAAAGGCAACAGAATCAATAGGTAGTAAGGATTGGTTGACATCAGCAGCTTTTTGGGCGTTAGAAGCATCGTTGCATGAAGAAAGAAAGGATGAAAAATGGTCAGATTACTGTAAATCACGTGGTTACATATCTCTGGCAATTGCGTATAAAAGAAACGAAAATTATGAAGAAGCTGGTAGATTCTATGAAAAAGCCGCAGAAATCCTGCAAAAAAATCCTGACACCGCCAAAAAAGCTACTGTGCAATCAGCAAATGCATTACAATGTAAAGCTAAACATGCTTCTTCGGAAGAAAACTTCTTAGACGCTGCCTCGTATTATTCAAAAGCTTCGACTCTTTTCAAAACTGTTCAAATGAATAATGAATCTGCATTTTGTCAATATAGGAACCTAGAAAGTCAAGCCATCGAACTATCTTCAAAAGGAGAATTCTTAGCATCCGCTAAACTCTTTGAAAACGCTAGTGATATCATTAAAACATGCAACAAAAAACATTACTTTAGTGCGTTAGCTAAATCATGGCTATCCAAGAAAGACCATGCGAGAAAAATGGATGATGTTGAACAAATAACTGAGTGTTATAAACAAGCTGCTGAAGAGTTCAAGAAAGCTGGTAACCAAAAGTTTTATTGTAGATACATGGGGAACGCAATCCAAAATGAAGCTATTTCAATGGTTGCCTCGGGTATTTCATACACTGAAATTGCAGAAAAATTCAAATCCGCATCCGACTGTTATGCTCAATCTCTTGACCTTGAAGCTTCAACAGTTTGTCAAGCTGATAGTTTGAAATATCTTGCACTTAAACATAAAAATAATGGCAAATTAAATCAAGCAATTGAATTTTTCAAAGAAGCAAAGACAATTAACCAAGATTTGGCATTCAACTGTCCAAACCCTTTAGCATCAAAAAAATACAGAGATGGAGTAATATGGTTTGAAGCAATGATAGTTGAGACGACTGCCCAAAATTTGCTTCTTACTAAAATTCCAAAAAAAGAAAAATTAGGTGAGGTTTCACAATTATTGACTCGGGCTGCCGACCTTTTTAGCAGAGTTAATGATTATAAACATGCTCTAATTAGCAGCACTTTTATAATGGTAACTATGGCTATTGATGCATTCCATGAAGGTGACGCAAAAACAGCATCTTCTTTGATTAAAGAAGCAAAATCTAGATTGCCTTCAGATTTCGTGTTCTCAATGTTTGAAACAGATGTGAAAACTGGATGGCATCCCTTAAGATACACAATGAGCATGCTTAAGGATTTCAACAGGTATGCCCGCCAAGTTGAAACTGAAAAAGGTTTCAGTTTTGAAAGTAGAGTCAGAGAACTGTTTAGAAAGAAATACCAACAATATCAAAATATCGAATCAAAAGTATTGAGTCCAGAAGAAGAGGAGATTGGAATTGTTTTTGAGGACAATACTCCAATAGAAATAGATGCTATTGGAACATACACTATAGAAAACAGAAACCACATACTAATTGCTGAAATCAAAAATATTACTAAAGATGTCGGAAAAGATGAAATTATAAAATTTTTGAAAAAAATCAATTTTATTGAAAAAAGGTATGCAACAATAGCACGTCTTCAGTCATTGCACAAACCAATAATTGACAAAAAATTATTTGTCTCTGCAAGTGATTTTGATTCCAGTGCCGTCTCAATTGCTGAAAAGAATGATATTCAATTGATGCGAAAGCAAGAAATAAGAGACCTCATGAGAAAATTCCAAATTTATCCAATTCCAAACGAGTGAAAAGCGAAAAAATAGTCTGTTCAAGTCATTCTGACTGAACAAAAGCAAAAGCCTAGTTGAGTAGAATATTAGTCTTTAAACATGTTATTGTTGCTCATATTTGAAATATATTTGTTTCTTAATATGTAGTTGGTTACTTGGTCTCTATCTCTATTTTTCTTCTTTTCTTCTTATTCTACTTCTTTTACATTATCCACTACTTGGTTACACACCACGATAATAAGAGACAGCTATTGAATTTAGCGTTACTTTCTCTTAATGTCGGCGTTGGTTGGCATCATCAATTGTGGGGTATCATTTAGGATTTGCTTACTGTCTATCACCCGATAGTTAACAGAACCATCTGAAGAAGCCTTTAAATGACGGACTCCTGCATTTAGGGCATGATGAGGGCTGGTCCATGAAACTCGACGCGATTTTGGTGCTGGACTTCGGCGGACAATACTGCAATCTTATAGCCCGAAGAATCAGGGAACACAAGGTGTACTCCGAGATAGTGCCCTGCGACATAACAGCCAAAGAGATCAAGCAACTGAACAAAAGCATGAATGTTAAGGGCTTGATTTTGTCGGGTGGACCATGGAGCGTTTACGAAAAAGACGCCCCCAAATTCGATTCAAACATCCTAGAAATGGGCATTCCCATCCTCGGATTGTGCTATGGGCACCAGCTGATAGCCCATTTCTCCAATGGGAAGGTTGAGCCAGGATCAAAGAAGGAGTATGGAACAGCACATGTCACCGTCGATAAGCCTGTGGGCGTCCTCAAGGGACTGAACCGAAAGGAGAAGGTTTGGATGAGCCACGGAGACACAGTTTACGAACTGCCTGACGACTACGAGATGCTGGCATTCACAGGAAACTGTCCAATCGCAGCTTATCGACACAAAACAAAGCAGATATATGGTCTTCAGTGGCATCCCGAGGTGGTTCACACAGAAAAGGGCATGAAAATGCTCAGCAACTTCATCTTTGAAGTATGCAAGTGCCAACCAAACTGGAGACCCGAATCGTTAATCGACAAGGCAATCCAAGAAATAAAAGAAACTGTCGGTGACGGAACCGCCATAATCGGCTTAAGCGGAGGCATAGACTCCAGCGTCTCCACATTCTTAGCCGCCAAAGCCTTGGGAGAACGGCTTTTGGCGATTTATGTTGACCACGGCTTCATGCGCTTCGGCGAAGCAGAATTTGTGGAAGAAACGTTCCAGAAGCATGGCATTAATGTTGTCATAGTTCGTGCCCAAGAGCGTTTTCTGAAGAAGCTTGAGGGCGTCATTGACCCTGAGGAGAAGAGGAAAATTATCGGAAGCGAATTCATCAGGGTCTTTGAGGAAGCAGCGAAGAAGATAGACGCAGAATATCTTATACAGGGAACCATATACCCTGACAGAATCGAGTCCGGTTTCAGGAAGCACTCGGACACCATAAAGACCCACCATAACGTGGGAGGCTTACCCGCAAACATAGAATTCAAAGCGATTATTGAGCCCCTGCGAGACCTGTACAAAGATGAGGTTAGAGAGGTCGCAAAGATTATGGGATTGCCAAACGAACTGGTTCATAGACAACCCTTCCCAGGTCCAGGGTTGGCGGTTAGAATCATCGGCGAAGTGACAAAAGAAAAAGCTGAGCTGGCGAGGAAAGCTGACAAAATCGTTACAGATGAGATTGAAAAAGGCGGGTTTGGGGACAGTTTGTGGCAGTATTTTGCGGTGTTAACGGAGACGAAGAGCACGGGAGTGAAGGGCGATTCCAGAGCCTACGGTTACACGGTTGCCGTCAGGATTGTTGAAAGCAAAGAAGCTATGACCGCTGGTTTCGCGAGGATTCCCTACGATGTGCTGGAGAAGATTTCCACAAGGATAACTAACGAGTTGCCTCAGGTAACGCGGGTCGTGTATGACATAACCCATAAGCCGCCAGCAACCATAGAATGGGAATAAACCTCCACGTTCAATGTAACGTAATAGCTTCCAGTGTTACCTGCGTTATCAACTGAAAAGATGTTTTTCTGTTCAACAAGATATATATGCAAAAGCTGCTGAAATGCGCATGGGGGGACTGGTGGCAAGTAAGGAAGATAGAGTTGATCATCTCAGAATGAGACCAAACTTCTTTCATATGGCGGTTGGCTCAGTCCTAGTTACGGTTATAATCTTTTTACATTTTCAATTAATTCCTACATTTGACCTGCCGGCTCTAGTTGCAATCGGGTTCTTTAACCTTCTTTTTGTGTTTCTCCTATTCCCGCTGGAGGGTCCGCTTCTCCGCAAAACTGTGTTGCTTATCGGAGGAAACACCGTAGGTGTCCTGTGGTATCTTATCCAGTTATCATTTAAAGAAGCTTTTTTGGTTCTAAACACAGACGCATTCAAGATAATAGTTCTAATCGCCAAGCCTCTCATCGATTTTGTATGGATAGTGGCTGTGTGGTCACTTAGCCTGTCGGTGCTGGCATCCTACAGAATAAAAATGGAAAGGCTGGAAAAAAGTTGATTCGGCTTCTGAGCCTAGTTTTTATGGCTCTAGTCGCCCTAATCACAGCTTACCTCATAAGACATTATCTTTTCACGCTTACCGCATTATACCACAAAAAGGAGACCCCTCCATCATCTTCTAACAAAACAGTTTATGAACCCAAGGTTTCGGTTATGATTCCCGCCCACAACGAAGAACAGGTAATCGAACGAATCCTCCAAAGGATGACAGAGCTAACGTACCCGAAAGAAAAACTTGAGGTAATCGTGATAGATGACGCATCTACCGACAAAACAGGCGAGAAGGCAAAACTGTTTGCCAAAAATTACAGCTTCATACATGTTGTCCACCGAGACCCAGCCTACGGCGGAAGAGGAAAACCAGAAGCCCTGAACCGTGGATTAAAGCATGTTTCTGGAGAGATAATCTACTGTTTTGACGCTGACTACTATCCCCAAAGGGATATCATCGAGAAGCTGACAGCATGCTTCATCGACCCCAAAGTAGGAGCCGTGCAGGGGAGAGTCACGGTTCTAAACGAGCCCCACAGCCTAGTTACCAGACTTGTTGCCCTAGAACGAACAGGCGGCTACAGAGTAGACCAGTTCGCCCGAAACGAGCTGGGACTCATCACCCAATTCGGCGGAACCGTGGGAGGATTCAGAAGAAGCCTAATAGAACAGTTGAGAGGCTGGGACCCTGACATGCTAGCCGAAGACACAGACCTAACCTTCAGAATCTATCTTGCAGGCTTCAAAATCAAATACGTCAACGACGCAGACTGCTACGAGGAAGCAGTTGAAAACTGGCGCTCATACTGGCGGCAACGATCCCGATGGGCAAAAGGGCACATGCAGTGCGCCTTCCGGCACATATGGCCGGTTATATGGAGCAAGAATCTGCGTCTACGAGAAAAGGTTGACGGATTCCTGCTTCTCAACATCTATTTTGTTCCACTATTCGCGGTCTTAGCTTGGATTCTGGGCGCAGCCCTATTCCTGCTTCAACCCCTGGGATGGATGAATCTTCTCTGGATGGCGGTGCCCATTTCATTCTATAGTTCGGTGGGAAATTTTGCGCCCTTCTTTGAGGTGGGCATAGGCGCCTATCTGGATGGAAGAAACAGAATCTGCTGGCTGATTCCCCTGCTGCTTCTAACTTTCATGCTTAACATACTGATCTGCACAAAAGCATTAATCGACCTGTGCTTCTCCAAAATCACAGGAAAAAAACGCCACAAATGGACAAAAACAGTCCACAACGGCAACGGAAGCCACTATATCAAATAAACTCAACAGATTAATCGGGTAAATGATGAGTTAATTCGTAAAAATGTTGATTATGCGTGAAGTTGAGGTTTTTGCAAATGCAAATGAATATGGGAAATTGGTAATATTTATATGTGATGATGAAACACGAAAAGATATAGACTTGTTTGACCAATAATTAATGAGGTGATATGTTATGTCTCAAGTTTCTCTTCGTGTAGCTGAGGCTCAATCCCGTGACGTCGGGCGGGGAATAGCCAGAATAGACCCAAAGGCCAGTTCCGAAATTGGGCTTTCAGCGGGAGACGTCGTTGAAATTCATGGAAAGAAAAAGACTGTGGCAATATATTGGCCCGGATACCAGGAAGACTATGGTAAAGGCATCATTCGCATAGACGGCTATACCAGAAACAACGCTGGCGCAGGCATAGACGAAAAAGTCGACATCAAAAAAGTTGATGCCAAAGAAGCAAAAAAGATCACTATCGCCCCAACAGAGCCGCTGAGAATAACTGGAGGAGAAGAATATCTGAAACAAATCCTGGAGAACCGCGTTATCTCCAGAGGCGACCTTATACCCCTCGGAATCATGGGTCGCAGAATAAATCTAATTGTAACTGGATTTCAGCCGCCAGCAGCCGCCGTTA